>Ga0172370_10010107_pt1 | contig 10883 bp, 12 predicted proteins | sample LakKiv5m_FD_114538 | JGI IMG/M metagenome (GOLD analysis project Ga0172370, IMG submission 114538) | Freshwater microbial communities from Kabuno Bay, South-Kivu, Congo - kab_022012_11.5m | ecosystem: Environmental > Aquatic > Freshwater > Lake | place: Democratic Republic of the Congo...
CCCCCAGAAAAATAGTTTGCCCCGCCGACCTGTCCGCCGTAGCTTTAGCGGAGGCGGAGTCCAAATTAGTTTTCAGGATTTTCGTCAAAAAATGTTCGAACTTCGTTCAAAAAACACCGCCAACATCGTATATAATTTTAGAGAAATTAGAGACAAAACAAAAAGCAAAATTTATTGGTAAGCAAGATAAAATAATAAACTAATCATTTTAAAAATGGGAGTATCTTATAAGAATTTTTGGAGTTTGAATACCGATGAGGCTGTGGTGTCCGGAATTTTAAGAGGAAATACAAAAAAAGACATTGAAATTTTGATGCCAATGAATGCCCAAATGAAGGGAATAGATTTGGTTTTAATGAATATGAAAACCAAAAAATCAATGACAATTCAGGTTAAGGGTAGTAGAGCCTACGAGCCAAAACTTAAGGAGATAAAAAAATATGGTCATGGTTCTGGTGGATGGTTTTTCTTTCCTAGGCAGGTTGTTACCGAAGCCACTGCGGATTATTTTGTTTTTCTGATTTATGTATTGGAAGAAAATAGTGATAAAGGTAGAAGGATGATAGAGCCGCACATAATTTTGATTCCCACTAAAGATTTAATAGAAAGATCCAATAAATACAAAAATACTCATGGCGACGGTCGTTTATGTTATTTTATTTGGGTTAATCATAAAACCAAAAAAGCTTTTGATTTTAGGGATGAATTAATGGATTTGAGTGAATATCTAGATAAAAAAGGTTTTGTATCAATTAATGAGAAATTATAAAGTTATATTATCATCTGCTTTATAAATTATATAATAATCAATTAGATAAAAATAACACTTAAAGAAAATTAGATAGCTTGTTAAAATTTTTAGGAATAATTTCCCAAAAGGAAAATTAATTTTATGACAAATAAAAACATCTCGGAAAAAGACAAAGAGGAATTAGAAGGAGTAATTGAAGAAATACAAGCTTTGCTTGCCGGCGACGACAAAATGAATGTTAAAGAAATTTTTGAACTTCGAAGGCATATTGAATCTAAAGTTGATGTAGAAAAACCAGATTCTGAACTAACTCCATCTGAACAGCTCTGGAAAATTATTCATAAATCAGTTGATGATTTACTCAGTAAAAGTATGGGTCCAGACAAGAAGCAATACACTGATAAATTAGCAAAAGATATAAAAGAAATAAGTATTTATCAAATAAAGCTGGCAAGCCTAATAGAGCATAGTAATAAAATTGATTACTTATTGTTTCAGCAGATGGCGCTTTTAGGTGTTGCAACGGATACTTCTAATAATAACGAATATAGTAGACGCGAAAAAATACTTACCGATGCAATGTTGGATAAGAATTTGATCAATGAAAAAAGGATTGAAAACGCAAATGCCGTATTAAAACTGGCAGATGTTTATGAAAAAATAAGCGCTGACAAACTTAAAGAGATAATCATAGAACTTTCGGAAGAATTTTCTATTTTTGAGAAAGAATTAGAAAAGTATTCCGATATTGAAGTAGAAGGGATAACTCCTGTTAAAGAAGATTATAAAAAATGGTTAGAGCTTTCACAAGAAAGTTATTTGGCTCATATTTTAGCTACCAACTCAATAACAAAAAGAATCGAAACAGATCGCATACTTCCCCGAGCAGTTATTAAAAATAAAGGCAATATTAGTAATAATTTTTCCGAACAAGAAACTAATGAATTTGCGCAAAACATAGCGACTTATACTGTTTTGCTACAAAAAGCTAATGAAAAAGAAGAAAAGTTAAGAAAAGAGTTGGAGCCATTACGAAAAAAAATATTTGGCGATAATATTGATAACGATTTAAGTGAGAAATTTTCTCGTGAACAAAACAATAATAACCAATCACCTATAATAAAAGTGTATAATCCGCTTGAAGATAAAGCTTGGTTTAGATTTGCAAAAGTAGTCTATATTGGTTTATGGGTTATTGGTTTTGGTTTCGTAGCGTTAATGGCTTATGCTGAAGAAAGTTTTTGGACCTTGATTGCTGGCAGTATTATAGTTTGGGTCATTCTTTCTATATTGAAAAAAACTTTTTATTATATAATTCTTGGTAGGAGTAATTAGTAGTGGGCGAGTATTTCATAATTTTTAGATAAATTGAAGATAAAACTATAACTAAAACTTATCAAGAGGATAAATTAATGGCAACATAAAAATATGAAAAAAGAAAAAAGTTATTTAATTTTTGTTTTTGTTATATTGGTTGTTATAATTGGTATTGTTTTAGTGGTAAATGTTTTTGATTTTAAATTTAATTTGAATAATATTAATAAGTTTTTTAATCGCAACAAAGAAAATATCCAATTAATAGAAGTAGATAATCTTCTTAATGATGATAAGTTCAAACTTGCCGGAAGAGAGTATAATTTAAAGTATATATCAGAATCAAAGGGATCGTGCAAGATATCAGTTGAATATCCGATTTTTTTCGGTCAAGATTATGTAAATGCGGAGATTAAGAAAAAAATATTATCATATGTTGATAATTTTAAGTTAAGCGCCTGGGAATTTTGTGATGCAGATAGTTTTTTTGACTCTTCTTTAAATATTCGATTAAGATATTATTACGAAACTCAGAATGTTATGAGTGTTGTATTTGATTATTATGATGTTTTTGGCGGTCCACATGGGCTTAGCCAAACGATTTCTTTAAATTATGACACGAAGAAAAATATTCAAATTCATAATATCGAAGAGGTTTATGATATAAACAAGGCAAAATTAAACAACATATTAAAAGAGCGTCTCTATCCCAATGATTATCACAGGTATTCAAATAATGACTATATTGATTGTATTAGTGATGATAGTAATTATTCATTCAGTTTAAGCAAAGATCGTATATATTTTTATTTAGGAGTTTGCCTCTATTTTGGTCAAGCTGACAGCGAATTAATAATGTCTATTCCTAATAAACTGATAAATGAGTTAAGGTAGAATTAATTGTAAAAATGGTTTGTGTAGAATAAAATGAAATTTTCAATATGCAAAAGAATATTTTAATAACAGGAAAACCGAGGAGCGGAAAGTCAACTCTTTTGCAAAAACTTATTGGCGTTATTCCGGATAAGGTGGGGTTTATTACGAAAGAAATTTTGGAGAATAACGAGCGGGTCGGTTTTGAGATTGAGACACATTCGGGGAAGAAAAATGTTTTGGCCCACGTTAATTTTAAAACGCCTTACGCGGTTTCCAGATATTTTGTAAATGTTGAAAATTTGGAAGCGATAATTCCGGAGGTCGCGGATTTTCAAAGCAATAATTTTTTGTATTTGGATGAAATTGGTCAGATGGAGCTTTTTTCCGCTAAATTTAAAGAACTTGTTTTAAAGTATTTAAACTCGGAAAATATTTGTTTAGCTACCATTTCCAGCGTCTTTGAGGACGATTTTATAAAAAGCATCAAAGCGCGCGACGATGTGATTATTATTGAAATTTCCGAAGAAAATCGCGATGAACAGAAAGAAGTTATAGAAAAATTGATTGGCGAATTAAAAAATAAGGTAATTTAAAATATGTCTAACAATTATTCATCACAACAAAAGGATTTGGTAGGACAATTGGAAGCGTCTTTTGCCAATAATACCGATAAATCTAAAGTCGCTGAGGTATTAGAAGCGCAAGATGATTATGTAAAAGATAAACGAATTTTTTTGACCTCGGTGATTTTCCCGCCCGCGGAAATTACCGCTAAAATAACCGTGGAGATTATTGATAAATTACGCGTCATAGATCCGGACCAATATTTTTTACCGCCGGAATCAATGCATTTGACCGTTAAAAATATCAGAACAATCAGCGATCCGCCGTCATTTACCGCGGAAGACATTGTAAAAGTAAATAAATTATTCAGCGAGCTAATTCCGCAATATCCAAGTTTTGAATTTCAGGTGGAAGATGTTGTGCTTTTTCCGACCAGTATTTCCGTAATGGCTTATTCCGACGATACTTTGCAAAAATTGGTTTTGGCGCTTGATCAGGGCCTAAAAGAAATCGGTTTTCCGGATAATAAAAAGTATTTTTCCAATTCCATTTTTTGGGGTAATATTACTTTATGCCGTTTTACCAAAAACCCAAGCGAAAAGTTTGTTGAAGAAGTAAAGAAAAAGACGCCGATAACTTGGATATAGATTTGGAATTAAAAGAAATGGAGGAACAGGGTTCAAAGTTGCCCGCCAAGTGGGCTAAATTCAGAGAGAAAGTTAGGGATGAAAAATTATATACTAAAAGCGCTAAAAAAATTTGGGAACAAATTCAAAAATCCGATCCGGCTAGTTGGCACTTGGATAATAATAAATGGTTAAAAATTCCGGAAGCGGGGAAATAAATCTTTATGTTTGATATTATTAAAGCCATAATTTTGGGGATTGTGGAAGGCGTGACGGAATTTTTGCCTGTTTCTTCCACCGGACATTTGATTTTAGTAAATCAATTTATTAGGTTTGATGAAAAGTTTACCATGCTGTTTGATATTGTCATTCAGCTGGGAGCTATTTTGGCGGTTTTAATTTATTTTTGGCAAAAGTTGTGGCCGTTCGGGAAGGATAAAGAAAAGAATAAATTAACCAGAAGCATCTGGTATAAAACCATTATTGCTGTTCTGCCAGCAGTGATTATTGGAGGCCTGTTTGGCGACATTATTGAAGCAAAATTATTTAATCCATTGGTAGTTGCCGGCGCTTTGCTGATCGGCGGTTTGATTTTGCTGTTGGTGGAAAATAAAAAACGCTTCAGTAAAATTTCGGAGCTTCAAAATCTGACTTACTCTACGGCGTTTTTCATCGGTTTAATTCAGTGCCTGGCTATGATTCCGGGGACATCCAGATCAGCCGCGACTATTGTCGGCGGTTTATTATTGGGCGCTTCGCGGGTCGTGGCGGTGGAATTTTCCTTTTTTTTGGCTATTCCCACTATGATCGGCGCTTCATTATACAGCTTGTTAAAATACAGCACTCCTTTGTCGTCAGCTGAAATAATCGTTTTAACGGTTGGTTTTTTGGTTTCTTTGTTGACTGCTTTTATCGTGATCAGATTCTTGATGAATTATATTAAGCGGCATGATTTTAAAACTTTCGCTTACTGGCGAATTATTTTAGCGCTTGCCATTTTCGCATTATTTTTGCTAAAATTGATTAATTAACAGTAAAAATGAAAAATTGATTATGGAAAGATTAAAAGATTTAACAGTCAATCTGGAGAACATTGGAAAAGAACGGGACAGAGAAAAAGAGCCATCACCGGTTGTGGCGGAATTTGTTTTTCTGCGGCATGCCCCGCCTGTTTATAGCGCGGAAATGGGAGCAATGATAAAAGACGCTACCGGGAAAGAAGCAAAAGACGCTTATCCTGATCCGAAATTTATAAATCAAGATGATTTTGATCCTGATCCAATTTTTCATCCTACTTCAGAAGACAGAGAACTTTTGCAGAGCCGCGGTATTCAGACGGATCAATCTTCCCTCAACCGGAGGCGCTGCCGAGATAGTTGATCCTCAGGCGGAAATAAGAGACAGAGCTAAATATGAAGGCACAATCGGATTATTACAGCATTATAATAATTTATCCGGTATTCCGGAAAAAGTTCATGAGAAAAATTTTGAAGTATTGTATTTGCTTGGACCGAGAACCAGACATGGTTTAACGGCGGAAGAAGTGGCTAAATATTTAACGACATTAGGCGTTCCAATCAAACCGGAATTTATCAAGGTAGTGCCGCATTTGACCGATTTGAAAGGTCATTGGTTTGACGAGCTTTTTATCGGTTCACAGGATTTGAGGGAACAAAAACTGGCTGATGTTAATCAGTGGGGCATTACTTTTAATCCCAATCTGCCTCAGGAAGCCAAAGATTATTTGCGCAGTAAAGGCCATGAATTGTTTCCGGACATCGTTGAACGTTCAACCGATTATTTGAAATTGCTGTTCCGTTTTTTGGTTGACGAAAAGCATAAAATTTCGGAGCTTGGAGGCAAGCGTCCGTTGGTTTTGAATTTTACCTCGGATATAATTTTAAAGGCGATTTTAGCCGGTTTGGGCGTTAAGCAAGCGGCTGACCAAGAAGTTGTCTATCAGTTTTGGCCGGCAGCCGGCAGTTCGGTAACCATTGATGTTTTAGCCGATAATTCTGCTAAAATTTATTATCAGGAGCCAAAACAAGCAAGCCCTCAATTACTGGCCATCTTGCCAGATTATTTGAGTGTTATTGGTTATGGCAAGTCCGCGGTTCAGAAGCAAAAAACTTCAGGTAAAAATTTGTTAAAAAAGAACCTAATCAAACTAAAGTAGCTGATTGGGAAGTGGGAGTTGGGACTAAAGAAGCGTTTTTGCTTCTTTTTTGTTTGCGGGCCGCCTATCGTCCAGACAGCCCGCAAACCGTTAGCTAAGGGTGATTAGCTAAATTAAATATAACATAAAGATTAAAAATTAATCAAATAAAAAAATCACTTTCCTAAGTGACGTTTAAGGACCCGAAGTGGAATTGGCTGGGCTCTTATATCAAGTAGCAACATCAAGAACCCGGACCAATTCCACTTTCAGGAGGCATTTTTTAGTGTGTGCGGCCATTGAACGATGTTCAATGAGCTAGTCAGCGCTTTGTCGCCGGCCGCTCACATTTTATTCCCCCATTTTTTAGAGAAAGAAAACCATTGATTGGAACCAGATAAATATAGGTTCCGTTTCTTTGATTTTACATTCTCTATAAAGAACTACCCTGCCTGCGACAGAAATCCTGTCTATTTGCCTTGTTAAACAAGACATTCATTCTGTCGCAGGCTATCCCCTTTAACACCTTTACTTTAGCATTTTTGTATAAGTCGTCAATAAAGTTGATGTGGATAATTTGTGAAAGAAAATTTTAAAAAAATTTGCTAAAAATCAATAAACCTTTTATAATAATGAGAGTTAGAGTGTAAAAATTAGCATCTTTTATCATTATGAATTCAAAGAAAATCGTCAGTAAAACGCAGAAAATCCGCAAAGCCATTATTCCGGTTGCCGGTTTTGGAACAAGGTTTTTGCCGGCTACCAAGTCCCAGCCAAAAGAAATGTTGCCGGTAGTGGATAAACCGGTAGTGCAGTATATCGTGGAAGCGGCCGCTAAATCCGGGATTGAAGAGATAATCATGGTCACCAACAGCAATAAGAGAGCGGTTGAGGATCATTTTGATTACGCGCCGGAATTGGAAGGTTTTTTGGCTAAGGTTGGTAAAAAAATATTGTTGCAAGAAATTAAAAACATTCCTAAATTGGCGAATTTTATTTATGTTCGTCAGAAGGGTCCTTATGGCAATGGCACGCCGGTTTTGAATGCTGAAATATTGATTGGCAATGAGCCGTTTGCCGTATTTTTTGGTGATGAATTTTTTGCTTCCAAACAACCATGGATGGCGCAGATGATGAAGGTCTATGAAAAATATCAGGACTCGGTTTTATCCGTAATGCGCGTGCCGAAAAACGAGGTTTCCCGTTGGGGGATTGTTTCAGGCAAAGAAGTTGAATCTGGCATCTTTCAGATTACCGACATTACCGAAAAACCGACGCCGGAACAAGCAAAATCCAATCTGGCGATTGCCGGCGGTTATATTTTAACGCCGGAAATTTTTGGCATTTTAAAAAAAACCAAAATCGGCAAAGGCGGCGAATTATGGCTGGCTGACGCGCTTGCAACTTTACTGAAAAAAAAGCCGATTTATGCTAAGATTATAGAAGGCACATATCATGACGCGGGCACAGTTGAAGGTTGGTTGGAAACCAATGTCGCGCTCGCTTTACAGCATCCGGTTTTTAAAGATAATTTTAAAAAATATTTAAAGGGGTTGAAGCTAAATTAGAAAATTAAAAATTTAAAATTAAAAATTATAAATCTTTAATCTTGAATTTTTAATCTTGAATCTTAAAATTTATGTTGCGACCAAAATTTCGTTTAGCCGTCTGGAGTTTATTGATTGCGGTTTTTCTAACCAGCGGTTTGTCGTGCAAACTTATTCCGCAAACAAGCGTGGCGCCGGAATTGGAGAAGCCGATTACTTTGGAATATTGGGGTGTTTGGGAAGATCGCGATGATTTGAATCCGGTAATTGCCGATTTTCAGGCGCTTCATCCGAATATCAGAATAAATTATACCAAGTTTCGTTATACCGAATACGAACAAAAATTATTGGAGGCCTGGGCCGAAGACAGGGGACCGGATATTTACAGTATTCCAGCCGCTTGGCTTAAAAAATATCAAAGCAGAATCACTCCACAACCGGCGACTGTCAGATTGCCTTTTCAGCAGGTTACTAAGACCTTAGGCCAAACCGAAGTAAAGACAGTTGTAAATCCGGTGGCGATTTATTCTCCGTCAGATATCAAAAATCAGTTTGCCGACGTGGTTTATAGCGATGTGGCGATAAATAATCAGATTTACGGTTTGCCATTAAGCGTTGATACGCTCGCTTTATTTTACAACCGTTCGTTATTGGACGCTGCCAGCATTGCCACGCCGCCCGTTACCTGGGAAGATGTTGCCGTTGATACTAAAAAAATAAGTTTATTAAATGCCAATAATAATTTTGTTCGTTCCGGCATTGCCTTGGGAACCGGCAACAATATCAATAATTCCGCCGATATTTTATCGCTATTAATGATGCAAAATGGCGCGCAGATGGCTGACGCAAAAGGCAATATTTCTTTCGGCAATGTTCAGGACAAGAATTCTTCCCCGGCTTTGGACGCGTTGCGTTTTTATACGGATTTTGCCGATCCGGTCAAGGAAGTTTACAGCTGGAACTCGTCTCAGCCGAACTCTTTGGACGCTTTTATCGCTGGTCGGGTAGGAATGATTTTTAGTTACGCTTACAATCTGCCGGTCATTAAGGGTCGCTCGCCGAAATTGGATTTTGGTGTGGCTCTTATGCCGCAAATCGTTAGCGGTTCGCGGGCGATAAATTATACCAATTATTGGGTAACCACTGTTGCGCATAAAGCCAAGAATGTTGAAGCCGCCTGGGGTTTTATTAATTTTTTAACCTCGCCAAGTGAAGCGGAAAAATATTTGACAGCCGCCAGATTGCCTTCAGCTCTCAGATCTTTGATAGGTTCTCAAGTTACCGATCCCGAAATCGGGGTTTTTGCTTCGCAGGTTTTAACGGCTAAACGTTGGTATAGAGGAGCGGATTCTATTAAGATGGAAAATATTTTTAATCAATTGATTGCCGATTTTCCCAATTCGTTAAATCCGGTTGAGTTATTGAAACGCGCCGCTTCCCAGATTGCGCAGAGTTGGTAAAGAATAGTTATAAAGTTTGTAAAGTTATAAAGTAGAAAGTTTAAGATATAAAGTAGTAAGTAAAAGTAAGGGAAATTAGTTTAATACTTGTAACTTATAATAATTTAAAATCTAAAATTAAAAATTGTAACTTTCCTATCAATGAATTAACTTTATAACTTTATAAACTTTTTACTTTATAACTTATCAGACTATGTTTTTACAAAAAATCACTAAACGTCCGGCATTAGTTATTTTTTCAATAATAGTTTTAGCTGTGTTAGTGTTGCCTAATCTGACACTAGCTGCCGGTCAGATTCTTCCGGCTTGTGCCGATAAAGGTGACTGTGGATTATGCGATATTATTCAAACGGCTTTGAATATTTTTAAAATTGCGTTGGGGCTTTTGGGGGCGGCGGCTCTTTTGATGTTTGTTTGGCACGGGATTACTATCTTAACTTCCGCTGGTAATAAGGAAAAAGTTTCATCTGGTTTTAAGGGCATGACTAATACTCTAATTGGAATTTTATTGATTTTAGGCAGTTGGTTGATTGTAAATACCGTTATTGCTATCGCAACCGGAAACTTCAATAATGTGAAAACCGCCACGATATTTAGTGGTCAAGCATGGAATGTTTGTGATAATACCCGTTAAACCAGCCAGTCCCGCTCAGAATATCACTAATACTAACGCAACATTCACGCCTGCTAACAAGTAATAATTAATTATTTACTTATAATTTAAAAAATAATTATGAAATCTAAAAAAATAATTTTATCATTTAGCTATTTAATCTTGATTAGCGGGTTATTGGTTTTTTCTTTTCCGGTTTTGGCTGCAGATTCCGTAGCTTGTGATGGGTGTCTAGTAAATCCTTTAGGGTCAATTACCAATCCAGTTGATTTGATCGGCAATATAATTTTTGCGATTTTGGGTTTAACCGGCGCCATTGCTTTAGTAATGTTTATTTGGGGCGGGTTGCAGTGGATGACGGCGGCCGGCAATTCCGAAAAAGTGACCAAGGGCAGAGATACTTTGTTATGGGCGGTTTTGGGACTGGTAATTATTTTTTCCAGCTACGCTATTTTGAATGCTGTTTTAGGTATTTTAGCGGAAAAATAACGGGAGGATTTGGTGTGGAATAGATTATTGCTAAAATTTTAGAAAAATTGTATAGTTAGGTTAAGTTAATTAAATAAATCCCAGACAGTCGGAACCGTCTTTGATCTTAAAAAATCCAAAGAAGGAGATGACAGTTTGATCTAAGGAAGGGGGTGAAGTATGAAATTTTTTAACAAAAAGAGTTTATTAATGATTTTAGCTGTAGTATTATTTGTGATGCCGATGGTTTTAGGCGCGCTTGACACCAATAGAGTAATGGCAGCCGATCTTATTAGCACCGCTAATGATGATTTGGGTCTTGGTTATGCTGAACCAACCGGTTTGGGGACCAGAGATGTCAGAGAAATGACTGCCAGCATTATCAGAACTTTATTAGGGCTTTTGGGCATTATCGCCGTGGTAATCATTTTGATCGGCGGTTTCAAATGGATGACCGCTATGGGCGAGGAAGAAAAAGTCGGCGCTGCCAAGAAATTATTAGGAGCCGG
>Ga0172370_10010112_pt1 | contig 10876 bp, 6 predicted proteins | sample LakKiv5m_FD_114538 | JGI IMG/M metagenome (GOLD analysis project Ga0172370, IMG submission 114538) | Freshwater microbial communities from Kabuno Bay, South-Kivu, Congo - kab_022012_11.5m | ecosystem: Environmental > Aquatic > Freshwater > Lake | place: Democratic Republic of the Congo...
CAGGCAGCGACCGCTACATCCAAGACGGCGGCGACTGGCGCTGTCCGGCAGGGGAAGCGTACGCCGCGCAGTACGGCCTGGGGTTCAAGGTCCTCTCATCGAAGGGCACCAATCGGATCCGCGTGCGCAATCTCATCTTTCTATCCGACTACCTGCGGCCGGACTGCCCCATACCCTCCGAGACCGACCTCGAAGCTGTCACTGCGAGCTTTGCCAGCGAGCGCTGGGTCACCTTGCAGCAACTGCTGACTTCCGGCGGCAACCAGGCCGACACGGTGTTCGCCTTGATCGCTTTTGGCAAGCTGTTTGTGGACCTCGACACCGAACTCCTGTCGGAACCGGGTTTCACCCACGTCTGCGCCGACGCGTTGAGCCTTGAGGTCTACCGTTCCCGCAAGGTTGGCGCCGGCCGATCCGCTGCCTCCCTGCGCACAATCCGCCTGACGCCCGGCGCCCGCATCGTGTGGGACGGCAGTCCGTGGCGCATCCTCAACGTGGGCGACAGCGACATCGTTCTCGAGGACCAGAATCACGCCATCTCCACCCTCCGCTACGAAATATTCCAAACGCTCACAGGCCAGGGTGCAATAATCGGCGAGCCGGGCAAGACGGACTCCAAATACGCGGCGGCGGACGCACTCATCAAACGGGCCACCCCTACGGATTTAGCGGCGGCGGTCAACCGGGCCGAGCGGCTCGATGCAAGACGGCCGGCAGAACCAACAGCGTCCTTGCCTTTGCCCGTCGTCCCGGCGAGGACTCTGCGGTACTGGCGGAAGCGCGCCAGCGAAGGCGAGAACGCCTGCGGCAATTCCTTCGTCGGCCTGATCCCGCGCATCAGCCAGCGCGGCAACCGGTACCGGAAAGTCTCCTCCGCCGTAGTCGAGGAGATGAACGCGATCATCGTCAAGGAAGTCCTGACGGTGACCGATCCCCAGGTCTCGCTGTCCTACGGCATGCTGAGGAACATTTGCCGCGTCAAAGGCCTGTGTCCTCCCTCGGAGAAGACATTCCGCGCCGAGATCAAACGCCGCCGCGAGGCGGAACGGATCCTGGCCCGGCAAGGCGCCAAGGCGGCGTACGCGATCACCGAGTTCTGCTGGCTGGTCGACCAGTCGACACCGCGCCACGGCGAGCGGCCATTCGAGATCGGCCATATCGATCACACCCAGTTGGACATCGAGATGGCGGACAGCCGCACCGGCGCCAACTTGGGGAAGCCCTGGCTCACCCTCTTCCTGGACGCATTCACCCGCGTGGTCTTGGCGTTCTACTTGACCTACGACCCGCCCAGCTATCGCAGCTGCATGGCGGTCATCCGCCAAGCTTTTCGGCGCTACGGCCGCATACCGAACACCATCGTCGTCGATCGGGGCAGCGATTTCGAGTGCGTGAATTTCAACATCCTCCTGGCAAGGCTGGAAAGCCACAAGAAATCCCGTCCTGCCGCCAAAAGCCGCTTCGGCACCGTGATCGAACGCTACTTCGGGATGACCAACGAGGCGTTGATCCACAACCTCGCCGGCAACAACAAGGCGCTGCAGAATCCGCGCAGCATGTCGTCGAGCCACGATCCACGCGGCCATTCGGTGTGGACCTTGCCGGCCTTCAACGATCTGTTCGAGCAATTCGTCGACGAGGCCTATGCCAACCTGCCGCATCCGGCGCTGGGCCAGTCGCCGAAGGAGGCGATGGACCAAGGCCTGTTGATGACGGGGAACCGTGGCCATCTGCTGATCCCTTATACGGAGGAGCTCGATCTGCTTTGCATGCCGACGACAAAGGCCGGCAAATCGGTCGTCCGTCCGGGGCGGGGCATCAAGATCAAGGGCATCCATTACTTCAACCCGGTGTTCCGCGACGGCAAGGTGGAACGCACCAAGGTTCCCGTCCGTTATGACCCCTTTGACGTTTCTCGTGCTTACGCCTGCGTTGCCGGCCAGTGGGTGTTGTGCCGGTCGGAACACCAGGCGCAGCTCGAACGCCGGTCAGAGCGCGAGATCGCCTTGATCAGCCAGGAAGTCAGGGCGTTGCGCAGTCTCGCCGAAAGCCGGCGCCCGCTGCGCGCCGAACGGTTGGCGGCCTTCATCGAATCCGCCCGGACTACCGAGGCCGTTCTGCGCCAGCAACGGCGGGATGCCGAGCGGATCTCGGACGGCACTTCGCCTGCCGTACCCCAGTCCGACGCCACCCTTTTGCCGCACATGAAGATCGATCACAAGGAACTGTGGTCCGGTCACGTCAATTTCGAACACTTCGAGGAGCTGCAATGAACACCACACCTTATTCCGAAGCACAAGCTGCCGCCGCCGTGAAGGCCTTCAAGCAGAACGTATTCTCGCATCCGGCCGCCGGCCGTATATTCAACGAGTTGACCAGCGCCTTGAGCGCCACTTCGTCGCCGCAGACGATCATCCTGACCGGGCCCACGGGCGTGGGCAAGAGCACCCTGGCGCGGAAGGCCGTGAACCGGCTGATCAAGCAGTATCAAGCGCAGCTCAATACCGAACCGGATTTCGTGCCGGTGGTGATGCTCGACGCCGTGCCGCCGACCGGCACGGCATTCAGCTGGAAGGATTTCTGGATCCGACTGCTGACAGGGGAGAACGAACCTCTGGTCGACCGCAAACTGGCGATCGGCGGTCAGCGCTCCTTGCTGCCCGAACTTGTACCTTCCTGCGGGCAACTGGATGGCACCGGGGCGGATGCGTTGCGCCGCTCAGCCGAGCAGTTTCTCAAGCACCGCAAAACCAAGCTGCTGATCATCGACGAGGCCCAGCACATGCTGCTGGTCGGGAGCCGGGAGCGGCTGGAGTGTCAGTTCGAGTGCTTGAAGTCGCTGACGCTGCAGACCGGCGTCACCATACTGCTGACCGGCACCTACAAGCTGCTGGACATCCTCGATCTGAGCGGGCAGCTCACGCGCCGTAGCCAGGTGATCAACTTCCCCCGTTACGACTCCAGGAAGCAGGAAGACCGGGAGGAGTTCCGCAAGATCCTCGCCTTCTTGGAGGAAAAACTCTCCATCCATGTGCAGACCCGTTTGCTGGACGCCGCCGAGTATTTCTACCTGAAGACGGCGGGCTGCATGGGCATCCTCAAGGATTGGCTGTGCCGCTGCCTTGAGACCGCGCTCAGGGAAGGCGCGCCCGTGATCGACAAGGAGTTCGCGGCGCGCTTCGCGCTGAAGAATCGTGGTTTGGTGACTATCATCGAGGAGGCGCGCGCCGGCGAGGCCAAGCTTGCCGACGTCTCCGACGGCGAGTTGCTCAAGCTGCTCGAGCAGCGCGTGGAAGCCGCGCCGAAGATGCCTCGGCTGCCCAACCTGCCGCGACCGCCCTTTCCACGACCCACTGTGACGCGGAATACCGTGGGGAGGATGCTGATATGAGCGACATGAAAGTCATTGGCGACGATGCCGACTTCTCCGTCCCGGTAGAAATCCCGCCCAGGAGCGTGCTGTTCAGGTTGCCGCCGGCGGGAGTGGGCACGGTCGGGCAGGAAAGCCTGCTGTCGCTTATCGTCAGGACCAGCCGCGCGCATTGCGTCAGCCCGCGCCGGCTCGTGAGGGAAGTGTTTCCCCGGGCCGATCCGGCCGTCGCCAAGTTGGGCCTCGCATTCTTCAATTTGGATGGCGGGACGGTCAACGGTCTTGGGCGGTACGCCGAGATGTTTACCGGAGTCGTGGCAAGGCTTACCGATCGGGAGGATCTGCGTCACCTCACGCTATTGCCTTGGAAGGATGTTTTTCCGAGCAACGGCCAGGGATTGCTGGTCCGCCATCCGCGATGGTGCCCCGTTTGTCTCAAGACGCAACTGGACCGAAGCGACGGGACGGTGTTCCCGCTCATCTGGTCGTTCGATCGGTATTCGGTGTGCCTGGCGCATCGCGTCGCCACGGAAAGCCGCTGTCCAGCCTGTGCGAAACAACAACCCTTCTTTCCGCGTTATCCGGATCTGGCGCTCTGCCATCACTGCGGCCATCCGCTTTCTGCTGGTATCCCACGCGAGAACAATTCACCCGCTGAATTGTGGGTGGCCGAGGCGATCGGGGACATGGTGCGGCGTCAGTCGGAAACAGGCTTTACGCCGAACGTCCGCCGATTCCAGGATTTCGTCTCGGCCCAGGTGGCAGCGGCGACAGGTGGCAATCGGGCGGCGTTCTGCCGTTTGTTGGGATTCGACCCCCATGGATTGCGGGGTTGGTTGGATCGGGGCGAGCGGCCCAGCTTCAGTCAGCTTCTGGCGTTTTGCTATGGAGTCGGTATCTTGCCCGGGGAAATCTTTGGGCAGGAGCCGCCAAAGGCTACATCCGGCCAACTACGCAAGGTCGCCGAACTGCGAAAGGAGCGGCAGGCATGTCCGAGGCCGACTCCAGCGAGACGCAAAGCGCTCGAGGAGGTGCTCAAGACGGCTTTGGCTACCGGAGACTATCGGCCAGTTTCCTCGATCGCGGCAGGGCACGACATCAGCCCGCGTAGCCTGAGATATTGGTTTCCCGATCTGTGCAGGGCGCTGTCGGACCGATATATACAGGCAGTGAAAGCCAACGTCGCAGCGAACCAGGCGATGCAATGCGCTCGCATGCAGGAGACGGTGCGGAAGGTCGAGGCGGAAGGCGGCTATCCGTCCCGGCGCCGGGTTTATGCCCTACTGCATCGAGAAGGCATCTGGCTGTCGCGATCCCACGTGTCAGAAGCATATAGGAAGGCCATAGGGAGCCGGTTTGAAAAGGACGCAAGAAAAACCTGAAGGTCACAACAAAAGCCAAACTGCGGAATCCGGCTGCGTTGGTCGCTTGTGCCGGTGTTTGTTGACCGGTAGTGCGCCTTGCGCAGACGGTGACCGCTTGCTGGTACTATCTGTCGCGTTATTGAGAAGTCTCAGATCGGCCAGGAGCAGAAATTCCGCAAGCTAACAACACGCTTCCGCTCGTCGGCCGCAACGGACGGTGGCGCTCAGCGCCGATTCGGTCCGCAGTGGAACGGTTACCTGCCGGACACCTGGTAATTTCCCCGAGCGGCAGCTATCCGATTTCCGTTACTTCCGGATCCGACCCAGGCCGTGTGGAAACGCAGGACTGGCAGGATTTTCGGAATGTGGCCTGTGGTCACTACGATGGGCTAGTAGTTGCCAGTGTTGGTTGGCCTGATGCATACCATGGGCGCGTCATAAAGAGCGATATGAGAAGGCCATGCCCTCACGATGCCATCGCTGCCAGTATTGGGTCGATGCCCGACATGCGGATCAGTCGCTTTAGGTTGTCAGTGTTGCGTGAGTTGCGGGCCGTTACAGTCGAGCTCGTCGTTCCATTGCTCTCCCACAAGAGCCATGAAGGACGTTATAACGGCCTGATTGTTCGCGCCGAAGCGGTCCATGTCCGCCGTCCGCATTAGACCGTAGATCTTGGGCTCCTCTCCCATTGGGTGAATAACCATCAGCAAGCCAGCCAGCTCCTTGAAATGAGAGTGCGCCAGCACACCTTCGAGTCCGAGAAAACCCTCGATGCCAGGTTTCCCCTCGAACTCTGGTAGCCCGTGAACGAGCTGCCCCGTGGTACCGAAGGCTGTCGTCCACAGCACACCAGTACGAACGGACCAAGGGTGCGGATACCCCGCGGCTACTGGCCGCAAGTCCGTCGTGCCATTGTAATAGCTGTCAATGAGCATCAGATTGAGCACCAAGAACGTGGGTGCTGCGGCGTACTGTCCAGCCTTGATGTTTCCGATGGCCTTATTGATAAGGTTCTTGCACATCGTCGTCTGCTGATGACAGCGCTCGACGTCGCCGTGCGGAGAGATCGATTGAATGCTTGTTGCGACCCGGGCTCCGCTGAAACGCTTCGCCTGGAGATCAAGCTGAGCTTGGAAGCTGTCCTCTGCCATCTTTGCGAGGTGCATCCAACCTCCGGAACTGACTGAAAGCGTCTTCACCTCGAACTGCGGCAGGCCTGGGTCAGTGCCTGCCATACGCAAATCCGCTGTCTTTCCGTCCTCCTCAGGGATTCGCTCGAGCATTACGCCCTTGTTCTGGGCAAGCATCCAAAACTGAACTTCACCTGCTAGCTGGAAGAAGCCATCTAGTAGCTTTGCATCAAGCACCCAGTTCTTAGTCTCGAACAGCTTGCGCAGCCTTTTGCCAGCATACGTCGCGCTCGGTTTCGTCTCAATGAACCGCATGACCGGAATCAGGGAATGATAGGCCAGGCTTAGGAACATGCTGGGCGAAACCTCCGCAGCGTCTTGGATGCTTTCCAGCAGCAATTCTTCGAGCTTTTTCGACATGACCATCCGCGTCCCAAACCGAGATTGGGCATTGTAGCCCTGGCTCCCGAATGTCACACGGGACTACGCACTGATTCACTCCGAATTGTCGCCCATCGACGGGCCAGCCGCACATCATACATAGCCTGTTGTGCCTTACAATTCACGGTAGCGGAGGAGCAATATCGATGGACAACAAAACTAAGGGGGCGTGGGTCATCCACCATGCCCGCAAGCTTCAGGCAACTCTAAGCCAAGATTTTGACTCCATTGGTTTCGCCGGCAAGAGCGGTACGCTACTTTCAGCCATCTCAGCTGAGCAGCAGATCCAGATTCCACAAGTTCGACTCGAAGCCTTGGCAAGGGCAAACCACATTAGCCCCAAGACCGAGATGCCCGCAATTTTGGCTGAGTTGGCGCGCCAGCGACTCGTACTGCCAGGAGCCGGCGGCATTGAGGTCCTCGGCCTGACCGGGCAAGCGGTGCTGGAGTCTACTGCGCGCATCTTTGATGAGAGCAGTCATGAGAAGCATGAGGAAATCGTGATCGAGGTTTCCGATGCGGCTTCAGAAAACCCGTTGACAGACAAATCGGCCGTTGAGTCCCTGTCCGACGAATTCGAGATGGCGGCCACGGATGTACTAGGTACCCTGCAGCTCGGCTGCAACATTGGTTTTTTTGACTCGGAAGCGATCTCGCCTACCGAGAATCTGCTCTTCAATGGCAACCTATTCCGACGCGAAGATGCCCGGAAAGTAAATGGAGTCTTGGGTAATCTAGCGTCGGCCGAGGTTGCCAATCTGACAGAGTTGAATGCGAAGCTGCAAACCATCGGCTGCCTACCGCTTCTGTCGGCCACAGCACTTCTCGGCAAAGATTTGTTTGATCGATTGCACTCTATCGGCATGTTTGACGTGAGCGTTGTCGGTAACGATCAAGGCAAGAACTACTTCGTGACTCGACCAGCGGCCTTCTCAAAGTTCAGCAATTCCATCGCAGACGACGCGTTGGACCTGGCCAAAGCACTGGTTGCTTCGCTGACATATGGCATGACCATCAGCAGCTACTACCGAGGCCGCATCCAGATGGTTTCCGCTCTAATGAACAAACTGATCGCTGGCGGGACCGTCGGCCCCGCAACCGCCATTGGCAACGACTACCAGGCTCTCGAGTTCAAAGGGGTGGTCGAGGTCACGCCTGACCGTGGCGGCATGTTTACCATGCGACTACTCAAGCCTGAGGTCGGTCGGCTTGCCCTTGCGGTGATTCAGCGGGGCGACATTACGGCTGAGAGCGTCGCCAACCTGCCGGGCGCCAAGGTGACGGAGTATCTCGGGCCGGAGACGACGCGTGAGGTTCTGCGCAAGAACTCCACCGATGCGGTGAAGCTGAAGGCTCGGAATCTCCTGCAAGAAATCAGAACGGGGGGGCTGCGTAAATGACCGAAAAAGTTCCGAAGGGACCGGCTGCAGAGGAGGTTCTGCGCAACTATTTCCTTAGCATCGGGTACTTCGTCGCTCGCGGCTGCAAGTTTACATACAATCGCTTCGACGTCACTGACGTCGACCTCTGGCTGTATGCGCGAAATTCACCATTGAGCCGCGAGCGCGTCTGCGTTGACATCAAGAACAAAAAGACGCCGCAAGCACTTGAGCGCATCTTCTGGGCGAAAGGATTGCAGGCTGTACTGGGGCTAGACGCATGCGTTGTTGCCACGACCGATAGCCGCCCCGATGTGCGCACATTTGGGCTCGAGCACAACGTGAAGGTTCTAGACGGCAGATTCCTGGCTCGCCTGACGAAGAGTGCCAGAAGCCATCAAGACCGAATCAGCGAAGAAGAATTCTTGACGGAGTTGGACGATGGGACACTCGGGCGGCTCGGTGGTGATTGGCGAAATCGATACGAGCTGAGCAAGTCCCGCCTCCTCCGCTCGTTGAACTTTGACGGCTGCAACGCTTGGCTCGACGACATCGGGCTCATACTGTCAGAGGTTGGGACCGGCAGACCCCGCTGGAGACTGCTCTATGTCGTTTGCGCCCACCTTCTCGTTGGGATTGACTTCATCCTGAGGGAACACGTTACTTCCGACCACGAGCAGAGGAGATCTGTTCTTGACGCAGGCATCCGCTTTGGCGACTCTGGGCAATCCTTCACCGAAAAGGTAACCCATATGGCAGCATCCCTTGTTGAAAGCGTGGCTGCGCAGCCTGGACTGGCCAAGACTGTGCAACAAGAGATCGAACATCAAGCTTCGCAAGTCAAAGCGGAAATATTGGCTGAGTACTTCGCAAAGAACAACTCCGGATTCATTGATATTGCGCGACAGCTAGAAGCCGCCGCGTTTGCCGCCTCGGTTCCAATGCCAAGTTCGTTGCCCGCTATCTGCCAAGGTGTTATTGGCGTGTTGGCCGACTTCTCAAGTGTTGACCGCAAACTGGCGATTCAGTAGGGAGGCTCAACAGAGTCCGCAATGCCAACTCAACTCCAACTTTAAGCGTCCGGTTTCGAGCTAGGGGACTCGCCGTTTCGACTAGCCGCTTTGGTCCGGAAGTAGCGAAAATTGGATAGCCGCCGCTCGGCAAAATTACCCGGCGTTCGGCAGGTAACCTTCCCATTGCGGACCAAGTCGGCGCTGAGTACCATCGTCCGTTGTGGCCGATTATGTATAGTCGGCCTTATGTAAAGCTTTCCATAATACCGAGTATCGGAAACTCGCAACCACGCCTGGAAAGGATTTTTCAGGGTCGACCGCGTACTTTCGGGCGAAAGTTGAAGTGGTTGCCAACTGAGGGGGCGATAGTTAATTGCAGCGCCATCGGTCAGGCTCGACCGGCATGCCGGTACACAGGCACCAACACCTGCGCCTGACTTGGCCTCAGTTGGAGTACAACTTCACCGCGCGGTAATGTTATGCTTCCGGAGGGGAATACCCATCGGATCTCGAAATTCAGATATAACAATCGCATGAATGCCGACATCTTTGGTGCCGAGGTCCGCGCCCGCTAATGAAAAAGCTGCTAGCATTTTTTGCTGCCGCGATCATTCTGTGGCTTCTTGTCTTCATTGCGCCGAACCATTCGATCTACCAGCAGATATGCAATCAGGCCAAGGATGCCGCTAACGAAAATTGCGCCGCTTATGATGTGTTTCTGGTCATCTTCCGAATAATCGGAAAATTTCTTGATGACCATGACGGGGCGTTTACTGCTATTGCCACCGTCGCTGTGGCGATCTTCACCTTCACTCTTTGGCGAGCGGGCGAGAAGCAACTTACTATCTCCAAAAAACTTGCCGACATTGCCGGTAAGCAAGTTTCTATTCAGGAAGCACAAACCGAAATTAGCCGGCAGCAATTCCTCGCCACCCATCGTCCTCGCATTATCATGAGGAATGTTTATATGACCGACGTCGCCGAGCAACTCGCGATTCATTACACGCTGGTCAATACGGGAGGATCGGACGCCACTATAGTCAATAGTCGCTTCTACGCCGAATCCATCCCCCAATACATCTTTATGCGAGATGCTGATTGCTCCGATCATTCCGAGCTTGGGGAAATCATATTGGTTGCCGGAGACGGTAGAGCGTTTGAATACCAGATTCCCGATGTCGATAGTGCAATATGGAATATAACCGCTTTCTACAATGACAGCATCAATACCCTTATCTGCTTTGTCGGCAGTGTTCGCTATACGGATAGTTTTGGAAATATCAGAACCAGCGTATTCCGCAGACGATTCGACGGCAGCGGCTTCTGCAAAACCGATAACCCCGATCACGAATACACCGATTAGCTGAAATGCAGCGCGATGTACTCTTGACAACCACCGTCCGCGCCTGTCGAATAGTGCAAAATTGCCAAGACTGTTGCACCAAAGGCGCAAGACTGGCCCGACATTCGGCACGATTATGACGTCATCGGCCGGCACAGATTTCTCTCCGGGTACATTGTCCCCAGTGGGAAGCATAACTTTGCCACGCCAATTTGGAAGCATAACGTTGCCGCGCGGCAAGGTTATCCTTCCCGGGACAGGGAGAGAACAGGCGAAGAGCTATTGGAGCGGGCGAAGGGAGTCGAACCCTCTTCATGAGCTTGGGAAGCTCAGGTAATGCCGTTATACGACGCCCGCCTTGGCAATCTTGGGGGCTATTCTAGGCAGGTCACTGCCGGCTGGCAACTTGAGCGCTGTCTTTCCTCGCTGTCCTTCCTTCCTGGCCGTTCAGCCATTTGTCAGTATTGGCTGGCTATAATCGTCCATCATTTTCATGGCTCGGCCTGTCTGAGCCGCCACAAGGAGCGCATCGTGAGTTTCAAGGCCTATCTGATCAACCAGGAAGACGGCAAGATCGTCAGTCGTTTCACGGATATGACCGAGGATCAGCTTGACCTAGGCCAGGTGACGATCCGGGTTGCCTATTCGAGCGTCAATTACAAGGATGCCCTGGCGGCCACCGGCGCCGGCAAGATCATCCGGCGCTTCCCCTGCATCGGCGGCATCGACCTGGCCGGCACGGTCACGGCGAGCAGCGATCCGCGCTTTGCCAAGGGCGATGCGGTGATTGCCACCAGCTATGACATCGGCGTGGCGCATCACGGCGGGTTCGCGGAA
>Ga0172370_10010113_pt1 | contig 10876 bp, 6 predicted proteins | sample LakKiv5m_FD_114538 | JGI IMG/M metagenome (GOLD analysis project Ga0172370, IMG submission 114538) | Freshwater microbial communities from Kabuno Bay, South-Kivu, Congo - kab_022012_11.5m | ecosystem: Environmental > Aquatic > Freshwater > Lake | place: Democratic Republic of the Congo...
ATATCCAGAAAATCCAGATAAACCATCTACACCTGAGAATCCAGAATAACCAGATAAACCTTCTCCACCTGAGAATCCAGAATAACCAGATAAACCATCTATACCATCAATTCCTGATTCTCCTGAGTCTCCACTATATCCACTATAACCACTTAGTCCTGAATAACCAGAAAATCCAGAATAACCTGAATACCCACTATAACCAGAATATCCAGATATTCCTTCTCCACCTGAGAATCCAGAATAACCAGATAAACCTCCCCCTCCTCCTCCTCCAACAACCCAAGAAACATCAGTTCCATCTGTACCTAAAACTTTACCTGTCATACCTGTTTGATCTGGAAGTAAATTATTTATAGCATCTGTAGAATTAGTGGCATTTGTTCCACCTTGTGTAATCGGAATAATTCCAGTTAAAACAATTTGTGGATTACCAGCATCTCCTTCTGGATTTACAATACTAATATAAGAATCTCCATCAATTGCTCTAACGACATAACTATAATGAGCTACTCCATATGCATCTAAACCAGTATATTTCCTAGTTATAAAACCAATACCGGAATATAAATTAGATAAATTTTGTAAATCCTCAGTTAATGCAACTTTAGTATTAGGATTGTCATCAGATAAAACAAATCCTTCACCACTAAAATTTAGAATATATCTCTCAGTTAATATAGGATCTAAATCATGCCTTACTTGATAATATCCAGGATTCCCCGTAATTACAATTCTACCTGAATAATTGCTGATAGATATATGTGCTCCAGCCTCTAATGTATTAGCCAATAAATCACCATCTATAGTTCCAATTAAAACCTCACCTGGGGAATAATATACTTCTCCAGTTCCACCTTTTGAAGTACTTAATATTCCATAATGATCTAATCCATCAATATCATGAATCTGAGTATGATGTTGATCGGCCGTTACATTAGATAAATCATCATGATCATGTGTATCTGTATGATAAGGTAATTCCGAAGCAATTAATTGAGAAGCAGACCAAATTCCTGAAGTAACTCTCGTAAATCCATTCCATGCAGAACTATCTTTATTGGTTCCACCTTTAGTAGTGCCAACTGGAGCAGACAAAGCGGCATCTGTTAATTGCCCCCCTTTAGATACTGTTGTATGGTTATGCTGAGATAAGGTAAAATCATTAATAGTAGGAATTATAAACGTACTAGAATATAATGTCTTATTATATAAATTTTGAGCATCTTGCGAATTAATTATTTCAGTCTCTGTTCCAGAAATACCCACTTTCCAAACATCATTAGATTCATCAAAATAAATACGAGCATTTGGTTCAGTACCTCTAACAATAACAATACCTGAATCCTCGATGGGATATCCTGTTGTGTCCGTATTTAAATAAATCCAGTTATCTGGAGTATATATATGTTGAACATCTAGAATATTTGTTGTACCATCAATAAATAAATTTTTAACCCTTAAACAGGCATAATCATTATCATTCCAAGTTCTTAATTCTAAAAGATTAGTACATCCTAAATAAGGTATACCATTTTTTAATAAGACTCCATATAACTTCTCAATTTGAAATGTTTTATTATAAGTACCATCAATATCTGCTTTATTATCTAATTGAATTTGTATATCTCCAGTAGTATCTTGAAGATAATTAAATTCCGTGCTAGTTACATAACCATCTCCAATTTTTGATAAAGGTATATTATTTGGTATATCATTCTCTGTAATTGGAGTGTTTACCCATTTTTCTTCTATTTCATCATACCTTAAAAATTGAGAAGCATATAAATAATCGGCATATTTAGGATAAGGTATATTAATTAATGTATCAGAAAGATCACTTAGAAAATAGGTTGGCAAAACCCCACCTTCTGTACTGCCATCTCCAATATAAAGTCTTTTAGTATCCGTTACATAAACAGGTTCTCCTTGGCTAGGAATAAAACTTTGCCTGTTTATTTCTAAACCTCTTTTTAAAAGTATCTTAACTACAAACATATATACCTCTTAGATAATGAGCCTACTAATTTTAGAAGTTTGTCCACTTAAATATTCAATTCTCTTTTAATTATCCTAATAACTGTTTCAGGTGAAACAAAACTTTCCTCATTTTTTGGACAATCAATCCACCAACGAAATTGATCTGGTCTGAAAAAATTTTTACTCCTAAAAATGTTATAATTTTCCTTATATCCAAATATTCTAGGATCAGATAGACCAAATAATACAAAACCAGGTTTATTGTAATAATGAGCAAAATGATGAAAAAAATTATCTACTGATATCCAAAAATAACAACCATGTAATATCTCTAATAATTCAGAAAGTGGTTTATTAAGTAAATGAACATCTGTATTTTGTAGACGTTCTTCCCCTCTAATTCCAATTTGTATGATTTTATTGGTAAAAATCTCTTTTAATTTAAAAATTAACTCATTCCAATAAGGATAGTCTTTGGGATTACTTTCTACTCCTTTAAGTTTTGAACTATAAGGACTAATCACTATTGAATTCATTTTGGTTCCTTTCATAAATATATTTTTCTAAATATATTCATTAAATTCTCTTTAGAATTATTTTGAACTCCATATTCATAAACACCATATTTAGATAAATCACCTAAAACCATTTGAGCTTCAGCAATTGAGATTAATCTTACTTTATCTAATACATCAAAAAATACATCATCATAACAACTAGCTATAATTATTTCATGATCTTTATACATCTCTATAACTTCATCAAGAATATGTTTAAAACAAAAATGATCTCCCATCCCATTATCTAGAACAATAAATTTAGCCTTTTTGAGTTGTATATTATTTTTCTCTAAATAACTAGAAAAAATTTGTTCATCGTGCTCATAATTTCCATTAACTGATCTTATTCCCCCTTTATCTTCATGCATATGCCAAGTTATGCAGTCTGGATTAATTAGAATATCATATCCTTTTCTTTTCATATCATAAGTAAACATCGTTTCTTCTCTATGTCCTACTATAGATAATTCTTTACAATAACCTCCGATTTCTAAACCAATACTTCGTTTAAACAAAAAAGAACAATATAAATGATCAACATTTTCAATTTCATTTGTGGGATGTTTAAACCACTGTCTATTTAAACCGTAATAAATATATTCAATATTATTAGAGGCTATTGAAGGTATTATTTCATAATTCATAGTTGGAATTAAAATTAATCCTCCAACTGCTGCACAATTATTATTTTCATTTAATGTCTGTAATAACTTTTCTAAAGTGTCATTTTCTGGAATGCAGTCATCATCTAATCTCCAAATCAAATCTGTTTCAAAATATCTTAAAGAGTTATCATGATTGATTACCTGCCCTCTTTTAGCACCAAAGGCAAAGAAAGATTCTATATTGTTTTTTGCTAAAATTCCACATAAATATCTATATACAGGATGTTTATTCATATTTTCAATAATTTCATTATTTTCATTATCATCCCATATTACTACCTTTTTTGGCTTGATAGTTTGCTCAGAGATTGCTTTTATTAGAAGAGGAAGATTAGTAAAGGTTCTACCTTTAGAAGAGATTTCAACTGTAATATCCGAACCATTATATTTTTTAGATATATCTACGTTACTATATTTTTTAGAAATTTCTTCATATGTTATTTTATTTACTAATTCATGATAATTTTTAAAAGCCGGTAATAGCGTGCTACTTCCCATGTGATATAACGGATAAGTTCCACTTGTATTATTCGTAAGTTTATCTCTATTAAATTGTTCTCCACACCTTTTGACAGATAACCCTTTTTGTTTTAATCTTATACAATAATCCATATCATTTCCTCCACCCCCATTAACATCATAATCTTCATTTAAATAACCTACTTTATTTATAACATCTCTTGATAACATACAGCAAGCAAAACAAACATAATCTACATTATTATCTTTTCCATCTGTAATCGGACCAACAACTCCTATATTATTATCTTGTAATAAGGCATTATTCATAGTTGATAACCAATTATTAATTGGTTGATTTAATAAGATACAATCATCATTTAATAATATCAAATATTTTCCTCGACTATTTTTAATACCACAATTAGTGGCTTTTCCATGCCCTACCATTTTTTGCTTATCCAAATAATAAATATAAATAAAAGAAGAATATGTATTTTCATAATAATTTAAAGTATTATAAATATTATCATCTAATTCACCATTAAAAACTATATGAATATCAATATCATTAGTTGAAAAATCTGTATATTTTAATATAGAATCTAAACATCCTTTTATACAATACTCCCCATTGTTTTTTGCTCCACATGTAGGTATAATTATAGAATGATTTATTTTCTTTTTAATATTATCTTTCTTTACGCACCAACTAAAATCCATAAAACCTACTTCTGGTAGTCCTAAGATTTCATTTACTGCTTTAACAACACTATTCCAGCCAAAATCTGGAACTTCTTCATATTCACCTTTATCATTAAATCTTATACAATAATCATGACCACCAATATATCCATTTTGCTTAATTTTAGGTAACCAATATTTAATATCTTTCAATACATATTCATATTGATGATTACCATCAATATAAACAAAATCTAAACTCTCATTATCAAATAATTCATAAGAATCTACACTAGATTTACGTATAACCTCAATATTATTATAATAAGAGCATCTTTGTTGAAATATTTTATAAGCTTCTTCTAAATTAGATAAAGAGGCAGTATCTGTATCGTCATATCCAGATTTCCAAGGATCAACAGCATATACCCTTTTAAATTTAGAAGCAAAAAAAGAAGTAGATAATCCTACATGACAACCAATTTCCACCATACACATTTCTTCTGTATTATTACCTAAATATTCCACCAGAGGTTGTAATTCCATATGTCTCCACAAACAATAATCATCTAAATAATTATGATGAATTAAATTTTTTTTATAATATTCTTCTTTGTTATTTACAATATCTCTAGGATAAGTTATATCTATATCTGTATATCTAAACTTTACATTGTTACAATGAAATAAGTCTTCTAAATTTACTACACTACTAATAAGATTATTAAAGTCCTTATATTTTTCTAAATTGTACTCTTGGTGAGCGAATGATTCAATTTTTTTTATTATAGACTGTATGCCTCCCAAATATCCAAAATGCCACCCACCATTTGAAATATAATTTTGTTTTGTTAGGGTTTTTCTAATATTAGAACGAATATAAGTTAAATCTCCATTACATTTTAATATATCACCATATGTTGCAATATAATTAAAAATCCAAGAATTATTTACAAGTATATTTAAATAATAGTAATAATGTTTTAGTTCAATTCCCATTATACTACTAACACTATTATCATTTAGATATCTACTAATGGTATCAAAACGAGGTATTTCATCTACATCAGAATTTAAAATTATATCCTTTTCCCTTAAATTTAATTTCCGTAATATATTACATATATAATTCCGTTGGGAAGATTCTAAATGCCATGGATCATTTCTTTTTAAATCTTCTTCAGAAGGAGTATATAAACCATATTCTATTTTATCTAAATATTTTTCAAACCGATGTTTATGCTCTTGAAAATATAAACATTTTTCTTTTCCGGAAAATGTATAAGTAGATTCCACTAATATAAACTTATCAACAACATCATATAGTTCCTCTAACCTTATCTTTAATATATCTAATTCATTAAAAAATGTAAATGTATCAATTATTAAAGGTTTATCATCTTTATTCTCTAATTCTATTTTATGTTTTTCACATAGATACAACTGGGCGCGCTCTAAATTTTCAGGAGTTCTCTGAGAAATATTCACCCCAGACACATGATATAAACCAAAAGAACTAGTAGCTAACTTTGTTAAATTATCCCAATTATTTTTTCCATTAGGTACACAAATCACATCATATCCAGCATTTTGAACACGAAAACAGAATTCAATATCATCATAATATGATCCATATTTCCCAAATTCCTCATCTATAAATCCTACCTCATCAAATATTCTTGGATTAATCATGCAACATATAAATTCACAGAATTTAAATTCTTTTTTATTCTTATTTCCATTTATGCTTGAAATTTTATTTTCATTCATATGGGTAATAGTCATACTTACAGGACCAGTAATTCCTATCTTATGATTATTTTTTTTAAAAGGTTCATACAAAAAATCAATCCATTCATCTTGTCTTTGGTTTAGTAACAATATATCATCGTTTAATAAAATAATATTCTCACCTTTATTATCTTTTAATGCTCTTTTAAAACCTATATTATATGCTTCACTAGCAGGTATTAAATTAGGTATAAGTTCTACATGAAACTTATTATAATCCAAACAGTTATCAATACAAAATCTTTTAATTTTTTGTAAATAATCATTTTTTTCAGAATTGTTACCTATAATATAAAAACTAATAGTATTAAGCATATTTTTAGTAGTATATCGAACAATACCATCTAAACATCTAAGTAAAACATTATCACTACATGTAAGAATAATCAATTGGAATCTAATATCCTTAATTAAATTTAATTTAGAATTATAATAAACACAAAATTTTTCATAATCCATCGTTTCTTTATCTTTTTTAAAATCACTACTTACTCCACCAGAATGAAAAATAGGAAAATGGCCGGAAAAAACTACTTTATTATTTTGTTTAGCGTGAGTTAATTCATTACCAATTGGAACACTTATTAGCTCATAATTATTATCAATTAATCTTTGAGAAAAATCAACATCACTAAATTTATCAATATTTAATTCCTCTCCAAGATATCCTACCTTATTAAAAATATCCTTTTTACTGCAAACACAAAAACTAGAAAAAAATTTAAAGTTATGGTTCTTTATATTTTCAAATTCTGTATTTAAAAGCATAACTCCAGTCATTCCTACTTTTCTATATTTATATTGAAAAGGTTCTAATAATAAATCAAGCCATTTATTTTTTTCTTGTTCTAAAAGAACAATATCATTATTAAGTAGAATAACATATTCTCCTACACTGCTTTTAATTCCTATATTGTAAGGAACTGTTGTTCCCAATGCCTTATCTTCAATTATTAGTCTGAATGGTTTTCCTAAATTTCTTATATATTCCACAGTATTATCTGTACAACCATTAGCCACTATAATAATTTCCATTTTATATTTTTTTAAATCTGTATATTTAATTAAACTTTCAATACATGGTTTAAGTTTATTTTCTAAATGATCAAAAGCAGTGGGTATAATTATCGAAATATATTTATCTCCATATCGATCATATAGTTCTCTACTATTTCTTTCTAAAATTTTATTTCTATTCTTTAATTCATTTACCGTAACTTCACCTTTATGATAAATAGGAAACATTTCTGAATTTTTTACAACAGCAATTTTATATCCAGCATTCTCCACTTTACAGCATAAATCTGTATCCTCACCTGATCCTGGATTAAAAAATTCATCCAAATATTCTTTATGATTTTCAATCATTTTTAAAGATTCCTTTCAAAAAAAAGAAGTAATATAATAATTAACCTCTTTTTCATTTATTTAGTATATATAATTAGATTTTATCAAAAATTTCATTTTTTATCATAACAGTATGAAATATAATCAAATCTCTTTTAGCATATGGACAATAAGTTTTATGAGGACCACATATCATAACCTTTTCATCTTGGAAAGGTTCATATAATAATTGAATCCATTCATCTTTTTTACAAGGTAAAATTTGACAATCATTATTAAGTAAAATAGAGAACTCAGAGTTAATTATATCCAATCCTCTATTAACAGATCCTGCATATCCTAAAGGTTGCGGATATTCTAAATAAAGTATATTTTGATGATTTAAACTATCAATATAATCAATAGTATTATCTGTACATCCATTTGCAACAACAACAATTTTCTTATCGTTTAAATCAGTATATTTTAGAATGCTTTCCAAACATAATTTTAAATCATCTAAATGATTAAATGTAGGAATAATTATTCCAAATTTTGTATAATTAATATTCTTATGATAAAAATATTTTAGATTTCTTTTAATAATATAGTTCCAATTACTTAATTGGTGAACGGTTTTTTCTCCTAAATGATATAATGGAAAAGTTCCAACATATAGGTTAGATTTCTCATCTAGACGCAAATCTTTGTCAGCTAAATATATTTTATAACCTTTTTTTTGTAATCTAAAGCAAAAATCAATATCTTCTCCATATCCTGGATTATAATTGATATCAATTCCCCCAATTTCTTCATAAATATTTCGTTTAATCATAACACAAAAAAATAAAGAGAATACCCATTGTTCATAAAAAGGAATCTTTAATTGATGTACGCCAGAAATACCCACTAACGAATCTTCTTTAAATCCTTCTTCTAATCGATTAATCCATTGATCTTTTTGATGTTCCACAAATACAATATCATCATTTAATAAAATTAAATATTCTCCTTTACTAATTTCGATACCCTCTAAAATTGCCCTAGTATATCCGATTTTTTCATTATATACTAATAATCTTATTTCTTTATTATTTTTTAAATAATTCAAAACTTCTGAGGAACATCCATTTGCAACTATTATGAGTTCATAATAATTTTCTTTTATTGTAGTATATTTAAAAATGGAATTTATTAACACCTGAATGGTTTCTACATTCTTTTCACAAGTCGGAATAATTATTGAATATTTCATTATTTAAAAACCTTTCAAAAAAAAGGACTATACCAAAGTATAGTCCCAATCCATCGCATCGCCTTTCTAAAATTTAGAAGTTATTTTTCATGTTGGAATAGTGTGATAATATTCAATTGCTTTCTTGACATTTAACAACCATTTATCAAATTCATAAATAATAGTTTCCAAAATATCAACAGAATTGGCATAACCATTGTCTTCATCATCTATATCAAATCTTAAATATAAATTATCATTTTCATTATGAAATACTATTCCTATATAATCTAATAAATCCCAAATTTCGATTCTAGCTATTATACAATTCATAAGGAGTTCATTATTATAATAAAACATCCTTTCTTGCAGAAATTCTTTCTTAAATTTTAACATATAGCTATAGTATTCTTCACCTGCCTCCCCTAAATTTGCATTTATAAATTCTTGTTCTGCTTTTTCTTTTTCTTTATGATGTGGTCTTGCTTGATTCACAAATATATCATAAAATTTTTTCAGAAAATTTAAAACTTTTTCTGCTGCTTCTAAATCAACTTCTAAACTTCTTTCATACATTGCTATATTCATAATACTTACAGCTTTACCGGTATCAATGTCTGAAATATAAAAACACATATTCCAATTTCGTTCATTTCTTTCAACCAAACCTAATATATATCTAAAGTCCCCTGGAATATTCGTTAAAAATTTTTTTTCATTATAGAAACAAACATCATATTTATCTGTCACTTCTTATTTTTCTCCCTCTTTTTATTTTCTTTTTGTAATAGATTTTATTCCTCACTAGGTTTCCTTTCTTTCTCTTCTTGTATATAATCTTCTCTAAATTGATTAACTGCACTAATGAATTTATTTAGTTCTTCAACAATCAATTTTAAATTATATATAGAATTTTTATATTTTTGATCATCTAATTCAAAATCAAACGTACATTCATTATAATTATTGTACAAATTAATCTGGCATTTATAGATTTTTCTTACAGAATCTACTTTAACTACGGCTTGTATAAAGGAAGAATTCTCATAAGACACAGGTAGTAAAAACTTTCGTTCTTGAAAGAAAATTTTCCAATTTTTCTCTTCACTATAATAATCTTGAATAGTATTTATTTTTTTACGTGATTCACACAATTCTTGATAATATTCTTTTGCTTCGGGAAGAGCATTAAGAATATTAATAAAAGTGTCTCTTATAATTAATAAACAGGCACATTCTTCTTGATACTGTTCTTCCTCATTCAAAATGTATATGTCAAATTGAACATCTTCATCCGAATTTTTAAAACAGAAAACTGCAGTTGATAAATCACTCCATTCTTTCCCTACAAACCCAGAAATGTAGGGATTTTCTGTAGGATAATTCAATTTAAGAAATTTTTGCATTCTATAATATTTTTTCATTATTTTAAATCCTTTCTTTTTAAAAAATTGGAGATAACAACTCCTCACAATATTTAATATATATAATTAAAAAATAGACAGATAGAGTTTTAATATTTTTAACGAATTACATCAACAGTTTTACCATCATCACTACAGATATAAGCTTCATTATTAAATACAAACCAAAGATTACTTCCATCTTCAATATGTATCCAGTTTAAATACAAATCGGTTTCATGCTCAAAATGATATTCTTGTACTTCAGCATTCACCAAACAATAATCTGGTTTGAAACTATATGAAATACTTTTATCATATGATTCATAAATACAAAGATGATTTTCATATTCAGGAGGTACTTCATATTTTGATCGATCTGTTTGATATTCTTTGTTATAAGGTATATATACCTTATTTACAAAGGAATCTTTTTTTCTTGCAGAATTACTTGTTCCATATTTAAAGGTATTAATACCTCCAAACATGAACCAACTTTCACCATCAGTATTTTTGATTTTTACTATCATCATGTTTCTCCTATCTAATTATCTGTCTTTCTGGTTACACTCTATCTGTCTATATCATGTACATCTCTTACACAATTTTTACAAAAAGAATCAATTAATTCATATTTAAATAAACTCTGTTGGACATTTTGTGGTTTCTTGTAACGTGCATACTTAATGTGAGATAATTTTTACATTCTTTTTGACAGATTTGACAAATTGTCATTATAAATTATCCTTCATCAAATTTTCTCTATACAAGAAT
>Ga0172370_10010116_pt1 | contig 10872 bp, 1 predicted proteins | sample LakKiv5m_FD_114538 | JGI IMG/M metagenome (GOLD analysis project Ga0172370, IMG submission 114538) | Freshwater microbial communities from Kabuno Bay, South-Kivu, Congo - kab_022012_11.5m | ecosystem: Environmental > Aquatic > Freshwater > Lake | place: Democratic Republic of the Congo...
TATGGCAAATCCTACCTTACCAGCAGGTATGGAAGATCGAGTGACACCAGTACCATTAAAGCATACCGTTCGGAAATGGAAATGTATCACTGTTTCAGCGATCCCTCGATGGAAATGTGGACAAATGAGCTGGAATCCATCCTTGCAGTGGCTCCTTGTGATGCCATTGTTGCCGGTACTGATAAAATTTCGGCTATGGTTTCGGTTTCAACATCTGAGTCAGAAGAAACCTTTATCGCCGTTTATTCTGAAAATAAGAAAAGGATTTATGGCACCGGATTTACCGACAATAAGGGAATTGCAGTAATTAAGCTTGACACCGTTGTTGGATGGGGTGATACACTTCGTTTGACGGCAACAAAGCACAATTACCGGCCAAAGCATAAAATAATTATAGTTGGCGAAGGTGAGTCAGGATATTTAACTGCCGACAGAACCTGGTCAGCCGATACCATAAAGGTGGTTGGAAATGTTACCGTGGAAAAAGATGTGACCCTTACCATCAAAGAAGGGGTATATGTTCAATTCCAGGGGCATTACCACATCAACGTTTATGGCAGGTTGCTTGCCCAGGGCACAGAAGATGATACCATCACGTTCAGCCCGAAAAATTCAACCACCGGCTGGCACGGGATCCGGTTTTTCGATACTTACCCCAACAGCCAAAGCGCTTCCACACTACAGTTTTGCAAACTTGAATATGGAAAGGCCGAATATCTGGTCTATACAAATCAGGGTGATGGCGGTGCTGTTTTGTGCAAAAATTCATCGGGTGTTACCATCAAAAATTGCCTGATTCAGAACAACAAAGCGGTTTCGGGAGGTGGCATTTACTGCAATAATTCTGACATTACCATAAAACATACGACCATTACCCAAAACGAGGCAGGCATTGGTGGTGGTATTACCTGCATTAATGGAGCCAGTCCTGAAATGTACGATGTTTTTATTAAAAATAACTCCGCAACCCAAAAGGGAGGAGGCTTGTTTTGCTATTTGAAATCCAGCCCCAACCTTACCAGCGTTTCCATCGATAACAATACTGCAGGCCAACACGGCGGGGGCGTTTATCTGGAAGGGTACATCACCGACTGGCCGGAACCGGTTTTCGACAGTGTGACCATCACAAATAATGAGGCTGTTGAATGGGGAGGCGGCATGTACAGTGCCATCAGGGCATGGCCGAAAATGTCGCACAGCCTGATCACGGGTAATGAAGCCGGAAAATATGGCGGAGGCATTGCCTGCAATTATTCATGGCCTGACCTTACGCATGTTACGCTTAGCGCTAATGTAGCTGATTCATCCGGCGGAGGGATTTACTCATACAATCAGTCAGGCATCGGCCTGGAGAATTGCATTCTTTGGGATAATACACCGCAGGAAATTGTTAAAGCCACCAACGGTGGAAATCCAACCATCACTTACTCTGACATCGAAGGGGGATATACAGGAACTGGAAACATCAACAGTAATCCATCGTTTTATGCAATAACCGGCGATTCAGCTTATTATCTCACACAATCTTCACCCTGCCTGGATGCAGGGGATCCCATGTCACCTCATGATCCTGATGGTTCACGCGCTGATATGGGAGCATTTTATTACCATCAGCAACCTGTTACCCCTTTTCCGCCAACGGCTAATTTTCAGGCCGATACAACATTTGGCTATTATCCATTGACCCTTGCTTTTACCGATCTTTCACAAAAAGGAACCGGTGATATTACAAAATGGAAATGGGATTTTGGGGATAGTTCTACGGATACCATTCAGAATCCGGTTCATACTTACTCAAATGACGGGACCTATACCGTGTCGCTGGTTGTAACGGATGCCAACAACAAAACCGATACCCTTGTTAAAACAAACTATATTTCAATTGTCGCTGCTCCGCCGATTGCTGATTTTTCGGCCGATTCCACAGTTTGGTACAAACCCTTCAAGGTCGATTTTACGGATGAATCGCTGGACGGTTCGGGTGGAATAGATACCTGGAACTGGGATTTTGGTGATCTTGGAACAAGTTCTTCACAAAACCCATCGCACACCTACCTGGCCGAAGGTTCTTACACCATTTCGCTTACCGTGACGGACATCAACGATTCAACGGATACAAAGGTTAAAACTGACTATATCACAGTGTTGCCGGGAACCTACATCTCAGTTGGTTTTGTAAGTGGAACGTGGTCACTGGCCAACAGTCCTTTCGTAATTGGCGGTGAAATCACCCTCCACAGCGATAGCTCACTGACCATTGATCCAGGCGTTGAAGTATTGTTCCTTGAGCATTGTAAATTTATTGTCAACGGGCAATTATCAGCGCAGGGCACACAAACTGATTCTATTGTTTTTACTTCAAAAGATACCTGGGAAGGCTGGCATGGATTGAGGTTTATCAATTCGGCAAACTCAGTATTGGCCTATTGCAAAATAATGCATGGCAAGGCAAATGGCACCGGATCGGTGCAGGATTCGTGTGGCGGCGGAGTTTATTGTGAAAGCTCATTCATCCAGATCAACCATTGTTCGATCAGCCAAAATATTGCTTACAAACATGGTGGAGGATTGTATTGCAACAATACACCAGCACAGGTAACCAGTACATGTCTCGATCACAATATTGCATTTGAGTCGGGAGGCGGGATTTACAGTTTCAACTCGGGTTTGATGGTAATCGGCGATACCCTTGTAAACAATGAAGCTGGTTATGGTGGAGGTATTTATACCGAAGGAAATCCTTTTCCCGCCCTGATGGCTACATTGATTGATAACAACCTGGCTTTTAGTGCTGGTGGTGGGATTTATATCAGGGACTTTGGAAGCGTTAATGTTCAGCAGACAACTATCAGCGAAAACACTACCGGCGGCAATGGTGGTGGTATTTATCTGGGTGGTAATGTAACTCCGTCATTTCTGGAAGTACCTATCCTTCGAAACAAAGCAACAAATGGTGGCGGGGTGTTTTTTGAGGGCATTTCATTCCCTGTGTTTTCCAATGTAAATATTTCTACTAACAGCGCTGGAAATGGCGGAGGTATCTATTTTAACAGCTTTACCAATCCCGGATTTGTACTTTCTAATTTACCTGTCGTTGTAAATTCGGCAGCTCATGGAGGTGGAATTTATTATGAAGCATCCAACGGACCAACGCTGCTCGGTTGCCATCTCCTCGACAATACGGCCAATGGTGAAAATGCCTTTGGGGGTGGAATTTATTTCAATCAATCGGGGCCAACCATTACCAATTGTCTGATAAGATCAAATTCTGTTTTCAGCTATCAGGTAGCAAGTGGCGGCGGAATGTACCTGTACAATTCTTCCAACCCGAATATTAATAATTGTCAGATCAACAACAACACAACTTATGGAAAGCTTTACTCCTCCGGGGGTGGCATTACCTGTGATGTTACCAGCAATCCCGCTATATCCTACACCGCCATTTGCGGGAATATAATTTCCTGCGAATCAAATCCACCGCTGGGTGCAGGAGTTTATTGCGCCGGTAATTCAGATCCTCTGTTGGAAAAAGTCACCCTTTCGGGAAATAATGCCATGAACGGCGCCGGTGGGGGGATTTTCAGCACAGGGACAGGAACAAATCCCACGCTTAAAAACTCAATTAGCTGGGATAATTTACCACAGGAAATTGCCCTTGTATCAAATGGCACTCTTACAGCTACCTGGTCGGACATCGAAGGTGGTTGGGCAGGAATCGGTAATAAAAACCTCGATCCTTTATTTAAAAATCTGCTGGCCTGGGATTTCCATTTATCATGGCCAAATTACCCGATTCCGGCGGCAAAATCACCTTGCATTGATGCCGGTGATCCAATTTCACCTCTTGATCCTGACGGAACCTGTGCCGACATGGGGTGTTATTATTTCGATCAAACCATACTCCCAATTGCCTTTGATTTCGGTGATTGTCCCGATCCATCCTTTGCAACTCTTTTGGCAAGTAATGGTGCAAAGCATTTAATTGATGCGAGTGTTTATTTAGGCAATTCTGTTGACGCTGATGATGACGGCCAGCCCGATAATGAGGCAAAAGGTGATGATGATGACGGAAATAACGATGATGACGGGATTGTGTTTCAGGATGAGTTTATTTCCGGTAAAAGCGTCTCAACAATCGTATCTGCCTCAACCGGTGGTTATCTGAACGGCTGGTGCGATTTCAATGCTGACGGCGACTGGGACGATGTTTCAGAAAATATTTTCAATGATCAACCTCTGGTTGCCGGATATAATCTACTGACCATCAATGTGCCGGCAACAGCAGTGCTCGATTCTACCTATTGCCGGTTCCGTTTTAACACAAGTGGCGGCCTCAGTTACGAAGGCGAATCCAACAATGGTGAAGTGGAAGATTACCAGGTGGTAATTATTGGTGAAACATTCGAAGATTTTGCCATCTGGCCATTTAACGAAAATCAGGGAAGCATTGCACATGATATGACTGTAAACGGCAACAACGGAACAATTTACAATGCAACCTGGACAACGGGATTTTCGGGCAGTGCCCTTAATTACAACGGAAGCAACAGCTATGTTCAGGTTCCTCATTCAGCGAGCCTCGACATCACCGGACCTTTCTCGGTTCAGGCATGGATAAAGACATCAGGCACAGCCAACTATTACGCCATCGTTGACAAATACGCCTACTTTTCAACCGGAAGCAAGGGATTTGCCCTGTATTTGAGCAGTGGTAAACTCAGGCTCAGCATTTATGCCGGAAGCGCCGGAAATGGGGACATTTTCGGAACTACCGATTTAAGAAACAATGCTTTCCACCATGTTTTTGCTTCCTGGGATGGTTCTTACATGCGCCTTTTTGTTGATGGAAAACAGCAGGCTTCCACAGCCTGGACACATGCTCCGGAATCAACCACAGCAAACCTTGGAATTGGCCGCCGTTTAAGCGGTTGGGGCGGATACATGAATTTCCCGGGTATTATTGATGAAGTGAAAATTTCTGATTATCCATTTCCTGACCGCGATTTTGGCGATGCCCCCGATCCTGGGTATCCAACCCTGATTGCTCACAACGGGGCTTTCCATCTCATCGATCCGGCCGTTTTCCTTGGCAGTAAAACAGATGCCGAATTGGATGGTCTGCCCGACGGTTTGGCAAAAGGCGATGACGATTCCGGTTTCGATGATGAAGATGGCGTAACTTTTACATCGGCCATCATTCCCGGGAAACCGGCCTGCCTTGAAATCATCGCTTCGGTTGGTGGGAGACTATCTGCCTGGTTGGATTTTAACCAGGACAACGACTGGTCAGATGCCGGTGAGCAAATTTTTAATAATGAACCGTTGGCCACCGGAACTAACAACCTTTCATTTCAGGTGCCACCGGAGGCTATTCCCGGTCTGACTTTTACACGATTTCGCTTTAGCACGATGAATATCAATGGTTTTGAGGACTTTGCCCCCGATGGTGAGGTTGAGGATTATGGAGTTGAAATCCGGGAAGAATGTGCCGGATGGTTTGATGGTTTTGAAGAATATGCCGTAAACACCGACATTGTTGGCCAGGGGAGCTGGGAAATGTGGGGAGGAGTCTCCTCATCTCCTACTGCAAAGATTACAGACGAAAACAGCCTCTCAGGCACTAAATCCCTTAAAATCCATGGAAATGCCAACATGTCCGGCGATGATATTGTTCAGCAGTGTAACGGTTGCGATTCGGGAGTGTGGGAATTTTCGGCCTGGCAATACATCCCCGGCAATGCTACCGGTGGAAAAACCTACCTCATTTTACTCAATCAGTACGACTGTTTGGGAGAAAATATAAACTGGTCAACCCAGATGGGTTTCGACCCAGACCTGAACCTGGTAGAAAGCGATTTTGAAGGTTCCACTGCAGTTTTGAAAAAGAACCTTTGGGTAAAAATCTCAATTATCATTAACCTTGATCAAAACACCCAGTCCATCTATTACGATGGGGATCATCTTGTTACAAAAAGCTGGACAGAGGGTGTAAGCGGAGGCGGAGATTTGAATGTAGCAGCTATTGACCTGTTTTCTGGAACTTTGGCCAACACTTACGTTTATTACGATGATATTTCACTCAGGTCTCTGAATACACAGGTTGTTGAGATTGCTGAAGGATGGAGCGGGATTTCATCCTGTCTTGATCTGTCGGTTCTCAAAATAGAATCCGTGATGCAGCCCGTTGCGAGCGACCTGGAAATCATTTACAATATGAATGGAGTTTACTGGCCCGGACAAAACCTGAACACGTTGGGCTGCTGGAATAAAAACTCAGGGTATGTTTTGAAAATGAACAATGAAAATACCCTGACATTTTATGGAAGTGAAATTTCTGATAAAATCCTCTACCTGAACTCCGGATGGAACATCATTCCTGTATTTCTGGATGCTGATGCAGCTACAACCTTTGCATCGCTTCCGGGATTTATGGTAGCCAAAGGTATTGCTACCACCGAAATCCTTTGGCCTGCTTTCAATATCAACACGTTGAATAACCTGACTACCGGAAAGGCCTATTTTGTGTACACCTCACAAGCCGGAACCATAACTTTTGCCAAGGGAGCAGGAGTTTCCTGGGTAAAAGAACCTGGAAAAGTATCCATAAATCCGTGGAATGAGCTCGTCCCAACGCCCAACACCCACCTGGTGGCCTTTACAAAAGAGAGTTTGAAAGACCTGAAACCCGGCGATTGGATCGGGACATTTAATGGTGATGGGTTATGTGTCGGGGCATTACAAACTTCCGAACTTTCACAACCCGTGGCGATTAGCTTGTTTGGTGATGATCCGATAACAACCGAAAATGATGGTTTTGCAGAAGGTGAACCTGTTCATTTCAAAGCCTGGAAGCAAAATTCAAATGAATGCATTGACCTTGAAGTGACCTGGGATAATCTGCTCAACCACACAGGTTTGTTTGAAACCAACGGATTGTCGGCGATTGTCGGTGTGAATGCCGTGTCAACAAGTGGTCTCAATGCATCACTTCAAATATTCAGCATCTGTCCAAATCCTTCAAGCGGCCTTTTTGTTCTTTCAGGCCTGACTGGCGAGGTTAACGTCAGCATATTCAACACTTTGGGTGAAGAGGTATTCCTGAAAAACCTCATTTTGCCTGCTGAACTCGACTTTTCAACCCATCCAAAAGGTGTTTATTTTATGAGCATGAAAACAGTTAATGAAGAGTTCTTTGAAAAGCTGATTATTGAATAATGAGTCAGGTCGAAAAAGCAAAAGACCCCTAAATCCCCTATCCCGTAAGCACGGGATGGCAACATATTGATTTTTAGTGTTTCACCCTTAAGGATCAGGGGTAATAAACACTAAAAATCAGTATGTTGAGCTTATAAGAATAGACTCATAATGAATTTACACCCATTTGGTTGTGAATTGTCAGCAAAAATGCACAAAGTTCCACGATTCGGTTCATTCAATTTTTTTCAAAAAATTATTTTGATAAAAGACCGCCTTTATTCAATTGATATACAGGCATTAAGCTATTCCGAATCGTTCCATTCAAAATTTGATTCCTTTTGGTATGTATCTTGACTTACCCCTTTTCAAAACTATTAACCAATAAGAAAGGAGCTCAAAATGAGAAATTTAGTTAAAACAAAGCTGTGCAGTCTGATGGTGGCTCTTTTCGTGAGCCTCCAGGCTGTACTACCTGCCACCTACATCGTAACCAACACTGGTGACAATGGAGGCATCAATCCTGCACCGGGAGCTGGTACAGGCACCCTGCGCCAGGCCATAGTGGATGCAAATCTGCTCACACCGGGTATTTTTGATATAATCACTTTCAATATCAGCCCGGGAGGATTACAAACTATTCAACCCTTGCGGCAATTACCTGACCTGAGCGATGCTGCCGGAGTGTTGATTGACGGTTTTACACAACCTGGAGGAACTAGTTCTGGCATAAATCCACCTTCGACAGCCATATTGCTCATCGAAATTAACGGATCCTTGTGCCTGCCTCCACTAAATCCGGCACATGGTTTTGTTATGCGATCTCCAAACAACACCATTCGTGGTTTGATAATCAACAGATTTAGCCAGGATGGTATTTTAATCCCGGTATTACCATCAGGGGTTTTTAACAACCTCGTTTATTGCAATTTTATTGGAACTGATGCCACAGGTCAAATTCCCATGGGTAACGGATGGGATATGAGTCAGCTTTGGGCCGGTGTTTATATTGGTTCGTTGGGATCAGGAACCGCATTCAACAACACGGTTGACGCCAACCTGATTTCGTGCAATTATGCCGAAGGAGTAGGAATAATGAGTTGCCCAACAGCAGTGGATGTTTTTCAAAACAGCGTTACCAACAACTACATCGGAACCGACATTACCGGAATGTTGCCTTTTGGGAATATTCATGACGGTGTTTACATTGGCGAAGGGGCACATCACAACCTCGTGGATGGCAATCTGATTTCGGCCAATGGTTTTGAAGGCGTGTGCATTGTAGGTTATCCACCGTATGGCTGGGACAGTCACAGCAACACTGTTTCAAATAACATCATCGGTCTGAACATTAACTTGATGCCACTACCCAATATAAGCGATGGAGTAAGTATCGGGATTTACGGTGCAAACCAGGTTCCACAGTTTTATCAGGGAGGATTTTCGACCAGAAACACCATCGGACCCAATAATACAATTGCGCATAATGGCCGGAATGGCGTGATGGTATGGGAATTCAATGATGGATTATTTGTGAATGCCGATAAAAACAGGATTACTCAAAACCAGATTTTCAATAACAATCTGTTGGGAATTGATCTCATGGATGATTTTGTTACACCAAACGACCTCACCGATCCTGACATTGGCCCTAACCAGCAATTGAATTTTCCGGTCATCACAGGAGCCGTTTTATATGCAGGGCAAACCACCATCAGCGGCACCCTTGACATTGATTCCAATCCTTTGAATGCCATGGTTGAGCTTTTCACCCTCGCCATGCCTGATCCTTCGGGGTTTGGCGAAGGGGATGTTTTTCTTACTCAGGTAATACCCGGCACAGGAGGAAACTGGAGTGTAACTCTTCCCGGAATGGCTTTGGGTACTTTCATTTCGGCAACCGTGACGGATGTCAATAACAATACTTCTGAATTTTCCCCTGTGATTTCAGTTTCCAATTCTGTGAATATCACTGTTATCACCAATCCACCAGGACTTAGTTTTTCGGTTGATGGAGTCCTTTACGTAACTCAGATTTCTTTAGCATTGCTGCCTTTTACAAATCATATCATTTCGACAACAACCCCTCAGAATGTTGGACCAAATTCACAATTAAGTTTCAACAACTGGAATGATGGAGGGGCTATTACACATACTATTACTACTTCGCTTATTCCAGCGACTTACATCGCCACTTTCAACCAGCAATTTGTGCTGACAACCTCCATAATTCCGCCGGGAAGCGGCGCCATTTCCACGGTTCCGCAAGGTCCCTGGATCAATGCGGGACAAACGGTTACTTTAACAGCCAACCCGAATCCTGGTTTTATGTTCACAGTCTGGAGTGGCAACCTTTCCGGGAATAATAACCCCGAAACAATGGTGATGAATTCCCCAAACACCGTAATTGCTAATTTTGCGATGGCTCCATTAAATGTTGTTTCTACCATTCCAGGTTTAAACGACATCAATGTAACCAAAACATCAAACATACAGGTTACTTTCGACCAGGAAATCAATCCTTCCACCATGACCTCCACTGCATTTTCGGTTTCAGGGCATCTAAAAGGATATTATTCGGGTAATTTTGTGTGGGACGGCTCCTCGAAAACAATCACTTTTACCGCGGCCAATAATTTTGCAGATGGAGAGTTGATTTCTATTTCCCTCACCAGCGGCATCAAATCGGCTGCCGGGGGGTCGCTGAATCCTTACTCATTTTCATTTACGGTTCAAGCCTCCAACCCAACAAAAATAGACTTCATCAGAGGCGACCAGAATGTGAGTGAATCAGGAAATATTACAACGGGCGACTTCAACAACGATGGTTGGGTAGATGCCGCGGTTTATACCTGGTGGGATTTTAATTCAAAAGTCAGGGTGGGTGTGATGCTGAATAACATGGGTACTTTGCAACCTCCGGTAAATTATTTGCGAAACAAAAACCAATACCTTGCTCCCGGAAATATTTATTCCTTTGATGCCGATAGAGACAATGATGTTGATATCGTAATGACCGAATTAAATGATGCCGGTGGTTATGAAAATATCATTGTAATGAAAAACAATGGGAACGGAACCTTTGCAACGCCTTTGTTTTACCCGGCATCCAGCAGTTTCGATCTGGCTAATGCCGATTTGAACAACGATGGTTTCATCGACATCATCGGCAACATGGTTGGGGATATGTACAAAGTAGGTGTTTTTCTGAACGATGGTACCGGGAAATTCAACTCTTCGACCACTTACACTGCCGGATATTATCCAAAGTATCCATTTATTGGTGATTTTAATAATGACGGATACAACGATTTTGCTGTGATAATAACACCAAACAACACTTACCAGATTGCCGTGATGCTGAATAACAGGAATGGGACTTTTGGATCACTGGCAACGTATCCCGTTAATATTGGCCAGGCAATGACCTTGAAGGGTGGCGATTTTAATGCGGATGGATATGTTGACCTGGTTTGTTGTGGTGATTTGGGTTACCGGATCAATGTGTTGATGAACAATGGAAACGGGACTTTTGGAACCCAGACTGAATACCCTTTACCTTCCACACAATGGCCAAAATCAATCATTTGCACCGATATTGATGGCGATAAGGATATTGATATTCTGGCGTGTACCCGTGAAAGTTACGCGGGCAACCTCTATGTTTTGCTGAATGCA
>Ga0172370_10010120_pt1 | contig 10871 bp, 9 predicted proteins | sample LakKiv5m_FD_114538 | JGI IMG/M metagenome (GOLD analysis project Ga0172370, IMG submission 114538) | Freshwater microbial communities from Kabuno Bay, South-Kivu, Congo - kab_022012_11.5m | ecosystem: Environmental > Aquatic > Freshwater > Lake | place: Democratic Republic of the Congo...
CTTTCAATTGAGAAAACTTTAATCCAATAATCAGGATTATCCTTCAACTCTTCTTCGAATTTTGAATCAAATTTAGTCGTCCATTTTAGTATTGCGTCGTATAAATCTATTGCATTTATCTGAGCGATGATTTCTTTGGAAATACTTTGTAATTTATTTTTATCGAAAATTGGGCCAGCAGTATTTGGTAATTTATCAAATGACAATCTAAAATCATCAATAGACTTATTGGGATATTTTTTTCTCCAATCCTCAAAATCTGAATTTGCAATGTTCATCAAATATTCAATGACTGCTGTTTCAGGGTATCCAATCTCCTCATAAAACAAAACATTTGCTTCAGGGTCTTTTCTTTTTGACAATTTTCTTTTTCCTCCTGAATTGTCTATTTTATTTATTGGTGCGATATGTCCATATTCTGGATGTTTAAAGCCAAGAGATCTAAATAGCTCATAATGTAGGGGAACCGATGATAACCATTCGTCTCCACGTAAGACATGGGTAGTGCCCATTAAATGATCATCAATAGCATGTGCAAAGTGGTATGTAGGAAGTTTATCTGACTTTAAAATTACGATGTCTACATCATTTTCTGGTAATTCGATTTCCCCTTTGATTAAATCCTTATGAATAAAGGTTTTTGAGTTTTTTCCTTGAGACTTAAAGCGAATAACGTATGGTTTTTTTTGATCAAGCATATTCTTGATATCTTTTTTGCTCACATCTCTGCATTTGGCCCAAACCCCGTAATATCCAGGTCTAGTTTTTACTTCTTCTTGCATTTTTCGCATCTTTTCTAGCTCCTCCTCAGTGCAGAAACACGGATAGGCTCTTCCTGCTTCAATGAGATTTTTCACAAATGCTTTATATATTTCTTTTCTCTCAGATTGTTTATATGGTCCATATGCTCCTTTTTCTGTTCCGTTCATTGTTTCTCCTTCATCCGGATCAAGATTATATTCATGAAGAGATTCAACGATAATTTTTCGTGCGCCCTGGACTTCTCTTTTTTTATCAGTATCTTCAATGCGGAGATAATAAATTCCGTTTGTTTGGCGCGCAAACCTTTCAGATATAAGCGCCATATATAAACCCCCAATATGCATAAAGCCGGTTGGGCTTGGCGCTATTCTGGTAACCATTGCCTCTCTTGGAAGATTTCTTTCAGGATATCTTTGAAGCATAGATTCTATATTTGGTAGTTTTTCGGGAAGTAAACGTTGCGCTAGTTCAATGTTGACTTTTTGCTCCGATACATTTTGAATGTTCTCATTTGCTTTATTCCTAAAGGATTTTTCATGTATTTCCATATCGGTTTTTCTTGATTTAATAGATCATAGTATATCATATTTTTAGATAATTGTTTAATATCTTAATCTTCTGTAATTTTGACTATAAGATAAATATTCTTATTCAAAAAGTCATATTTATTGGAAAAATATAGCTATTTCAGCTTCGGGCAAAAAACTTAAAAGGTTGCAATTATGAAAAATTGTGTTAAAGTATAGTTAGGTAAACATATGAGGAAATTATTAACAGGCATTGTTTTACTCCTCTCCCCTTTTATTTTTTTATTTGCAGCTCAAAATGTTGGCGCAAATAATAACACAAAAATTAATCAGACAGTTGTTTTAGCAAAAGATCAGGTAGTGAATAATGACTATGTCGTTAAAGGCAATGCTGTTGATATTCTGGGGACTGTAAATGGAGACGTGTATGTGGCAGGCGGTACCGTAGTAGCTGAGGGTACGATTAATGGAGATCTTCTTGCCATAGGAGGAAATATTACTATTAGGGGAAATATTGCAGGTAATGCACGCATTATCGGAGGAAATATTATTGTTACTGGCAGTATTGGTAAGAGTCTTTCTGTTTTTGGAGGTTCGTCCAATCTTACGGATACAGCGAAAATTGGCGGAAGTATTGTTGGGGCAGGAGGAACATTTACTCTATATGGGTTAGTAGGTAAAGATGTTAGAATTGCCGGCGGACAGCTCTCATTAAGAAATAAAATAGCTGGAAATGTTCTTACATATGTAGGTCAACTATCTGTATCTCCGAATGCTGATATTGCAGGCGACGTAACCTATTGGAGTAATCAAAAAGCAGAAGTAGCAACAGGAGCAGTAATTAAAGGAAAAACAACGCAAAATTTAATTCCGAAAAAAGCTGCCCCGCGAATGGAATCTACAGAATTTACATCCATAATTCCTGCAATAACAACATTTGTAATTTTTGGAAAAATTGTTAGTTTTCTTGCTTCACTTATAATTGGAATACTTTTCATTAGATCCTTTCCTATTTGTACTCAGAAAATAATTAGTTCTATTAAGACAGGTTTTTGGAAAAATGTAGGTGTCGGTCTTTTAACAGTAATTGTTACTCCGATTGTAATTATTTTGTTGTTTTGCACGCTTATTGGCATACCTTTGGCAGTTTTTGGAGGAATACTTTTTGCACTTTCTTTATATATGGCGCATATTATTGCAGCTCTAGTTATTGGAAAATGGGCAATTAAATATATCAGCAAAAAAGATCACATCAATTGGTCATTATTTATTGGTCTTGTTATTTACGGAATAATAAGCGTAATTCCAGTTCTTGGGTGGTTATTCTCAACTATATTTGTTGCAGCAGGCTTAGGGGCAATTCTTATTGAGAAAAAGTATAGCTATGTACAGCTTCGGGCAAAAAACTTAATTTAAAAATAAGCTTATGAGCGACAAAGAGGATTGTAAAAAAGATAAAAAATGGCATAAGGGTGGCGGCGCATCAAATGCTGTTTACGGCTTAGGATTAATTGGGGCAGCAGTGTATTTCATACAGCATGCAACTACATTTGGGGCGGGAGTAGTTGGTTTTCTAAAAGCTCTTGTTTGGCCGGCATTTTTGATCTACAAATTGCTGGAGTTGTTAAAAATGTAAAGTTAATTCCTCCCGAAAGTCAAAAGCATCGCAATAACTGCCGTACCCATGCCGATAAATGTTAACCAAACAAGCGTGTTTGAAAGTAGTCCGCTTTTATAATTTCCCATTATTTTCTTGTTTTTAGCAGTAAGAGCAATAATGAAAATAAGAGGAACTGCAACTACGCCATTAATAACCGCAGCATAGACAAGAGCTTTAATTGGATCTATGCCAATAAAATTAATAAGTAGCCCAATAAGTGTTGCAATAGTAATTACACCGTAAAATCCATGAGCTTGTCGTAATTTTAATGATAATCCTTCTTTCCATGAGAGCGCTTCCGATAGAGCGTATGATGCTGATCCTGCAAGTACGGGGACAGCTAGTAATCCAAGACCAATAACTCCTGTCGCAAAAAGAACTTTTGCTAAAAATCCTGCATTGGGAAAAGTCTGAACAAGCGGCTCCAGTGCCTTTGCTGCATCTGCAGAAGTTGCAATATTGGTAATGCCATGCGTATTTAAAACAGCTGCAGTAACAACAATAATTGACCATGTGCCAATTTCTGAGAATAACATCCCTATAAAATTGTCAATTCGAAGATTTCGGATAAAAAATCTTCCGATTCGCGGCTTTTTGTCCAAACCGATTAAATTGTTTGCTTTTTCTTCTTCAACCTCTTCAGATGCTTGCCAAAAAAACATATAGGGAGTAATAGTTGTTCCCAAAACACCAGTAATGATAAATAAGAATTGAAAAGAAAACTCAAAGTGCGGAACAAACGTTGATTTTAAGAGCGTTCCCCATGGTGCATGCACAATAAAAGCAGTAACAGGATAAGCAAAAAGAGAAAGACAAAGCCATTTAAGAATATTTGCGTAAACTTTGTAAGAAGTAAAAATCTCAAGAATAAGCATTAGGACAGTAAAGAATAGTGTCAGAAAAACAAAATTTATCGGTATTATAAGATTTGCAGCAGCAGCCATCGCTCCAATGTCTGCACCTATATTAATAGTGTTGGCAATAAGTACAAGAATAACCAAGCCGTAGAGTATTTTTTTGTTGAAATGTTCTTTTACAACTGCTGCGATACCCTTGCCAGTTACTGCTCCTATTCTTGCACATGCTTCTTGAACAGCTGTTTGAAATGGAAGCATGAAGAAAGCAGTCCACAATTGTCCATATCCGAATTGCGCTCCTGTTTGTGAATATGTAGCGATTCCGGATGGATCATCATCTGCTGCTCCGGTAACTACCCCTGGCCCTAAAATCTTAAAAAATTTCTTAAGCGAAATCATTTATAAAACTTACTTTTAAATTGTGAATGTAATTTTGTTAAATTGCAAGCGCAACTTAAAGAATAATGCTTCAGATGTGATCTTCGTGATCTACTTCCGCTTCCTGTTTGGTCTTGTGAATGGTTTTGTCTTTGTGATGAGCAGGGCTGTAAATTGTATAAAGCTTCATTTTTTTATCAGGTGAAGTGTTTATTATATTATGTTCTACTCCGGCAGGAACAATAATTGCAAAGCCATCAGAAATCACGTTTTCTTCTCCGTTAAGAATTGCTTTGCCGGTTCCTTGCTCAACGCGTATAAATTGATCAACAATTTCGTGTACCTCTATCCCAATTTCTTCACTTGGATTCAAACTCATTACCACAAGCTGACTGTGTTGAGATGTATATAATACTTCACGAAAGTAATCGTTTTGCAGTGATTTTTCTTCAATATTCCCTACATAGCCTGTCATATTCTCACCTCCTTTATTATTCTCCTTGAGGTTCCGGCGGAAGGAATTCTTCTCCGCCATTGTTAGCTGCTTGCGGATAATCACTTTGTTTTAGCCATTGAATATATGTGCATCCAGTTGGCTTTCTAGCTTCCCTATCCCATCCGGCGGTACTGCATTTTTTCATTTTTTTCCCGGCACTTGTTGTGAATAAAACCAGCTTACTTCCGCATTCAGGGCATTCTTCATCAAGAGGCTCTGTTGTACCATTGATCCATTCGATATAATCACATCCTGTGGCTTTTTTTGTTTCTTTATCCCAACCGCCTTTCGAGCATTTTTTCATTTTTTTCCCAAATCGGGTGACTGCCAAAATAAGATTAGCTCCGCACTTTGGGCATTTTTCATCAAGAGTTTGAGGTTCAACCTCAAGCCATTTCACATAATCGCATCCGACATTGGATTTTGTTTCCGGATCCCATGAGCCAGTTGAACATCGTTGTAGTTGTTTTCCTGTTTTTGTAGTTGTTATTTCGGAAAGCGGACTTCCGCACTTTGGACATTTTTCATCTACTGTCATAACTTTATATACTACGTGTTACAAAACACGAATGTCAATGGGCATTATGTTTTAATTAGTTCTAATCCAATTGCATCATGAATTTTTATTGTTTTTTTATTAATTATTCCTTGGGGTAATTCGATTACGTTTTTATAACGAGGATTCCATAAGAATATGCGATTAGGCTTTAAATTTTTTTTAATTGATATAACTTTATTTTTATTATCCAAAACCAAAACATCAATCGGAAATTTTAGCCCAAAAGTATGAATCCCGAAATGAGTTTGCATCATTAAAGGTATAGGTTTATTCTTGCCGATAAGTCCTATTATCCTATCTTTTATGTTTGTGGCTTTTTTTACGGAGAGCTTTATCATGTAATTATTATACATAATTAGGTAAAGTGTGGTATAATAATGGTCTCTGAAAACATCTAGCTCAAAAAAACAATCACCCAAATGCAGTCAATGTGGACAAATATTGATTTTTGTGGGTAAAACTGTAACAAAAGACACTTTTTCCAAGGTTGTGACCACAATTTACAGGTGTCCTGACAAAGAATGTCAGAAAGCAATTGACAAAAGGACCAAGGCTAGAATTAAGTTGCAAAAAGAGCAGGATTCTGCCAAAAAAGCCCGTGTTAAGACAAAAATGAGACTGAATAAGCGAAAAATCCTCCGTTAACCTTCAGAAAGCTTTTGTTTAAAATAATCAACCCATGGAATTAAGCTTGGGTCTTGATTGTAGAGAATTCCAAGATAAAACGTTAAATATCCTCCAAAAGACAATCCATAAAGAGCTTGCGCAAGTAGCGTTTCTCCAAGTATCTCAATATTCGCCATTTCAATATTGTTTTTGGAAACGACATCTTTAGTTAGCTCAAATCTCTTTTTTATTACGGGTGCATATAAAGATGAATTTAGAAACAAAAACTTAAGAATTCTTTCTTTGGGATGAAGAAGGCCTTCCATCAAATGATGATTAAGCTCAGGAATTAGTGAATAAGTGCAAAAACTTTTTGCTGTTTCATTAAATTGATTTCTTATTGTATGTGCGTCTCCGGCCAAATGTGAGGATCCTACTATAACCGGAATCTTTTCAATAAATTCTTGGGCAATTTTTTTTGTTAATTCCTCGATTGAATTATTGTTTTTTTCAAGAAAATCTATCGCATTTATTGCTTCTTCGTCCAGAAGATTAATTAATCCGATTTTTGCCAATATTCCAATATGACCCATGATCATATAGCCCTGCCCGAGACGGGGTTGATTGGCAGGATTATATAAAGGATTAAAAATATAAGCTGGAATATTATTTGTTTTTATAAATTCTCCTAATTTTGAACCAGCAGTGACTGCGGTAATTTTTGCTTTCTTTTCTAAAGCCTGCTTTGCGCACGATAAAGTTTCCTCTGTTGACCCTGAATAGCTGGATAACATTACTAGAGTATTTTCATTAATATACATTGGTAGCGTATCCCCGTTGACTAATTCAAACGGAACAGGAAGCGTATCTCCAAATAGGCTTTTAATAAAATAAGCTGCATAAGCAGATCCCCCCATGCCGCAAAGTATGATATTTTGAATATTTTTGTAATCTTGCGGGAAATTTATCTTCTTAATTTCTTCCCATGTTTGTTTGCATTGATTGGAAAGTTCTTTTACTGAAGTGTAAACATTTTTCTTGTCAATATTTGCTATTGCGACTTTGTCGTTTAAATCGATCATAATTTATTATAACATGGTAAAGAAAAATATTTCCAATACTAAAATTTTTCTTCTTGATCTTTCTCTTCTCTTAAGCTCATGTTATAATTACAATACGAATATTTGCTGGGGTGGTGGAATGGCAGACACGAGGGCCTTAAGAGCCCTTATCCGTAAGGGTGTGGGGGTTCGACTCCCCCCCTCAGCACTCTCGGGGGTTAGCTCAGCTGGCTAGAGCGCGCGGTTTGGGACCGTGAGGTCGGAGGTTCAAATCCTCTACCCCCGACCACATTTATCTACGAAATGAATGAAAAAATATGTATTGCCTTTAATTCTATTAATTTTAGCAGGATCTGTATTCTTTTTACAGAAAAACTATTTCTCCAAAAATACATTTATTTCGGAAACAGCTAAATATTTAAATCCAATAGCCATAAGCTCTCCGACAATAAATGCAGTAAACCAGAAAAATAAACTATCCACAAATTCAATATTTAATTACATTAATCCTGAACAAGAAAGTCAAAAAAACGACAACAAAAAGGAATATGTGATTATAGCTACAGGAGATGTTATTCTTGCAAGAAGCGTAAATTATAAAATGGTGCAGCAAAATAACTTTAATTATCCTTTTGAAAAAACAGTTAATTTTCTAAAAAGCGCAGATGCGGTTTTTATAAATCTTGAATCACCGCTTATTCCTAATTGTAAGACTACAATTGAAGGAATGATTTTTTGCGGAGACGAACGGGATGTTCAAGGATTAGTATATGCGGGTGTAACTATTGCTAGTATTGCCAACAATCATATTGGAAATTATGGAATTTATGGAATAAATAATACCGTAAATATTCTTAATAAAAATAATATTCAGGTGACTGGAAATGAAAAACCAACGATCATTACAATTAGAAATAAAAAATTCGGTTTCTTGGGATATAACAACATTGGCAGCAAAGAACCAGGCATTGCCTGGGCTGATTTGCCTCAATTGCAAGAAGATATTCAAAATCTAAAAAAACAAGCAGACTTTGTCATAGTAGCTTTTCATTGGGGTGTTGAGTATGTTTCTTCTCCAAATGATTTTCAGATTGAGTTGGCTCACGGAGCAATTGATGCAGGCGCAGATTTAATTATTGGTAATCATCCCCATTGGGTGCAGGGAGTTGAGTTATATAAAAATAAATTCATAACTTACGCTCATGGAAATTACATTTTTGATCAAATGTGGTCTCAGGAAACGCGGGAGGGAGTGCTGGGTAAGTACATATTTAATGAAAATGGTCTTAAAAGTGTTAAATTTGTGCCAATTATAATCGATAATTATTCTCAGGCGAGATTCGCTGATGAAATTGAAGCTACAAAGATTTTAAACAGAATGAAATTATCCGGCAGGAAAAATTAAAATCTTCCAAACGTATTCTTTATATGTTAAAATATTGAGGTCGAAAGCGCGGGATTAGTTGATCGGTTCAACAGCTGCTTTCCAAGCAGCAAAGACGGGTTCGACTCCCGTATCCCGCTCATATTTGTTCCGCGGATTTGAAGCCTTTGAAAATAATTATAAACATGGCAATACTTGGAATTGCAAGTAATGCACCGAGAATGCCTAGAAATTTACCTCCGATAAGTACTCCAATGATAATTACAATCGGATTTAGTCCAACTGCCTTCCCCATTATTTTTGGAACAAGCAAATTATTTTCAAGCGCTTGAAGTAAAATATAGAAAATAACAATTGATATTGCCAGTCCCGGCGAAATAGTTAGGGCGACAATAATAGCTGGGATGGCGGAAACAATTGGACCGATTGTCGGGACAATTTCTAAAATTCCTGCAAATACAGCCAGAGGAAGAGCAAAAGGAAGCCCAAGAAGAGCCAATCCTACCCAAGTAAAAAACCCAATCGCAAAACAAAGAATTAATTGCCCTCTTAACCATAATCCTATCTTGTTTTCAATCAATACTATCGTGTTTAAAACATGATTTTGATATTTCTTCGGACAGATTGATGCGAATTGCCTCTTGAGTTTCTCTCTTTCCATCATCAGATAAAAACTTATGACAAATACTGTAAGTGTGGAAAAAACTCCGCTAAAAATTTTTCCCGTGACGCTTAGTGCATTTTTACCAATGGTGTTTATATCTGATCCAAAAAAATTATTGACACTGGATGGCGCAATATTCATGTTAAAAAGTTTTGCGACCTGATCAATATATTTAGGAAAATCCTGAAAAAGGAGTTGTATTTGGGACACTAAGAAAGGAATTAACGGGAAAATTAATAAGACTAAAACTGCTACGGCTATAGTGTAAGGAATTACTACGGCTAAGATTCTTGGAAAGCGTTTTCTAACTAAGAAATCTGAAAAAGGAACCAAAGCTGCCATTATTATAAATGAGATAAAAACAAGAATTAAAATTCCACTTAATTGAACTGCCAGCCAAAGAAGTGCAAGCACAAGAAGTACAGCCAAAAAATGATTGTTAACTATGTATTTTATAATCGGATTAGTCATAGTTTCTATAATTGTATCACAAACCGCTTGTGGCTTATTTTAAAAACTAATTTGGGGATCGAAAATAGTTTAAGATACAAAAGAATGAAAATAGAAATTGTCGCTAGGCTCAAAAACCAATTAACTGCTTGATTTCTGATTACGTTTTCAAAAAAACCAAAAATAAAAATTGGATTCCAAACAACATAAAGATTTATAAAATGTATTATATTAAGAATGGCCGTATTAACCCAATACTTTTTGCCTAATGCAGCCCAAGTTATTAACAATGGTAAAACTGGATAAAGATATCTTTCATGCATTCTTGGAAGAAATAAAAATGTCGCGAAAGCAATTATAATGAATAAAAGAAAAACTTTATCAACGGAAAGCTTACCCTTTTTTACTAACTTGAATAAGTATAAAATTACTGGAATATAAAAAATAGCAAAAAGCATATTCCCCCACATACTTAATTTTAAGCCCAAGAAAATAGCATTGGCATCCACCGAACCCATTCCGACAATAGGATTTAGAATAAGCCACCAAAAATTAAACGCGTTAACCGTAATAGAATTATTTACTCCGGATGTGTTATTAATTGCAAAATTTATAAACCAAAATGGATCAGAAGAAAATGGTAATGTTAAAAATAAAACAATCAGACTTACAATTCCTATTGACACTACAAAAGAAGATCGTTTGAAAAACCCTCCAAAAAAAGCAAACAACAAGTAAAGTGGAGCTAAGGGTAAAAGAGAAAATTTAACAAACAAAGAAAATGCATAAAAAAGAACTGAAAGAAAAGCTTTCCTTTTAATTAAAAATATTAAAGCTAAATAAAAAAATAAATTATTGATGGAATCTATTTGTCCCCAAACTGTACTGTTGTAAATTATTGGAGGACTTAATAGATAAAAAGCCGATGAAATTAGTCCATTTTTTTCATTGGTTTTAGTTTTTACGAAAAAATATATCAAAAAACCCAAAATTAAATCGGCAAGAATTGAAGGAAGTCTTAAGAAAAATATTAGTAAATTATCGTTAATCCAAAGAGTGCTTCCCGGTTTTAAATGCATGAAATGTGTAAGCGTTTTAGCTGTTTGAAGAAAAATTTCATAAGATCCTCTCAAAATATATATTGTTCCCGGCGGTTCATCGAGATCCTTTTGTTTTGGATCAGGATCCGTCAAATATAAATTATTAAATCCATATGAATAGCTTTTGTAGACCCATTGTTTATAAGCAAAATAGTCTGCAAAAGGAGTAATATTCATCACTTGAAAATATATCAAAAGCCTAAGTATTGAGGAAAAAACTATGAGCAATAGTATCCAGCGGTATTTGTTGAATAATTTCATCCTTAAATTATGGGGTGGGCGACGGGACTCGAACCCGCAACTTTCAGCTCCACAAGCTGACGCTCTAACCATTGAGCTACGCCCACCATATGTTTTTGTGTGCGCC
>Ga0172370_10010123_pt1 | contig 10869 bp, 7 predicted proteins | sample LakKiv5m_FD_114538 | JGI IMG/M metagenome (GOLD analysis project Ga0172370, IMG submission 114538) | Freshwater microbial communities from Kabuno Bay, South-Kivu, Congo - kab_022012_11.5m | ecosystem: Environmental > Aquatic > Freshwater > Lake | place: Democratic Republic of the Congo...
AATAAAATTTGTCATATTTGACCTTTTTTCCTTAATTCTGAATTGTCCACCCGCCGAACATTTCGACCGATAAATTTTTCCAGAATTTTTTATTTATTTAAGTATGAAAACGACCCGAAGGCCCCGACCTTTGTGTTTCCATACACTAATTAATTTGATTTAGCCAATTCACTTATCTTTTTTTCTAAATCACTAATTGATCTTTGCGCCGTCTCAATTGAGTTATCAATTTCTTGAATCTTAGCCACTGTTTCGTGAAATCTTTTTTCTGGAATTAATTTAATCGCCTCCACCAAAATCGGCTTGATTTTTTCTATTTGGCTACCGATATCTTTTATTGCTTTACTCAGAGTTAATTTGTCTTCCGAGGTTATTAATTTATCTGCTTGATTATAATTATCAATTAACCCCTTATAATCTTTGTCTAAATTTACTAATTTTATCTCCAGCTTATCAATTTTCTGATTTAAAATGTTTGACAAGTCCTCATCTGACGGGCTAGCCGTGCCAACTAAATACTGGTTTAAAATAATATCAATCGCTTTTTCGGCAATTGCCTCTGAAGTATTGATCAGCTCATTAATCTCCGTCTTATTATTATCGTCGCCGACCCCTGTTTTCAAATCATTCTGGCTATTCTCCAGCGTTGAAGAGTATTTGGTCATTTGCTGATTGATCATTGACACCATCACCATTGTTTGATTTGGATCTGTTGAATTAGCTAGGGCGTCTAAATGCTTTTTTACCTCCTCGATGTTCTGCTTATAGCTCGCGAGAGTGTTTTTAATTTTTTCTGACTTGACCGTACCCGTATCATTATTATTTTGCTGATTTAGCTCTTTTACCTCGGCCAATCTTTTACCGGCGAATTCCATAGATAATTGCGTCTTGGATTCATCGCCAAAAGTAAAGGTCTTTTGCACTCCCTCGGAAGCAATTTTGAAAGAATAAAAAGTGTCTCCGGGCAGACTCTTGCCTGGCAGACCGGTCGCGGTCGCGATACCGACGATCAGGAGAACACCAAGTACCGCCGCCGGCGCGAAACGGAAAGCCAGCATGCGACCGCTAAAAATCGCCTGCACCGGCTTCATCACTTCCGACAGCCAGCCGGGCTCGGCCACCTGTTGTGATCTGATTTGCGATAACAAAATCTCCCGACCAGTATTTTTCCACTGCTCGGTCGGACGAACCTCTTCTCTTAATTTTTTCAATTCCGAGATGAGCTCCTTCTTATTCATAGTATTGATACAAAAGTTACGATGAATGTTAAATTATATACGATGCTAAATTTATTTTTTTCGGGTCATTCGGATGCATTCGGGATATTCGGGTCGCTATTTATTATTTGCTCTACTTTTTGCAATGCCCGGTGCGAGAGAACTCTGACGTTTGATTTGGTCTTGCCGATTATCTTCGCCGTTTCCTCCACCGAATATTCTTCAATAAATCTTAGAATGATAATTTCTTTGTACTCATCTTTGAGCTGGCTCAAAACTTTAGTTAAATTATTATGATTCAATTCGTCGTCAATTTTTTTAAAAATGTTATTATCAAGATCCGGCACCGCTTCTAATTGTTCTTCATTAATCATGGGCAGTGGCTGCTGCACTCGTTTGCGGTAAAAATCAACCACGAGGTTGCGCGCGATCTGATAAAGGAAAGCGTTGAGATTGTCAATTTTCTTTTGCTCGCCCAGATACTGCCAAGCGCGGAGAAAAACTTCGGAGGTAATATCCTCGGCATCCTCGCGACTAGAAACTTTTAAATACACGAATCGAAAAATCTTTTCAACAAACAAATCATAAACTTGACCGAATGATTCGGTGTCTCTGGATTTTAGTTTAAGAAGAAGGATTGTTTCTTTAAGTGTGCTCATTATATGAGACGAAAAAAGGGCCAAAATGTTACACCCTTGCGATATATAGAGAAATATTAGCTAATTTTATATGGGATTATTATAGGGCAAAAAACGAAAAAAAGCAAAAAAACAGCAGCACGAGAACCGCCGCCCCAAGCTCGGGGTTTTTTAGCCAGTTTTAACTGGCTTTTGCATTTTAGCCGCGCCCCGCATTTTGCGGGGCCGGCGTCTAGGGTTATGGCCAATACAATGCTTTAATTTATAATTTGAAGGCGCTAACTCAAATTTATATCTTCAATTAATACGCTCTGCAAGATCAAATAGTTGCGTCTTTAGCCATGCCTTCGTAAATAAACCATTGCGTTTGTCAACGCTATCGTTGACAAAATTGCAAAAAATAATAATTTTCCTCAGTATTATAATATTGCTGTTTATCCGCGATAAAACCGCTATAATTAATAGAATGTGGGTGCTATTAATAATCAACTTTATATGTATTTGTCAACGATAGTGTAGACAAATTTTATAAAGATGATATGATATCCACATATGGAGCCAAATACCGACCCTAAAAAATATCCAATTCGTCTCGCCATCTCTGAAGCGGCTAAAATCTTCGGCGTAGACACTAGGACTATCCGCCGGGCGATAAAAAACAATGAGATCCATTATGTGGTTATCCGCGGCCGCTACCGCCTTGATTTTGAGAATATGCTTAAATGGTCTCAGAAGAAAACCACGGTTAGAAATAAACTTGCCAATACCGGCGTTGGGCAGTATGTGGATAAGTGGAAAATAAAAAACACCCTCTACTCCCCCAACCCGGATAAAGTTACGCCAAAAAAATAAAAATATTTACAATCAAAATCACCCCCCACCTCGAGAAGGTGGGGGATGATTTTATATAAAACAGATACCAAAGTTTAGGCTTTTTTGGTCACAAATTTTAAACCGTTATTCTCTTTTTCTGTAATCAAATTCTGATAAACCGCGATGGTTTTTTTTACAATATCATTCCAATCATATTCCACCGCCACGCGGTCACGGCCCTTTAGACCAATTCTCGTGATTTCTTGCGGACCTTCTAAAACATATCTCAATTTCAAAGCAAGATCATTAATATCTTTATTGTGAAAACTCAAACCATAACCGCCGTCAATTACCTCCAAATTTTCCAGGATATCAGAGGCAAGAACAATTTTTCCATAACTCATTGCTTCTAGAACCGCGATTGGTAGACCCTCTGACTCGGATGGATGCACCACCGCATAGCTATTAACAAACAGATCGCGCAGGTTCTCGCCATTCTCATAGCCGGTAAAAACAATTTTTGGATTACCAGCTGCCATCGCTTTCAATGACTTCACATAGTCGTCGGTAAAAGCCGAACCGCCAACAATCGCTAGTTTATAATCCGGATAATCAGCGCTGATCTGATTAAAGGCCTCAATCAGATAATGGGCGCCTTTATGTCTGACCAGGCGAGAAACCATGAGCAAATATTTATTCGACTCAAGACCAAACTTTTTGAGAACCGCGGCGCGTTCATTCTTCTGGGACAAATCTGGCAGACATACGCCATTCGGAATATAGACCGCTTCGCATTCATAGGTCTGACTACAATATTCATGCAGGGTCTTTGAAACCACAATTGTCTGGTGAGTGAAACGACAAGCGCACCACTCACCCAGCCGCAGAGCGAGACGGGAAAAAAATCCCCATTTCTGATGTTTGCGGTCAATGCAATGAAAAGTAGTAACAACTTTAGTCGATGGTCGAAACACCCTTCCGAGCCAGGCCAGAAGCGAAGGACCAACGCCGTGATAATGAATAACATCATAGCTCTGGAATAAGGCGTGGATAGTAGAGATAAAGGTGTGAGAGATCGCGTCCAGATGCTTACTCTTTATCGACGGCAGAATTACTAGATTTACGCCTTTATATTTTCGGCTATTAATCTCATCCTCGCGGCCTTTTAGATACCAAGGCCGGCCATAGACAAAAACCTCGTTACCCGCCGCGGCGAGTCGAGTACTCAATTCCTCCACGTGGCGTTCAATACCGCCAAAATGGGCCGGAATTCCTTTTTGTCCAATAAATGCAATACGCATAAAATATTTCAATTTATATAGATAATTTAACCATCAAATATCTTTTTCTCGCCCCGTTTTTCGCGAGAGACAAGATAATCTTGGCTAATAAAAGCCAATAAATTATAAAAAATCAAATAATTACTTAATTTTAATTGTTGACCCATAACCTTAGCATATTTGAAGATTTATGTCAACTGTCTTGTAGGACAAAAAAAAACGGGTTTAAAACCGTCCTTAATCGAATAAACTAGTCGTTATTTGGAAAAAGATATAAAGATATTAGGATATCGAGATATTTTTTGTTCGGTAACAAGAGCTAATAAAGTTGTTTGGTGCCCTATTTAAATGGTTTAGACTACTCATAATTTTTATATACTCACCGCCGGATATTTTATCTCTATCACTTAAAGTTTGCGTCCAATGCTTCGCTTCCAGCAAAAAGCCACGAGAATTATATTAAAATTTTATTCGGTCTAAATAATGAAATCGGCCGTAACCTTCGGCAATATTAGCGACGATAGAATCTGCGGCAGTAATAAATTGATCCCCCCCCCATTATCTTTTTATCATGCCAATCCATCCTGTCAAATATTATCCAACAATCCCTACTCAAAGACACCGCTAATTTATAAACATGCAAATCTTTTAATAACAAAAATCCTTCCTCCATATACATTCTAATATCTTAGTATCTATTTTACTACTTTCCCCCTCCCCTTCGCTTTTGGATCAGACAACAAATCAGAATTAATCGCTGGCGCGGCGATCTCAATCATCTTGCCCGTTGTCTCATCTCGACCGGTAATTTTTATCTTATTGAGCAATAGCGCGTTTTTGCCAATCTGGCTAGCTACAGGGGTCAGGAGTACGGCAAAACTAGCGGTCTCATTTGGATTCGCTACGCCGGAATATTTCCCCATATTACCCAAACGCCATTTAATCATACGTGTATTACGATCGTATTCTAGGTTACTGCCGGCAGTAACATTGTCTTTCTCAATCCAGATCACATTATCCGGCAACACGCCCGTAACCTCAATGTCACTCACATCATTAAGGTGATTACCCACCTGCCAAAAAATCCAATATTTAGTCGGCATGTTGACGATCGGCGGTAAAGGACCAATACCTAGCTGTTCGCCTTCGTTCGTATAATATCGACCAAAGGATGAGAGGCTAAGATCGGAAACTAGCGGAGTCAAAAACGGCTCGGCATTAACCACCAATTTTAGATTGGAAGAAGGCAGGATATAATCAGCCGTTACTATATTTTGCAGAAAACCAACACCCTTATCCAGCCAATCTACATTTTTCTTATTTTTGTAAATTTCAACTTTAATCTTCTTCTCTCCCGATTCACCGATCTTCAATTCGGGAATCACCCATGTGACCTCATTATTCTTAACTGTTCCCTCTTGAGCGGCGATCGTTGAGTTATCAAAAAACTGACCAACCAATTTGGCCACTAAATTAATATTTTTTATGTCCTCGTTTTCATTATTTTGATATTGGATTGTATATTCTATTGAATCACCGAGACTGATGGCCTCATCGCTGGCGCGATAGACCCTAAGCGAAAGTCGAGGATAGGCAATTTCAACCTTTTTGTTTACCTCCCCCTGGATCAATTGGCTACTATTATGGCTGATACCAACTTGAAAAATAAAATCATCCGGTTGCGGTTTTGATTCAGCGCTATTCAATCGACCAGCCAATTTAATCTCCCCGGAGCCGCCCGACTGTATATCGCCAATTACCCAACGGTCACCGCCAAAGCTTGGCATGGCGGCGGTCATTTGATATTCTTTCGGCCAAGAATGGCTGATCTCAACATTTTTCAGGGTATCAGCGTAATTATTTTTATATCTCAAGATACAATCAAAATCCACTCGGTTAACGACTTTCTCGGGGCAATCAACGGAGAAATCTAGAACCGACCCGTCTATTTTATATTTGGCCATAGTCAGGCGCTCATCACGCCAATTGACCTGCTTATTCACCCCCGACTCTTGGAGGTAGTCAAAAACAGCATAAACCTTTTGCTCCTCACCGACATTACCCCAAATTTCGCCGATGACTTGGAATTCGCCACTCGTTTTTTCTTTTAGATCACCAAGATTAAAAACGTTATCGGCTGAGTTATATTCCGACGAAGACGAAGAGATAAATTTGAAATTTGGCGGCAGCTCTAATTTAATTTTGCCGTCTTTTAGACCTTGGTTCGGATTGGTATTAGCGTAGTCAACCGTATAGGTAATCAAATCGCCGGAAATTACCACCTCGGGCGAAACCGCCACTTCTACTTTGACTTTTAAAGAAACAATAAATTTAACCAGGACCAAACTGATATAAACATTGCCGATAACTAATCCGATAATTGAGAGCAAGAAAAAAATATCAGCCCCGAGGTGCTTCTTATTAAATTTATAACGAACGCGGTAACGATTTTTTAGTCGCTCCACGGTAAATCGGAACGGGCCGAGGATAAATTTGATAACTTTCTTCATAAAATAAATGTTTAAAATCCGGCGACACTTACCACGTTTTTGGTAAGGGCCAGGATCTCATCTACGCCGTCATTATTAATATCCGTCACCGAAATCTTAACTCCACCGCGGTTGTTTATATCATACGCCAAAAAACCGGAATTTAACAATTGACCCCTGCTATTGAAAACCTTGACCTGCGGCGCGCCGCCGTAACCTGGACCGGTGACGATTTCTGCCGCGCCGTCTCCATTGACAGCCCCCACGGCTACATTGACGCCACCATGAAAGCTGCGATCATAGGCAAACCAACCAGCGGAAATCAGCTTGCCATCTTGATTAAAAATTTGAATTTGCGGACCGCCGGTCACGCCCGCGCCGGCGACGATCTCGTCTATACCATCGCCGTTCAGATCTCCGACCGCTACGTTCACCCCGCCGCGAAAATTTTTGGCAAAAGCAAAAAATCCGGAATTGATTAATTTACCTTGATAGTTAAAAATACGAATATGCGGCCCGCCGCCATTTTCGGTGCCCGTGATTATTTCCGGATAACCGTCGCCATTAACATCCCCCACGGCAATATTCACCCCTCGATCATATTTATCGCCATAAGGAAAAAATTCCGTGATCTTCTGGCCGGCGGCGTCATAGATTAAAACCTTATTTTTATTACCGACCACGTATTCGCGCGCGCCATCTTTATTAATATCATAGTTATCAATATAATCGCTCGCGGTAAAACGGCTGTCAAAAGAGAAAAACCCGCTTCTCAAACGTTCTCCCCCGACGTCAAAAATACGGGCAAAAGAGCCGTTATTGAACGGGCTGTCTAATATTTTTGACAGCGGCCGCAGGAGAACTATTCCGTCTTCTGGCGCTAATCGGATGTAATTAATAAGAGAGCCATCATTAACCGACGGGTCCTGCGAACCGGAAATCTTTTCCAATTCCTCCAGACCCAAGCTAATAGTTTTGGTCTCTTCTGTAGGATTAACAAAGACTACCCCGAGATCAAAATCCCGCCGCCAGACACCGGCGACAAAACGGGCGACCTTGCTATCGGCCACGTTATAAGCAGATGAAATCGGCAAACCGAGATGAACATCGTACTCGTCGTACCACCATAAGCGATTGTGCCCCTGATCGCCGTAATCAAAGCTATAATAACCGTCGGCCAAAAGCGCGCTAGAAAGACCGTAACGAAAACTCTGATAATTATTATTATCGCCCACGTTGCGCGTCGTCCTATTAATTACAACAGTCTGAAGCGACGGCACGGCGGAAAGAATCCGATCATAGCTGCCCATATTATCGCTCCAGCTACCGCTACCCTCATACGGTGTTGGAAAATCTTCAAAAAGTCGACCATTAGCATATTGGAAATAACCGCCATAGGAGCTGCCATTACCGATGATTATTTTGCTATTACCTTCTAGCTGCCGTGAGGTCTTAAGGATCTGTAGCATTCCATCTCGCCATCCTTGATCCAGAGTCGTCGCGTCGTCAGCGCGACCGTCGCCATTGGCATCGATATCGGACGAAACAAAGCTAACCCCGCTCCACATGTTGTCATAAAAAATTCCATCCCAAAGTCCCGAGGACATGACTTGATCATGCATGAATTGGGGCAGATAAGTATTCCAACGCCGCCCGATGACGGCCGGCGCGTTATTGGTAATATTAATGAGCCAGCTACCCGGCCAATAACTCAGCTGGGTACCGGCGCTATTTTTCAGCCACCAATTAGCATTAAAACCTGCTAGTAGCTTTGCCCTCAGACGACCATTCTGAAAACTACCCGCATCCTGCTTCATCTCCTGCGAGGTGACATAGGCCAAAATTTTTATCTTGGGATTATATAATCTGATCTTTTGGAGCGCCGCGCGGCTATTTTCTTGGACCTCCATATCGAGAATAATCATATCCCATTTTGAGAGCGCGACCGCCTCAGCGTCGGTAATTTCCCAAACATGATAATAATTCGCCAGCCGGGGGAAACCGTTATCGGCGGTAGAACCAAAATTAAGAGGAAAAAGAAACAACAAAACAAAAAATACGGCCAGAAAACCGCTGACCGCGCTAATTCTTGCCCTAATTAGTCGGTACTTTTTTGCGCGAGTTTTTCTCATGACAAAAGATATAAATATAGCTGCTCGTATTTTTGAACGATCTTTTGTAAATCAAAATTATTTTTGACAAATTCATGAGCGGCGCAACCCATTTTCTCTCGCTGATCCGGCGCGGCAAGTAGCATCATCATCGCCCGCGCCAATTCTTTCTCGTTTTCTTTCGGCACCAAGATGCCGGTTTTACCATTCAACACCGCTTCTTTAATTCCACCAACATCTGAAGCGATGACCGGTACGCCCACATATCCGGCCTCCAAAAAAACAATTCCCTGTCCTTCCCAAAGCGACGGCAAAACAAAAATATCTGTCGCGGCGAGGATTTGCGCCACATCCGAGCGCGTGCCAAGAAACTTTATTTTATCTCGTAGATTAAGCCTCTCAACCAGTTTTTTAATTTTCGGCAAAGTATTGTGCTTACCTACGCCCGCGCCAACGAGCAAAAGCTCAACGTGAGAAAATTTTTCAATAATCAGCGCGAAAGCTCGCACCAAATATTCGTGCCCCTTCTGCGGCTTAAAGTTAGCCACGCAAGTAATTATCTGCTTATTCCTCGCCTCAGAGCCGAACTGCCGCCGCGTATTAAAATAAGGATCAAAATCGGCTAGAATAATCCCATTCGGGATCACCATGGTCTTTTTAGCGTCAATCCAATCTTTTTTAATGGAATATTGTTCCACTGCTTTGGTGATACAAACCACCCTGTCGGTGAAAAGCGATAGAAACCATTTCAATCTTTTTTTGATAAATCCTTCGTCGGGATTAATATTTTGCTCCGTGACCACAATTTTTTTCACACCGGCGAGAATCGCGGCGGCACGACCCCAAGTATCACCAGCGAAAAGCTGAGTATGAACAATCGCCGGATTTTCTCTTTGCAAAATTTTTTTAATTTGGAAGATTACGCCAATACCCAGCTTACCTTTCTTTTTCAAAACATAAAGCGGCACGCCGAGATTTTCTATTTCCAAGGCTAATTCCCCGCCCCCGGTGACGGTAATCACGATTGGGGTGAATTTCTCTCGGTCCAGATTTTTTAAAAGATTAACTAAAAAAACCTCGGCCCCGCCGCGATCCAAGGCGCCAATAATGTAAGCGATTTTAATCCTGTCGGCCATAAAAAGACAAAAAAGATTAGAGATTAGATAAAAGGAAAAAACTTCTTTTGTCCGATCTCTTTTATCTAATCCCTTATCACTGTTTTATAAATCTTCATTAATCTCTTATAATGCGACTCTCCATTATACTCTTTTTCCGCGATTTGTCTACCCAAAGATCCCATTTTCCCGGCGATCGCCGCGTGGTCATAAAGATAACCTATTTTCTTCGCTAACTCATCTTTTGATTGATATTTGAAGAGATATCCGGTCTTACGGTCCTGAATTAACTCGGAAATCCCGCCAATGTTAGCCCCGATTACTGGGACACCGCAAGCCATGGCCTCAAGAATTGTGATGGGGTTATTTTCGTACCATTGCGACGGAATGACTAAAAATCGCGCGGCGGTTAAATATCTTTTTACTTCCGCTTTGGTCTTATAACCGAGAAATTCAACCTCGTCCATTTTATTTTCCCGCGCGAAATCCCTCCCCCAATTTAGAAGCGAACCATCGCCGATAATTTTAAAATTAATTTTCCGTTTGGCCTTCAAAGCCTCCAACAAAATTTTAATTCCCTTCTCCGGCTCAAGCCGCCCGACAAAAAGCCCGTAATCGCCACGCTCTCCCGCAGGACTAAATTCTTGCTCGTCAACGAAGTTAGACAACTGAAAAATCTTATTTTTTATTCCCCAGCGCTTCATCGTCCGCGCTATAAATCGCGATGGCGCGATAAACGCGTCTACGCGATCGTAAGAGTGGATGAGTTTGTGCAGGGCCAACTCCTTGGCCGAAAGAATGCTCGCAAAGATTGAGTTCCGAACACAGCGATTAAGCGCCGCCTCGTAATATTTATGGCGGTAGCACCGCTCGCAAACCGCGCCGCGCGCGTACAGCCGATAGTTGGGACAAATAAGCGCGTAGTCATGCAACGTCTGAACGATTGGAATTTCATGTTTTTTTAAAATAAACAAAATTGAGGGGGTGAGCTGATGGGAAATATTGTGCAGATGCGCGATCTCCGGCCGAAAATCAATAATCAACTTTTCTAATTTTTGCGCCGCCTCATTTGAATACAAAAAGTGTTCGGCTTTTTGCAAATCGCGCCGGAGACCTTCATGGCGGGAAAAATCAATCGGGCCAATAAAATATTTTGACCATTCAGTTTTCTCATTTTTTTCATCTTGCATGGAAAAAACCGCCACC
>Ga0172370_10010128_pt1 | contig 10866 bp, 9 predicted proteins | sample LakKiv5m_FD_114538 | JGI IMG/M metagenome (GOLD analysis project Ga0172370, IMG submission 114538) | Freshwater microbial communities from Kabuno Bay, South-Kivu, Congo - kab_022012_11.5m | ecosystem: Environmental > Aquatic > Freshwater > Lake | place: Democratic Republic of the Congo...
GTCTGCTCACGGGGACTATCGCGGCGTCCTCAGGGCGTATTTCCATCGGCTGCAAGAGCCCTCTGACCGGAGGGATCAAAGAATCCAATGCAGGCGGGCAGCCCGGCCAGGCGCTGGCTAAGCTGGGATATGCGGCCATCGTGTTGGAAGGAAAGCCCAAGGACGACAGTATCTACAAGGTTTTTATCAACAAAGACGGTGTGAAGATTGCGGCGGACAACAGCTTGAAGATGCTGGGCAATTACGATCTTGTGGAGAAGATGAAGGCCGAATATGGAGATAAGATCGCCTGTATCTCAATCGGGCCCGCCGGTGAAATGAAGATGTCTGCGGCGTCAATTGCCTGTACTGACATGGAGCTGAGGCCGACCCGGCACGCGGGCCGTGGCGGCACCGGCGCGGTGATGGGCTCCAAGGGCGTGAAAGTGATCGTACTGGATGACAGCGGCACGCCCATGCGTGCGCCGAAAGATGCTGAAAAGTTCAAAGAAGCGAACAAGAGGTGGGTCGAGGGTCTTAAGAAGCACCCCGTCACTGGTGAAGGCCTACCCGCTTTCGGCACGAACGTGCTGACCAACGTCCTTAACGAGGCCGGCGCGTATCCGACCAAAAACTTTATGTGGGGCCGCTTCGACGGTTGCTCAAAGATCAGTGGAGAGACGCAAGCCGCGACCGAGACTGAACGGGGCGGCTCAGCCACCCACGGGTGCCACCGAGGGTGCGTCATTCAGTGTTCAGGAATCTATTTGAACAAGGATGGGCAGTACCTTACCAAACAGCCCGAATATGAGACGGTATGGGCTCATGGAGGGAATTGCGGCATAGATGACCTCGACTCCATCGCCATGCTGGACAGGCTCGATGATGACTACGGGGTTGACACCATTGAGATGGGAGCTACCATTGCAGTGGCCATGGAAGCAGGCATAGCGAAATTCGGAGATGCGCAGGCAGCCATCAATCTGGTCCACGAAGTAGGGAAGGGGACGTATCTTGGACGCATCCTGGGCAACGGCGCGGCTGTGACCGGACAAGCGTTCGGCGTGGAGCGGGTCCCTGTAGTGAAAAAGCAGGCTATGCCGGCTTATGATCCTCGCGGGGTACAGGGGATCGGAGTAACTTACGCGACGAGTACCATGGGCGCGGATCATACCGCCGGGTATGCGGTCGCGGCCAATATCCTCAAAGTGGGAGGATTTGTCGATCCACTCCAACCTGAAGGGCAGATTGAGCTTTCAAGGAACCTCCAGATAGCCACTGCGGCGGTAGACTCGACAGGAATGTGCCTGTTTATCGCGTTTGCGGTGCTTGATCAGCCAGAAACCTTCCAGGCGCTGCTGGACCTGATCAATGCTTTCTACGGCCTCGACCTGACGGCCGATGGAGTCACCGAACTGGGAAAGTCAGTCCTCAAGATGGAGCGGGGTTTCAATGCCGCGGCAGGCTTGGGTCCAGCCGATGACCGGCTGCCGATGTATTTCAAGACAGAGCAGTTACCGCCTCACAACGTCACATTCAAGGTGAAAGACGAAGACCTGGACAAGGTTTTCAACTGGTAGCCGAGTAGCGCCCTTCTTAGGCAACGGGAGAAGCCTTTGTATAGGCTTCTCCCATCCCAGAGCATTTCTTGGCTTATCCAAAGCTCAGTCCGACGGATCGATCGTTTCCCACAGGGTGAGTTCAGCAGCCCCGTCCAGGGCCTCACGGCCCTTGCGCATGAAATCCTGCATGTGGGGCATCTTGAGGTGTCCATCCAGATCCGTTTTGCTCTTCCAATTCTCATAGAACATGAACATTCCCGGGGTGTCAGCGGATTGATGCAGATCGTAGTTTATGCATCCGGGCTCTTTTCGTGTTGGTTCCAGCAGAGCCAAAAGACCCTGCCTGACTGCCTCTTCCTTACCGGGCTTGGCTCTGAGCAGAGCCAGTACGGTCACTTTGCTGCCTCTCATTTCCATCTCCTTGTGCCAGTCTTTTACCTCATAGGCATTTGAGCTATGATTATAGACTCCTTCTCTCGAATGACCAAAATTTGAACCGAACAAGGAACTATGATGAGTAAAACGCATAACAAGGCCGAAGAGGATTTCTTCGTTACCGTCCTGAAGGAGGAAGCTCGCGCGATCCTGTTGGAAGTCGGATCAAGCGTAGACCCGGAAACACTCGTCAGCCGCGTTCTCAAAGATCTGGAAGCGTTGGCGCCCAAGGCAGGCGGGCAAGAGGAGAGGCATGACGAAGAGATCTGGCGGCAGGTGAGGGAGCGCCTGTTGAAAGAAGCTTATGCAACGAGGCCGTATTGTATCAGGTGCGGCACGTGCTGCGCGAAAGGAAGCCCCACGCTTCTGCGGGAGGACGTGGCGCTTTTCAACGAAGATGTCCTCAAACCGGCCGATGTGATCACAATCCGACGAGGAGAACAGGCTTACTCCAACATCACGGAAGAAGTATCCCCCACGGTCAAGGAACTGATCAAGATTCGGGAGAAGCTTGGGTCGAAAGAGTGCGTCTTTTACGTGACGGGCAACAAGAGTTGCGCGATATACGAATCACGTCCCGTGCAATGCCGCCGTCAGGAATGCTGGAACCCCGAAGCATCGCTGGAGGAAGCCGGCGACGCCCCATTGACCAGAAGAGACTTGCTTGAAACGATCGGACCTCTCTGGGACGTTATCGTGAGACATGAGGAACACTGCTCTCACAATAATCTGAATCGTTCCATCGCGCGCCTGTCAGCCACAAAAGGCCAATGCGTGGAAGAAGTGCTGGAAATTCTGCGATTCGATCACCACGTCCGGGAGTTCATTTCCGAAAAGCTGAACCTGGAGCCGGAGACCCTGGAATTTTTTTTCGGCAGGCCGCTAAAGGAGTCCTTGGATTTGTACGGTTTGAAGCTGCAGGAACAGGGGGATGGCTCCTTTCTGTTGACTACCCTCCAAGAGTAAACATGTGGGGCAGGCTTTCCGACGCTGTCTCAAAACTGACTACTTGGTGGCCGCACCATCGGTAGGGGCGGTTCGTGAACCGCCCGGAATTAGGGCGCTTCCCGAAGCGCCTCTACCCGACAAATTCGACGGGCTCCATAATTTTGAGACAGTCTCGGAAGGCATGCCCCATAAAAGGAGTTCGTAGCCACGGCAAAACATTGGGGGCTGGTCAAGATTCCGCGCGGAACGTGGACAAGAAACGCCCCCCAGAAACTCTTCAAGGACTGTATCTAAGCGACCGTGGGCCGAGTCTTCTGGGCGAGAACGGCTCGAATTCGTACCCGCGATAAATGTAGATTTCACGAACAGGTTCCCCGTGGTACATCACTTTGTAGGGCGCGAGAGCTTCCACACGTCTGAAGTTCTCGTAGATGGTGGTAAGGGCTGCTGATGAAGGTTCCAACGGCCGCGCTGAAACAAACAGAATGGTGCTCCCTTTGAGGTTGTCGAAAGAAGGCTCCCACACATCGAATTGGGTGGGACGCCTCCAGGGCGCCAGGTACCGAACCTTCGGATTGCCCGGAACATTAAATTCCAGCAGGGCGCAGAGCTGGTAACTGTCCGCGGCGACAACGTCAGTGCTGTCTTTGAGGCCCCCCACGTACTCGCCAAGGCCGTCCCAGCCTTTGGTTTCCCAAATTATTCTATCGTCCTTGCTGAACTTCCTTTCCACCGCCGCGGGCAGAAGACCCAACCAGGCGTGAATCACGACGAGAAGCACCGGTCCTACGGCAAAGATCGCTCCCCATTTCAGGAACCGTGAACCGAAACGGTTTCGGAAAGCCTTGTGCCCTTGGACGCGTCCCTCTGCGATAGTCTGCACTGCCAGAATCGTGGTCGAGAAGTAGCCCATGAAAGCCCAATTGGCCTCCACATGACCCTTGAATGCCAGTACCCCGAATAGGAGCAACGGCAGACCGAAACTTAGGAGCAGAACCTGGGCGGACTGGGGTTTGAACAGGTTCCTGAAAAGTGCGGACCGCAAGGAGATCAAAAGAGCAAAATAGAACAGCGGTGAAACCAAAGCAAACTGTGCCAGGTGGTAACCCAGGCCGTCGAGCAGTCGCTGGGAGGCCGACGGTGAACCTGACCCAATGTAAAGTATGTGATACAGTGACGCCCAGTCATGGGTGAAGTTCCACCAGAGGATAGGAATTGCGAAAAGAGACGCGATGAGCGCGCCGATCCAGGGCTCTTTGGTACGAAGTAGCCCACGGTGCTGTCCGCTCCAGAGCAAGAATATCAACAAGCAGGGAAGGGCAAGGACTCCAGTGTACTTGCTCTGAATAGCCAGCCCAGCCGCGACCCCGATAACGTAAAACCTCCGAGCGTTGCCTGAAGAGAGAAGCCGCGCGGCCGCCCAGAGCGATAGGGCCCAGAAAAAAATCAGAGCATTATCATGGGCCGCGGCGGAACCTCCTAGCAGAGCCAACGGAGCCAGATTGAAAACCAGCGCGGCCAGTAAAGCTCGGAAGTGATCTTGAAAGAGTATGAAACTCACCCGGTAAAGCAGGTAGCTTGAAAAGCCCGAAAGCACTAGAAAAGGGAAACGAACCGTGAGAGGGGTGGAACTGCCGAAGAGTTCTGTGGAGAGCCGGATCAGGTAAGCGACCATCCCGGAATTGTCCAAATAGGACCAATCCAGGCGCCGTGACCATGCCCAATAGCTGCACTCGTCGGGGATAAGATTTACCCCTACCGTGAAGCAGACCCGCCATGCAAAGACAGCGATGAGTGCCGCCAGTACAAGCCAAATTGACCCGTCGGACTTCCCGGGGGCTTCTTCTAGAGGTTTTTCATCGGCAGAAAAATTCATTCGGCGAGTATACACCAGTTTCTCCCGCATTGGGGCGCAGGGGATGCTTTTTTTGGGGTTTTTGCGAGTTACGGGGGGGCTCAGGTGTTGCGACGTCCTTAATGGCTTGAATTACAGATAGTTCCGGCGCGGCAGACCAGCGAGTCGCTTCCCGGTCGCATCTCGTGGGTGGTCTCCGCCTGGATGGTGGTGTGAGTGATGTCGAATTTTTCCGCGAGCAGCTTTTCCAGCCCCCTCAAGACCTCGACGCGGTTTTTGTCCGGTTGAGAAAGCACCACGTGAGCGGACAGGGCAACCCGGTTGCTGGTTATGCTCCACACGTGCAGGTCGTAAACACAACAAACGCCTCCGTGCTCCAGCACAGCGTTTTCAATGTCTCTAATGTCCACTCCGGAAGGCACTCCTTCCATAAGTATGTTGACTGATTCTCTCACCAGTCCCCAGGATGAATAGATTATGAGAAAGCCGATCAAAATGCTCACCAGCGTGTCTGTCCAGTACGCGCCTGTTCGCAGTATTACTATAGCGGCCACCATGGCGCCCACCGATCCCAGGGCGTCTGAAAGGACGTGCAGGAAAGCACCCTTCAGGTTGAGATTGTGGTCTCTCGCTCGGAAGAGCATGGCAGCCATGAGCAGATTTACTGCCAAACCAGCGGATGCCACGACCAGCATGCCGGCTCCGGCGACCGGAGTAGGACTCAAGAACCGGTGCACGGCCTCATAGAATATCACCACGACTATCACCCACAACGCGAGGCCGTTGATGAGAGCCGCGAGTATTTCCGTGCGCTTGAATCCATAAGTGAGGCGGTCAGTAGGCGACCGTTTCCCGATGTGCATCGCTATCCATGACAACGCCAGTGCCACCACATCGGAAAGCATGTGCCCCGCGTCCGCGAGCAGAGCAAGAGAATTAAAGAGAATACCGCCGACCACTTCGACCACCATATATCCGGCTGTTATGAGCAGGGCTATCCCAAGGCGTGTTTCGCCGCTTGTGCTGCCTTGGTGGGCATGAGTGTGATGATGTCCGTGGGCCATTAGCTTTCTCTATCGTTGTGTTTGTCTTTGAAGTGGGTCTCCGACTGTTTCGACGGTCCATGATATACCAATAAGCATTGCAAAGTCATTTGGTAAAGAGAAGCGTAATCGTTCACCGGGATCGCGTAACTCTATGAAATCACGATGGGGGAGGCACGGAGGGGGAGATGGTCTCCCCCTCCGTGGTCAGCGGGGCGCAGAGCCGCCTCAAGCCCCGTTGAACGATTACAGAGAAGCGTAACCGAGATTCATCGAAGCTGAAAAATGGCCATCTTCGCGTCCCAAGCGCGGCATACGGAGGTTGACGAAGAGCAAGGACGGCTGTTACATTGACACCTGCCACTCCAACCGCCGGGGGAACGATCTGCCTTGGACTCATTGACGCTGCTTGGCACAGCCATAGCTCTGGGAATGGATGCATTTGCCGTCGCGGCTGTGGTCTGCGCGGGTCTTTGCATTCATACGGCAAGGCACACTTTTCGCCTTGCTTGGCATTTCGGCCTATTTCAGTTCCTGATGACTGTTATCGGGTGGCTTGGCGGCGCAGGTGTGGCTGCTTACACTCACGGACTCAATTACTGGATTGCGTTCGGCTTGCTAACCTTGCTCGGAGCCAATATGATCCGGCAATCGGGCCACCCGGAGTCGCGCACAGAGGGCTACGATCCAACTAGAGGATGGAGTCTGGTCGGGCTTTCAGTCGCCACGAGCATAGACGCCCTGGCAGTGGGAGTGTCGTTGAGCCTGATCGGCATGGACGTCTGGTCGCCTGCGCTCGTCATCGGCCTGGCGGCTCTGGTGATGACCTTCATCGGAACCAGGTTGGGAAAGCACGCGGGAATCTATTTCGGCAGTTGGGCTGAACGCATTGGAGGCATGGTCCTGATCGCCATCGGAGCCCGGATATTGTTGCAGCATCTAATACGGACCTGAGTGGCCTAGGGGACCCAGGCCCTGGAAACAAGGGGTCGGCTTATTAACAGTGTTTCTAAAATGGATCGCATTGAATTTGGAGCTTCTTGATAGAATTTCGGTTCAGGCACGGCGTGCCGTGCCCTTAGCGCCTCAACGCTTGGACCACAAAGAGAGGTTGCCGTGATACTCGATTTCCGATCCAACAATATTACTACGGTAGAAGCGGTGGAGAAGGGCTCTTGGCACGTCGTTACAAGTTTCGACGATAACCTTTTTTCAGCGGAAGTGCGCCTTGAGGTGAAAGCGCCGGCGCTGGACATCAGGACCGCTGCACTGGGGATAAAGAGAGACGTCATGGGGCTGGTCCCTGATCTATCCGAGGCTGCTCAGGAGCTGATCGGCGTCCGCGTCGGGCCGGGGATGACCAAGATTGTCCGAGCCATTGTCGGCGGCAGAAAGGGATCTGATCGGGTCGCGGAACTTGTCCTCGAGGCTATGGAAATGCTTATAAACGCTCTGACCGTCCCCGAGTTGCGAAAAGCCATGAGCACGGCCGGAGAACCGGCAAGACTTCAGCATGACGGTCCAACGGTGTTTCTCAATAACCGGCTCATCGGCGAACAGGCGATCAGGATGATGGTGGACAATCCGCGACTGAAAGACAGTTGCGCCGCATTCCGGGACATATAGGGGTTGCCGAGAATCATGACCAATTGTCGTTGAAAAGGCCACTGTAGCGGGTGCCACTGCTGGCTGGTCCAGCAGTGCAGTTCAAGAAACACTGCTCGACCAGCCAGCAGTGGCACCCAAACGACAATCCTCATTCATTCGAGGCCAGATCAAAAAACGACACGAAATTTGGCAATCCCTATATGGTCCAAGATCGAAGCAGTCCGCAGGGCTGCGTCTGCTTCGCACGGTACCTGAAAAGGAATTAGCGATGCTTGCATATTCTCGGGTCAAGTCCATCGGTGTCCAGATGCAAGGCGAGGACCTCCGCGTCGTGAGCGGCGTGCTCGAAGACGAGCTGTACGCGATGGAATGCGAAATCGTTATCAATTGGCAAAAGCTGGCCATCGAATCCATCCAAACCTGGATGAAAAGATTCACAACTAAACGTTGCCCGCTTGCGCAGAACGTTTTCTCAAGAGCTGTTGGATGGAAGCTGGACTCTGAACTGGATGGAAAGATCAAGAAAGAGATAGGTAGATACGGCTGTCGCCACATGGCTGTGCTGATGGTCGATTGCTGTCGGAGCGCGGCCGCGGCGGAGTTGGCCAGGGAACTCGGCTCAGCTCTTGACAGGGAGCCGGATCTGGACCGAAAACGATTCCTGGACGGGTTTTATGACCGATATCCCCAGCTAAGAGATTATTTGAAACTTCAATAAGATAGTGAGCTTCGCCGGAATGATTCTGGATCTCCATGTCCATACCACGGTTCATTCGCCTTGCAGCGTCATGTCGCCTGACGAACTAATGATCGCGGCAAAAAAAGTCGGCCTAGCTGGCATTTGCGTCACGGAGCACAACCGTATGTGGCAGGCCGAGCAGGCCGAAGATCTGAGCCGCAGGCACGGGCTGGCAGTGTTTCGCGGAATGGAGGTCACTACCACTGGAGGAGACATTCTGGTTTTCGGGTTGGAGCAAGAGCCAGGAGGGATAGTCAGTCCGGCAAGGTTGAGGAAAGAGGTAGACGCGGCAGGGGCGGTTGCAATTGCGGCACACCCGTTTCGGGGGTTCCTGCTTTTTGGATTTGGGGCCCTGGACATGGGGCTGGAGGACGCTGTTCGCAACCCGACCTTTGGGCAAGTTCACGGGCTGGAGATTTGCAATGGCCGTGTTACCGTGGAAGAAAACAATTTTGCCCGCAGGGTTGCTGAAAATATGGGCCTCCTGGGAATCGGCGGAAGCGACGCACATGAATCGAGTTCGGTGGGCAGTTGTGTGACAAAATTCGACGACTTCATAGAGAACGAACGACAATTGGTGGAAGCGCTCCTCAGCGGGCGTTTCACGACGGATAGAATGAGATAAATCGACGGTGCGAGCAGACGCAACGGCGGTTCACTTTCCGCCGGAGGAGTGAAAATGACCCTGAAAGAAATGAAATGGTCGCAATGGACCAGAAGTCTTGAAAGCCTGCTGAGGCTCAGAACGTTCCCAGTCGGACTCAAGCTTCTGGAGAATCCCGCGGAGCTTGCATCAAGTCCGTGGGTCCGCAGGCCCGAGGAGAAGCTTTCTTTGTGCCAATTGATCACCATAGTCCGCACCTTCGATTGGACCGTGGGCGCAACGGCAGATGATTTTGTAACCCCGCAATGCGCCAGCATGCTGGGACTTGCGGAACTGCCGCCATTCATTACCGAAGGGGCCATGAGGAATGTTGTCTGGCTGGAAAAGAAAGAGGACGCGGCCCTGTGCGAGTCAGTGATTCAGCGAATCCCGTACGGCAAGTACAAAGCGGTGCTCCTTGCTCCCACGGCCTATGATCCTTTTGTTCCTGACATGGTTCTGATCTATGCAAACCCGGCCCAAATGTCGCTCATGATAAACGCGATACAGTACGACAAGTTCGAGCGGCTCGTATTCTATTCGGTCGGTGAGAGTTCTTGCTCCGATGTTATAGGTCGCTGCTTTGTCGACAGAGTCCCGGCTCTGTCAATCCCCTGTTATGGCGAACGACGCTTCGGTCATGCAGCGGATGACGAACTGGCAATCGGATTACCCGCGGAAGATTGCGCCCGCATCCTGACCAATCTGGAAAAACTGTACAAGAAGGGAATTCGGTATCCCATATCACAGTACGGAGCGCAGGTCAGCCCGTGGCCGGCTCTGAACGCGGTGTACAAGTTCCCCCCACAACCTGAAGAGTGACTTTAGCGCCGGGCATTGAATTTCGCGCAAACCCTTAACTGGCAAGGCCCGGCCTACCCAGTGCACAGCGCGGCCCCCGGAGGCTGCCTCAAAAAGTATGTCCCGCCGAATTTGTCGGGTAGGGGCGCTTCGAGGAGAGTGTCTCAAAACTCGCGGAAGAAAAGGAATCGTAGCACGAATGTCCCCTCACCCTGTCCCTCTCCCTCAGGGAGAGGGGACCGTAAAGCGGCTGCAGATGGGCTCCCTCTCTCTCTGGGAGAGGGTTGGGGTGAGGGCAAGAGAAGGCCTTTCAACCCCGATCGCGCCACGATTTCGGGTTCCCTGAGAGTTTTGAGACAGTTTCCCCACGCCTACCGCAACAACGACAGTAGAACAAGGCGAGGGGTGGACGCGGGGGTCCGAGCCGAGCAGGGGATTCTGCCCGTTCCACTGAAATCTATAGCGATTCTCGAAAGTAATGTCCGATTGACTGGTGGGCGCCACTGCTGGCTTGTCCAGCAGTGCATGCTCAAGAAACACTGCTGGACAAGCCAGCAGTGGCGCCCTTTGCCGGAAAACTACTCCATAGTGCGGCGTAAAGGGGGGCGGTCTGTTCATGTGCAACTGGGCGCTATTTCTGAGAATCTGGCATAGAGCCACGGGGGCTGGGGAGATCCCCTCTTGCCGAAAGGTTCTCTCCCCGCGACTCGGCGCTCACATAGGCGACCGCAGAGGTTTTGCCATAAGAAACAAAATATTGATCATGTTCTTCGGGTGACACAGGACGCATTTTGACATTTGGGCCTGCTGCTGTCTGTGACACGAGACGCATACCTCCATGGGATGCGTTCCCGCTTCACCGAGCAGTGTGCCGTGTGCAATGTCCACGTGGCATTGAAAGCACTCTATCTTGTGCGCCAAGTGCGCCTTATGATTGATCTCATGGCCCGGGTTCTTGGTTACAATGTCCTCAGCTTTGTGGCACTGGAGACATGCTCCAGTGTAGACCTTTCCACGGAGAATGGCCCCGCGGTCGCCTCCCGCGAGACGAACCGCCACATAACGCGCTCCGTTCATATGGGCTTTGAATTCCCCGATAATCCCCGGCTCGGAATGACAGTTAATGCAATCCGCTTTGGAATGCACCGATCTGGCATGAGTCGACCTCTCCCAACCGACGTAGCGGGTCTGCATTATCTTGCAACTGGCGCAAAAGCTTGATTGCTTGGAATAAACCGCCATTCCGCCAACCA
>Ga0172370_10010130_pt1 | contig 10865 bp, 14 predicted proteins | sample LakKiv5m_FD_114538 | JGI IMG/M metagenome (GOLD analysis project Ga0172370, IMG submission 114538) | Freshwater microbial communities from Kabuno Bay, South-Kivu, Congo - kab_022012_11.5m | ecosystem: Environmental > Aquatic > Freshwater > Lake | place: Democratic Republic of the Congo...
AATTTACTGATGAAGATTTGGCAAAATTGCATTTGGAATCTCATGATTTACATCCAAAATGGAATTATACTATTCTACCAAAAAGTGACTGATTTGGATAAGTTATTTTTAGGTATTTCCTTAAAATCTGGTAATATTTTAAAAAACGAGATTTTTTGGCAACCAGAAAATGCCCATCCCCATCAATTTTCAATATCCATCGTTCCCGCAGACATATTGATGGCGATCTCGGCGATATCCCCGCTGTAACTGGATATTCTCCCAAGACTGTCCAGCATTGTTTTTTGCAGGATGGCAGATTGGATATTTTCTGGCTGGAGCAACCTGTTTGAAATATCAGAATGCGTTTTTTTGACCTCTTTTAATTCCTGGAATATTTTCTCAGCCAATGAGATGTTCCTTGAAAACAGGGAACCGACGGATTTTTCAAAAATGGCAATGGTATTGTTATTGAGTTTAATAAACTCATCAAGTTTCAATTCTTTTTGGGTCTCGCAAAGCCTGATATAACTTTTAGCGATAATTTCGATATGATCTGCAATGCGCTCAAGGACTTTTACGACGATCCTGTAGCCAAGGCAATCCTTCTGGTATTTTATTCCTAGTTTTTCTGCTATTTGCTGGTGTTCAACAGCACTTTTTAACTGGCGAACGACCAGGAAATAAAGCCGGTCTATCTCCCGCTCCCGTACAATTACATCTTTAGCAAGACCGATATTACAGGTTCCAAGGGCTTTCCCAAGATCAAGGAGCATTGACCTGTTGATCGCGAACATCCTTTGCAATAATTGCATGGTCATCATCCTCTTATAATCTACCATAATCTCAAGGATAATGGAATCGTCTGTGTCTTCAACTATTTCGATGCCGATCAAATAATCAAGAATATTCCTCACAGCTTCCCGATATAGAAGATTATCTTTCCTGTCAAGCTTGATCTTCAGGGTATCATATCCGACGAGGTAATTTGCGATTACTATACGGGCGAGGGCTTCACTTGATGGGATCTGCGATATTTTTATTTCCTTTATCCGTGACTCCTTTTCAATAACACTTGTTTCGAAAAGCAGGGAGCTTCCCTGTTCTGTCACAACAAGAGAATCTCCGGCTTTGAGATTTGTTTTCGTGACCCATTTTTTTGGCAGTGATATCACATAAGTTGAACCGCCGCTGACGTAGACTTTTCGTGTTTCCATAATAAATCTAATATTTACTGATATTTTATAGTATATATAGATTATTGTGGTAAAGTATATAGAGATATAATTGGAATTATCATTGAGGTGAAAGAAATGAATGAAATGAAAGAAAATGAAGTTGTAAGAAAAATGCTATACTGCAATTCATTTACAGAAGAATTTAAAGAACTGGATAAAGAAGAACAGGATATTTATCTATTCCTGCGCGGCGGATTAACTGCCAAATAATACTATTTTTTTAAACATTTGATTTTGTTATAAACATAACATTTAAATATCATATATTTGTTCTATGTTACATGAAATGGATAATACTGATAATCAAATCTGTAAATGTTTCATCAAGAGACCGGATGTTCATCTGGCGCAATATCAAAAATACTGGCGCAGTCTCTTTATCGCATTCCGTATATTTATTGCACGATACTGAAGAAAACAAGCTTATCACGTCAAATATTGTAAAAATTGTACAGGACAGGAATGGTGAAGTCCTGCAATTTTTTGCTGATGCTTTTAATGAAGAACAGGAGCAGGGGCTAAATAAACTGATCGCGGAAGAAATCGCTAGAGAAATTAAAGATTTTTCTAAAGAATGTGAGGATTTTACTTATAATGTAACTGAAAAAATTTCAAATAAAAAATTCAAAGTCACGGAATTAGAAGAATATAACGATGATCTTCATAAGATTGATAAATCGAGAATAAAACTTATTCAGAAACATAACCTCGGTGCAGATAAAATTGATATCCTGAATAAAGAAATTGGAAAATGCAAAGAAAAATTGAAGGAATTTGAAGAGTTAGTTCTTAAAAATGATTAAATAAAGGTTATTAGAAAGTTTATGGCATATGATGCTATTTATCAGTCTCTTTATTATCTTAGTACCATAATTCCAGTAATGGTGATAGGAGTTGTAGCAGCCGAATTTTTTGTAGAAATCGGCTGGATTCATAGAATAGGTTTCATAGTTTCACCTATGACAAGATTTGCGCATCTGCGTGAAGAGTGCAGCATAAGTTTCATAACAGCATTCGGGTCACCTGCTGCCTCCAATTCAATGCTTAAAAAATTATATGATGATGGACTTATCGAAAGAAAAGAGGTTATTGTGGCCTCATTGATAAACTCATTCCCATCCATAATAATGCACTGGAGAACGCTTTTACCTGTTTTTATTCCTCTTCTTGGAATGGCAGGCATGATATATCTGGGAATACTTACTGTTGTCGGAATCTTAAGAACCCTGGTCACCCTATTGATCGGACGTTTTTTATTGAGCGAAAAAGAATATGTACCAAATAAGATAATTCACCAGAGTCCTTCGTTTTTGAATTCATTTAAACTAAGCATTAAAAAATCCAAGAAAACAATATATCGCATTATTACGATGACTATTCCAGTCACAGTACTTGTTTTCGTCATGATCGATGCAGGATTTTTTGAGATACTGGCGGCTTTTTTAAGGGAACATGCTGTTTTCGTACCTGTTCCGTTTGAAGCCCTTCCAATAATAGCAGCACAATTTACAGCCAATATTGCGGCTTATACCATAGCGGGAAACCTGTTATCAGCAGGTATTCTAAATACTAAAGAAATAGTAGTGTCTTTACTGGTTGGAAAGATCCTATCAAGTATTATGAGTGTAAGGATCCTTATTCCATATTATGTGGGAATATTCGGTTCAAAGCTGGGAACACAGATTATGGTATATTCCGCAATACTCAGGAGGGAATATTGACCGTTGCTATTGTTATTCTGGCAATTTTCTGGTAAATAATATATTCAAAGCTCATTACCTTGAGTATATATTATACTGATTTTATATAGTATATATAGATTATTGAGAAAAAGTATATATTATCTGGTACCAGAATCTAACTGAGTAATAAACAAAATGAAATAAAAGAGTGAAAATAAAATGAAATTAAAAATAGCAATAATTCTAATCCTGGCAGGTGTGCTCTTAGCTGGATGCGTAAGTAAGCAGCCTGCAGAAGTACAGCCTACAACAACCGTACAACCCACAAAAGCCCCGGAAACCATAACCTTAAATGGTGCAGGGGCAACATTTCCATATCCTCTGATCTCTAAATGGAGTTCGGAATATAATAAAATAAAACCAGATGTCCAGATAAATTACCAGAGTGTGGGAAGCGGCGCGGGAATAAAGCAGATAACAGCAAAAACGGTAGATTTCGGCGCAAGTGATGCGCCTCTTACTGAACAGGAATATACAAATGTCTCTGGAATTCTTCAAATACCTGAGTCCATCGGTGCAGTGGTTGTAGCATACAACCTGCCGGGCATAGAAAAGGGATTGAAATTGAGCGGCGGTGTTGTCGCAGATATTTTCCTTGGGAAAATTACAAAATGGAATGATCCGAAAATTGTCTCCCTTAATCCTGGAATCAAGTTCCCTGACGAACCCATCGTTGTGGCTCACAGAACCGATGGCAGTGGCACGACGTTCGTATTCACGGATTATCTTTCAGCGGTCAGCTCTGACTGGAAATCAAAAGTTGGTAAAGGTAAAGCTGTCAACTGGCCAGTAGGAATTGGGCAAAAAGGCAATGAGGGCGTCGCAGGTCTCTTGAACCCAAAAATCATTTCGAGCCAGAAGTATTCCATAGGATATATCGAACTTGCCTATGCCAAACTCCAGAACATCCCATATGCATATATCAAGAACAAAGCAGGGAATTTCATAGAACCAACGCTTGAAACAACCGCAAGCGCTGCAGCAGGCGCTGTATCAACACTGCCAGCAGGAGATGCCAGCTGGTCATCCGTTAGTATTGTCGATGCCGTAGGAAATAATTCATATCCAATTGGCAGTTTTACCTATCTTCTTGTCTACAAAGACCAGACAGATCAGACAAAAAGTAAAATGCTCGCAGAATTCCTCTGGTGGGCGGTTCACGATGGCCAGAAATATTCCTCCGAACTCCTGTATGTGCCACTGCCTGAAGCAGTTATAAGTTTGAATGAAAAAACCATAAAACTTATGAACTACAACGGACAACCACTAATTCAGGGTTAGACGGATGAATAAATCAAAATTGTCATTTTTACGCCGGAGAAAGTTCTCCGGTGATCTTATTTTTGAAGGATTAGTAGGCTTATTTGCAGTTTTTGTATTGGTCATTGCATTTTTATTGTTCAGGGAACTTTATATAGAGTCCAAGCTTTCCAGAAATGCGTTCGGATTTGGTTTTTTAACTGGCTCGATATGGGATCCGGTTAGTGAAGTATTCGGCGCCCTTCCTTTTATATTCGGGACTGTGGTTTCATCATTTCTCGCCCTTATCATCGCAGTTCCATTTAGTCTTGGGATAGCGATATATCTTTCAGAGCTCGCCCCGGAAAAGCTAAGGGCGCCCCTGTCTTTTATCATAGAATTGCTTGCAGCGATCCCCAGTGTTATTATCGGATTATGGGGTATATTCATTCTTGCTCCATTTATTCGAGATTATCTTGCACCGCTTCTTTCAACTTACTTTGGTTTTTTACCTTTCTTCCAGGGGCCAATGTACGGTTTATCAATGCTCACCGGTGGTGTGATACTTGCAATAATGATAATTCCGATAACTTCATCAATATCAAAAGAGGCCCTTCTGACAGTGCCCACACAACAAAGAGAAGGCGCCCTTGCTCTTGGAGCTACGGGATGGGAGATTACAAGGATTGCAGTGCTTCCCTACGCCAGATCAGGAATATTCGGAGCCGTGATCCTTGGTTTTGGGCGTGCCATCGGTGAAACCATGGCAGTGACAATGGTCATAGGGAACAGCCCCAGGATATCAGAGTCGCTTTTTGCGCCATCATACACGATGGCTTCTGTTATCGCAAATGAGTTCGTGGAAGCAACCTCAAAGCTTTATATATCATCTCTTATCGAAATAGGTCTGTTGCTTTTGTTGGTTTCAATATTAATAAATATAGCAGCCAGGATCTTAGTTTCGAGGCTGCTCAGGGTAGAAGGAGGAGGAAGGGCATGAAATGGAATAAACGAAAATGGACCGACAGGATCATGTCATTCCTGACCGCTGCCTGCGTTGTTATAGCGATAATCCCATTGGTAAGTATCCTCTATACGGTAACTATCAACGGGATATCTGCCATAAACCTGGATTTTCTTACACAACTCCCCAAACCCGTGGGTGAACCCGGCGGCGGGCTTGGGAACGCTATACAGGGGACATTCATCGTCGTGGGGATCGCCTGTTTGATCGGGCTTCCGATAGGAATTCTCTCCGGGGTGTATCTTTCAGAATATGGGGAAAACAGGTTTGGACGTTTTGTAAGTTTTGTGGCTGATGTCCTGACAGGTACCCCCTCAATAGTTGCAGGGATGTTCGCTTATACCTTTATAGTTCTTTATTTCAGAAGCTTCTCAGCAATTGCAGGCGGGGTGGCATTGTCGGTGTTAATGATCCCCATTGTCACAAGAACTACAGAGGAATCCCTCAAACTTGTGCCGGGTTCGATCAAAGAGGCTTCTTTGGCGCTTGGAATCCCAAAGTGGAAGACAACATTATACGTAGTTATAAGCACAGGAAAAAGTGGCATAATCACCGGCGCTCTTTTAGCAATTGCAAGAATATCAGGTGAGACCGCGCCTCTATTGTTTACATCCTTTGGCAACATGTTCTGGGCTAACGGATTGGATAAACCAATTTCTACCATGCCAGTTCAGATCTATACTTATGCAATAACGCCCTTTCCTGACTGGCATGCTAAAGCGTGGGCAGGGGCTCTTGTCCTGATCATCCTGATACTTGTCTTGAATATTGGAGTCAGGTTTGTTACCCGAAGAAAATATGGAATGTGAAAAAAAGGAGCATAAATGCCGAATAAAATAACAGTAAGTAATCTCAATGCATGGTTTGGAGCTAAACAGGTATTGCATGATATTGATATTGGTATTGAGAAAAACGGTATAACAGCAATCATCGGTCCGTCAGGATGTGGAAAATCCACATTCATCCGATGCCTCAACAGAATGCATGAAGTTGTACCAAAAGCTAAAGTTTCAGGGAAAGTGCTTGTTGATGACAAAGACATCTACGATAGCGATATCGACCCTGTTGATATTCGAAGGCGAATAGGTATGGTATTCCAGAAACCAAATCCATTTCCAACAATGTCCATACGCGATAATGTTGTAGCTGGATTAAGACTCAATGGAATTAAAGATAAGAATGTCCTTGAGAAGACCGCAGAAGAAAGTCTTAAGAAAGCAGCTCTTTGGGATGAAGTAAAGAATGATCTTAATAAATCAGGCATGAGTTTATCAGGCGGCCAGCAGCAGCGCCTGTGCATAGCAAGGGCGCTGGCAGTTGAGCCGGAAGTTATCCTGTTCGACGAACCATGTTCGGCCCTTGATCCGATATCTACAAGCAAAATAGAAGACTTAATGATTGAACTTAAAGAGAAATATACCCTTGTTATAGTAACGCATAATATGCAGCAAGCAGCAAGAGTTAGCGATCATACAGCTTTCTTTCTTTATGGGAAGTTGATAGAGTTTGGAGAAACAGATCAGATATTCAAGAAGCCAAAGGAGAAGAGTACAGAAGATTATATAATCGGAAGGTTTGGTTAATATGGTTCGGGAAGCGTATCACAAAGATCTTCACAAATTAAAAGAAGAATTAGTAAGTATGGGGAACCTTGTAAGTAAAGCAATTGGAGATTCGGTTCTTTCTCTTAAGAATCGCGATTCTGACCTGGCTCAAAAAGTTATTGAAATGGATAATGAAATTGATGCCATGGATCACAAGATCGAGGAAGACTGCATGCGTCTTCTTGCGTTGCAGCAACCAATGGCAAGGGACTTAAGGCTTATAATATCAGTATTAAAGATGTCTATTGATCTTGAAAGAATAGGTGATCTTTCCCTTGAAATTGCGGTTATTACAAAAATTACGGCTAACGTTCCACCAATAAAACCTCTTGTAGATATACCACGAATGTCAGATATATGCCAGGATATGCTTAAAAATATAATGATCGCCTTTGAAAACAAGGATGTTGATGCTGCAAAATTAGTTGCGAAGCGGGATGATGAGATCGATATGCTATTTGACCAGGTAAGAAGAGAACTGATCTCCTACATGATCGAGGATCCAAAAAAGATAACAGGAGCCCAGCATCTTACCTTTGTGGCAAGGTATCTTGAAAGGATAGGGGATCACATAACTAACCTCTCTGAAAACGTGGTTTTCATGGTTACAGGAGAAAGGGTGGAGTTGAATTAACACATACTAAAATTTCATATAGGTGATAAGGAGTCTATTCATTTCCCCTTTTTACTGATTTTCTATAATATCTATATATTATCTATATCTTATTGGGAAAACATATTTAATAATCATACCAGATTTACATTGAACAAAATAGAAAACAATAAGATTAAGAATCAATAAAGTTGGATTTATAACAGGAGATAAAATTATGGGAATTAAAGAATGGCTGATCCCTCAGGATAAACACTTTTTTAGCATGCTTGAAAATGAATCGCAAAATGTACTTGATGGCTCAAAATTCTTTCTTGAAATGCTTAATAATTATGAAAATATTGAGCAAAAGCAGCAAAAAATAAAGGATATAGAGCATCAGGGAGATGATTTCGTACATGAGATATTTGAGGAATTGAATAAGACTTTCATAACTCCTATTGATCACGAGGATATATCGGGTCTTGCTTCTGCTTTTGATGATGTCCTTGATTATATAGATGGCACAGCAGCTCGCTTTGTGCTCTATGAAATTAAAAAACCAGAAGAGAATATGATAAGGCTTGCAGAAGTGATCCTGAAACAGACAACTGAATTGAACACGGCCATTTGCGGTTTGAGAAACATCAAGAACCCAAAAGAAATAGAAACACGATGCATAGAAGTGAACAGGCTCGAAAATGTGGCAGATGATATTTATAAAAGATCTGTCGCTGCGCTTTTCAAACAAAAAGATGCCATAGAAATAATGAAATTAAAAGAAATATATGAACGTCTTGAGTTCGCAACAGATAAATGCGAAGATGCAGCGAACGTTATCAGCGATATAGTTGTAAAGAACAGTTAAAAGGTGGTTTTTTTGGATAAGTTTGTCCTTTTAACAATAATACTTGCGCTTGTTTTTGATTTTATCAATGGTTTCCATGATTCTGCAAATGCAATTGCCACAGTTGTCGCAACAAAAGTCCTGAGTCCTTTAAAAGCTGTGACAATGGCAGCATTTTTTAATCTGGTCGGACCATTGGTTTTCGGAACAGCCATCGCTACCATGATCGGAAAAGGCATAATTGATACTAATATTATTACAGTTAACGTAATTTTTTCAGCTCTTGTCGGGGCCGTTATCTGGGACCTGATAACATGGTATGCGGCCCTTCCCACATCAAGCAGCCACGCACTTGTTGGCGGCCTCATTGGGGCGGCGACAGCTGCTTCTGGAATCGGTTCGGTCCATGCCAGCGGTGTTGAAACTATTATTTTTTTCATGGTTGTCTCCCCCATTATCGGGCTTGCTTTCGGTTTCATATTCGCTCTCCTTATAATGAGGGCCTTCAGGAAATCCCTTCCTTCAAAGATCAATCTTTATTTTAGAAGGCTGCAGCTTTTTTCAGCCGCTTTTTACTCCTTGACACACGGCACGAATGATGCCCAAAAAACAATGGGGGTAATTGCCATTCTCCTTGTAACAGAAGGTATCTCTTTACCTGCCGGGAATAATCAGTTGCCCATTCCTTTATGGGTCATAATTTCCTGTGCCGGGGCCATAGGTCTTGGCACGTTCTTTGGAGGATGGAGGATCGTAAAAACAATGGCGCAAAAGGTAACAAGACTTCGTCCATACCAGGGATTTGCGGCTGAAACTTCAAGCGGAATAGTACTTGCATTTATGGCAGCGATGGGCATACCTGTAAGCACAACGCATGTGATCTCATCTTCAATAATGGGAGTAGGTGCGACTAATAAATTATCCGCAGTCAGGTGGGGAATAGCACGAAAGATAGTGGGTGCCTGGATATTGACAATACCTGCTGCAGCTTTGATATCAGGTGCAGCTTTTATGATCTTGAAAACTGTATCATAATGTTTTGTCCTTATATTATATTTTTTATTTTTTGTCTTTTTATTGAATGATTAAGGAAATTTATTTAAGCGTGAAGCCGCATCAGTCATTAGTGATTTGATATGATAACTGGTAATGAAGCTGCTATAAAAGTTAGGGATTATTTTGAAAGTGTGCATGGTGCGAATGCTGTTATTGCCTTCATGGTGTTGGGCATGAAAAAGAATGTTGATGAGAAGCACTGGGACATAACATGTACCTTTTTCCCAGGTGTTGGAGCAAGGCAACGTATTGGCTATATAGTTAAAGTTGATTTTGAAGACGGTTCAATTATAGAACAGGAAATGGTCGTGCAAAAAGAAGCTGGAAAGTTACCAGATGGACTTTAGGGTAGTGGCTCAATCATAGAACAGGAAATAGTCGTGTTAAAATATTGAATGAACAAAAAGTTTTTTTCAGCTAATAATATTGCAATCGATACGGGTCCTCTTCTAATTCACGCCGTAGGTAGTTTTGATTGCAGGAAACTCCAAGATGTTTGTCTTTGTGAAGAACCGGATGAAGAATTTGAATTTTTAAATAAACTTTTTTTGTCTCGTAAAACCTTTTATATCACCCCGTATATTTTAAGCGAGCTTTTTTACCGGATTAGAAAAGAATTAAATTTAGATGAAAAAGGAATAGAGAAATTTTTCAATATTTATGGTGAATTTCTGATAAAAATGGGGGAGTTTAATATTGAAAAAGAAAAAATAATAACCCATGAGAAAATAAAATTCGGATTAGCCGATATATCTTTGATACTGGCAAATAAAAAAAGCCAATCTTTAATCTTTTCCGGTGATGCAGCTTTTTGTAAACTTTGTGAACATGAAAAAATTGAATATATAAATTATAGACTATTCTTTTACAATAGAAGTATGATGTAGCATGAGTTCGAAATTTCAAAATCGGAACAAAGTGTTGAACAATTACAACTATGTTGGTAAATTGAAACCATGTTTAAGAATATGTGGGTGTAATCAATTTTTCGGAAAGTATTATTAGTTTCAAAAGGAAAACAGTATCATAATGCCAAAAGATAAATCAAAGCTTGTTATATGGCCAGTGTATCTTGATGCCACAAAATCAAGGGGAGAGGGACGTATTCTTTCATTGAAAGATTCGGTAAAATCGCCGGTCCTGCGGGAGATAGAAAAAGCAGCCATTGAATTGAATCTTGCGCCTGTAGTGGAATCCGATAAGGCTTATCCTAAATCCTGGTGGATCAAAAGCGGAAGGGTGATCGTGGATAAGAAAGCGCCCAAATCCATCGTCTCAAAACAGATAGCCGCAAAAATCATCAAGTACCGGGGACCAAAATGATTGACCTGCATACCCACTCCACGTTCAGTGACGGGGAACTCATACCAAGCGAGCTTGTAAGGCGCGCAGTAGTGCAGGGATATACGGCGATCGCGATAACAGACCATGCGGATTATACAAATATTGAGCATATCCTCTCATGCATGGCTAAAGTGAAGGACCTTGAGGATGATTACGATATCAGGATATTTCCCGGCGTTGAAATTACCCATGTTCCACCC
>Ga0172370_10010132_pt1 | contig 10862 bp, 3 predicted proteins | sample LakKiv5m_FD_114538 | JGI IMG/M metagenome (GOLD analysis project Ga0172370, IMG submission 114538) | Freshwater microbial communities from Kabuno Bay, South-Kivu, Congo - kab_022012_11.5m | ecosystem: Environmental > Aquatic > Freshwater > Lake | place: Democratic Republic of the Congo...
CCACCAACGACATGTGCGGTGGCGGCACATGCAAGGGCACGACCCTGAATCCGGCGACGGCGTGCGATGACGGCAATCCTTGCACAACGGACAGTTGCGTGCCGGCGACCGGCTGCGCCCACGCCAACAACACCGCCAGCTGCGACGACGGCAATGGCTGCACCGCGGGCGACACCTGCAGCGCAGGCACGTGTGTCTCGGGCACCAACACCTGCGCATGCGCCGAGGACGCGGATTGCTCCGGCCTCGAAGATGGCAACTTCTGCAACGGCACGCTGTACTGCGAAAAGGGCGCGGTTCCCTACAAGTGCTTGATCAATCCGAAGACCGTCGTGACCTGCGAGCCGAGCGCCGACACCAGCTGCATCCAGAACCAATGCGCCCCCGCCACCGGCAAGTGCGCCTTCGTCGCCATCAACAACGGCAAGCCGTGCAATGCCGACAACAGCGTGTGCACGGTGGGCGACAGTTGCGTCAGCGGCGTGTGCCAGGCAGGCACGGCCCTGAACTGCAACGACGGCAGCGTGTGCACCGATGACAGCTGCAATGCGGTGGGTGGCTGCGCAAACCTCAACAACACCTCGCCGTGCAGCGACGGCAACGCGTGCACGGTGGGCGACGTTTGCAAGAGCGGCAATTGCGCTCCGGGCGGCGCGACGGTCTGCAATGACGGCAACCCCTGCACCACGGACAGTTGTGGTGTCAGCGGCGCTTGCGTATTTGCCAACAACACCTTGCCCTGCAACGACAACAACGCGTGCAGCCAGGGCGACACGTGCGGCGGCGGCGTGTGCACCGGCACCTCGATCGCCTGCGATGACAAGAACCTTTGCACCACAGACAGCTGCAACCCGGCAAGCGGTTGCGTGAACGCGGCGAACACGCTGCCCTGCGACGACGGCAATGCTTGCACCGCCGGCGACGCTTGCGCGGCGACGGTCTGCAAAGGAACCGCGGTCGACCCGAGCGTGCACTGCAACGACAACAACGCGTGCACCAACGATGTCTGCAACCCCATCACGGGCTGCGGGCACACGAACAACACGATTGCCTGCAGCGACGGCAATGCCTGTACCGTGGGCGACGCGTGCGCGGGCGGCAAGTGCACATCGGGCGCGAACACGTGTCAGTGTGCGACGAACGCGGACTGCGGCAGCTTCGAGGACGGCAACCTGTGCAACGGCACGCTGATGTGCGACACGAGCAGCCTGCCCTACCAGTGCAAGGTCAATCCCTCGACGGTCGTCAACTGCGACATGACGGCCAACACGAGTTGCGCGGTCAACCAATGCACCACATCGACGGGCAAGTGCGCGATGACGGCGATCAATGAGGGCAAGCCGTGTGACGCAGACGGCAGCGTGTGCACGGTGGGCGACGCCTGCATCGGCGGCGTGTGCAATGCGGGCGCGACCTTGAACTGCAACGACGGCAACCCGTGCACCAATGACGCTTGCGGCGCCAAGACGGGATGCGGCCATGTGCCGAACAATTCGCCCTGCAGCGATGGCAACGCCTGTACGGTCGGCGACGCGTGCGCCAGCGGGGCGTGTTCGGCGGGAGCGCAGACGGTCTGCAACGACAACAACTCTTGCACAACGGATAGTTGTAGCCTGGTGACGGGCGCCTGCGCCTTCGCCAACAATGCGCTGGCGTGCAATGACGGCAATGCGTGCAGCCAGGGCGATGCGTGCTCGGGCGGTTCCTGCATCGGCACGGCGTTGGTCTGCAACGACGGCAATCTGTGCACGACGGACAGTTGCAGTCCCGCGACGGGCTGCCTCTACGCGCCCAACACCCTGCCTTGCAACGATGCCAACGCGTGCACCAGCAACGACAGCTGCAATGCCAGCGCCTGCAAGGGCACGGCCATCGACCCGGCCGTGCAGTGCAATGACGGCAACGCGTGCACCAACGATGCCTGCAACGTCGTGAGCGGCTGCACACATGTCAACAACACGGCCACGTGCGATGACGGCAACGCGTGCACGACGGGCGACGCGTGCAGCGGTGGCACGTGCGCCTCGGGCACCAACACGTGTGAGTGCACCAAGACGGCCGATTGCGCGGCATCGGAAGACGGCAATTTCTGCAATGGCACGTTGGTGTGCGACACGTCGGCGGTGCCGTACCAATGCCGTGTCTCGGCGGCGACCGTCGTCAAGTGCGACCCGAGCGGCGATGGCGTCTGCACCAAGAACACGTGCGAGCCGGCGACCGGTTTGTGCAGCTATGTCGCGCAGAACCAAGGTGCACCCTGCAACGCGGACAACAGCGTGTGCTCCGTCGGCGACGAATGCACGGACGGCGTCTGCCTGCCGGGACCGCTGGTCAATTGCGACGACAGCAACGTCTGCACGGATGATTCCTGCAACCCGTCGACCGGCTGCGCGCACGGGGCCAATGTCTCGCCGTGCACCGATGGCAATCCATGCACGGTGGGCGATGTGTGCGCCGGCAGCGCGTGCGTGCCTGGCGGCGTGCGCAACTGCAACGACAACAACGGCTGCACCAACGACAGCTGCAACGTCGCAACAGGGGCTTGTGTCAACAACGCCAACACCGCCGTGTGCTCGGACGGCAACGCCTGCACCAGTGGCGATGTCTGCGGCGGTGGTGCCTGCGCCGGTACGGCAGTGAACTGCAATGACAACAACGCGTGCACGGACGACTCGTGCAGTCCGCTGACGGGCTGTAATAGCGCCCCAAATTCATTACCTTGCACCGACGGCAACGCATGCACGACGGGCGACAAGTGCACGGCGGGCACCTGCTCGGGCACAGCGCTCGACCCGCTGACTGCGTGCAGCGACGCCAACGTCTGCACCACCGATGCGTGCAACGTCTTGACGGGCTGCACGCACACAGCCAACGGCATCAACTGCGATGACGGCAACGCGTGCACCGCCAGCGACAAGTGTGCCGCCACCGTGTGCGCAGGCACGGCGACCACGTGCAACGACAACAACTTGTGCACCTCGGACAGCTGCAACCCTGGATTGGGCTGCGTGTTTGCCAACAACAACTTGCCCTGCAACGACGACAACGCCTGCACCAGCGGCGATGTGTGCGGCCTCGGCACTTGCAAGGGCAACGCCATCAATCCGGCCACTGCCTGCAACGACAACAACACCTGCACGACGGATGCCTGCAACACGGTGACCGGCTGCACGCACACAGCCAATACGTTGGCTTGCGAGGACGGCAGCGGTTGCACCTCCGGCGACGTCTGCGCCGCTGGCTTGTGCAAGCCCGGCACCAACACCTGCCAGTGTGCGACGAATGCGGACTGCCTGCCGTTCGAGGACGGCAACGGCTGCAACGGCACATTGTACTGCAATATGGCGGCATTGCCGTACAAGTGCTCGGTCAATCCAGCGTCGGTGGTCACTTGCGATCCGTCGCTCGACACGGCTTGCACGCAGAACCAGTGCGCACCGGCGACGGGCAAATGCAGCTATGTCAACATCAATTCCGGCCTGCCCTGCAACGCCGACAGCAGCGTGTGCACGACGACCGACGCTTGCACGGCCGGCATCTGCAAGCCGGGACCCGCACTCAACTGCGACGATGGCAACGCCTGCACCAACGACGCCTGCAACGCGACGACCGGATGCACGCACACCAACAATGGCAGCGTGTGCACGGACGGCAACGCCTGCACGGTGGGCGATGTGTGCAAGAGCGGCGCCTGTGTCTCCGGTGCCGGGACGGTCTGCACGGACAGCAATCCTTGCACTTCTGACAGTTGCAACACCGGCACGGGCGCGTGCGTGTTCGACGGCGCCGCCATGAACGGCACGGGCTGCGACGCGGACGGCAGCCTGTGCACGGTCAGCGACGCGTGCCAGGGCGGCAGCTGCAAGGCAGGCGGCGCGCTCAACTGCGACGACGCCCAGGTCTGCACATCGGACAGCTGCAACCCGACGACCGGTTGCGTCCACACGCCCAACGGGGCGCCGTGCAACGACGGCAACGCTTGCACCGGCCCGGACGTGTGCGCGGGCGGCGCGTGCGCACCGGCCACATTGTCCTGCGACGATCTGAACCCTTGCACGACGGACACCTGCAACCCGCTGAGCGGTTGCGTGCATACGGACGTGCCGAACAAGACGTCGTGCGGCGGCACGAGCTACTGCTTCACGGGCGTGTGCACGGCGGGCAAGTGCGGCGACACCATCCTCACGCCAGCGCTCGGCGAACAATGCGACGACGGCAACGTCGTGGGCGGCGACGGCTGTTCGGCCTTGTGCATCATCGAGGACACGGCGTGTGCGGACGGTACGCGCGAAGGCACGCTGGACAAGATCACTTATCCGAAGATCGCACAGTGCGACGGTTCGTGGACCGGCAGCATCGGCTCGCTGAGCCCGCTGGCGCTGTGTGGCAAGAACTTCCACACCTGCAACCCGAATGACAAGACGCTGATGAACACGATCACGCAGGCCAACGCCTTCCAGCCCGGTTGCTGGGCGGCGAACGCGGCGAACGACAACGGCCAGTGTTCGCTCTGCAAGAACACCGAGGACACCAACGACATGTCGGGCATCGGCAAGGACTGCAAGGGCAAGATCACGAATTACGGCAACTCGTGCATTTCGCCAACCTACCGGATCGATGCGGCGATCGGCTGCGTGCGCGGTGGCTCGAATCCGATGCCATGGATCAAGGGCGTGCTCTGCTGCGCCAACTGAAGCTGGGCCAGTGCAGCGCGGCCCGGCGTCGATCCTGAGCGCCGTGAACCGGAGAAAGCCAAGGATCTTGCGGCGTCGGGACGCGCATCGAAGGAGCCGTCGTGGTTCGCCTCACCCGCATCTACACCCGCACTGGCGATGACGGCACGACGGCCCTGGTCGGCGGCGAGCGTGTCGGCAAGGACGACTCGCGCATCGAAGCCTATGGAACTGTGGATGAACTGAACGCGGTGCTGGGCATGGTGCGCGATCACGGCCGGCGCTTCGTGCAGGATGCCGCGACCCGCGACGCACTTGAGCAACTGCTTCAGATGATCCAGCAAAAGCTGTTCGATCTCGGTTCGAGTCTGGCGACACGCCTGGAGCGCCGCTATCCGGGGCAGCCCATCGTCGTGGCGGCCGACACCCAAGCGTTGGAACACGAAATCGATCGGATGAATGCGGAGTTGGAACCGCTCCGCTCCTTCGTGCTGCCGGGTGGCGGCGCGGTGGCCTCTGTGCTGCACCTGGCGCGCACCGTGTGCCGCCGGGCCGAGCGGCAGACGCTGGCGCTGTCGCGGCGCGAGGCGATCGATCCGGAAGACCTCAAGTACCTGAACCGTCTCAGCGATCTGCTATTCGTCGCGGCGCGCTGGATCGCACGGCGCCAGCAGGAGCCGGAGCCGCTTTGGACGCCGGGCAAGCCTGGCTGACCCCATCACGTGCCCGATCACGGCGTCATGCAGACCTTGGCATTTGCATCGGAACTTTGCACGCACGCCATCTGGATGGGGCAGTCGTAATTGCCGCTGCATCGCTTCCAGCAGTTGCCGACGGCCAGGCCGGTGTTGACGCAAGCCGAGCCGAAGTTGCAGGGCACCGTGGGGCCGCATTCGTTCGCGCAGTAGCCGTCGTTGCCGGCTTCATTGGTCTGGCAAGTGCCGCTCGTGCATTCGGTGGCGGCTGTGCAACTTGCTCCTGAACTGCCTGTTGCTTGTGCCGCACACGAGTAGGACGGCGTCGCGCTGCCAGCCGGCGGTGCCACGGGGTCGCCGAAGACGCACTTCGTGCCCGGCGCAGTGCACGTTGCGCCGGCGCCTTCGTCACCGGGACCTTTGCAGATGGGCTGGCAACTGCCGGCCTGGGTCGAGCCAGCACCAGGAACGCAAACGGAATTGACCGGACAGCCTTTGTCTGCAGAGCACGGCGAACCGCAAGAACCCTTTTCCGCAGCCGCATCGAGCACGCACGGCGCGGCCGAGCCGCACTGGCCATCGCCCAGGCACGGCAATCCGTTGCCCTGGCATGTGCCCTTGGCGTAGATGACGCAAAGCTTGGTTTCGCAATCGAGATCGACGGCGCAGGCGGCTCCCACCGGCGCGGCCTTGGCCGAGTCGAGGCAGACGTTGACCGCCTTCTTGGTCATGTCGGTCTTGGCCACGCACTTGCGAGGCGGCTTCGTGATCTCGCAATCCGTATTGGTTTCGCACGTCTTCAAGCATGTCGGCTTGCCATTGCGCATCACGCATGCGGATCCCGCGTCGCAAGGATCGGTGGCGCCGCAGCCGAGGCGCGCGCAGTAGCCGCCCGCCATGTCCGTCAAGCAGGTGGCGGATCCGGTGCAGTCCAGCGCGGCTTTGCAGCCCATGCCCAGACCGCTCTTGCCGCCTGGCAAGCAGAACCTCGCGTCCAGGCCGCCGAAATCCTGGCTCAGGCGTTTGCAGCCATAGCCTTCCGTTGTGCGACAGTCAGGATTGTCGTCGCATGTGGCCACGCACAAGTCGACGGTGCCACTGTTCCAGCAGGTGGAGGCGCCCGGACAGACCACGCCGCCGGCCTTGCAGGTGGTGGCGCTGCAATAGCCGCCCGGCCACGAGTAGCAAGTCAGCACGCCGGATACGCAATCGGCGTCGTCGATGCACACGGCGCCGACCGACTTCTTGGCAGGCACCTTGACGTCCTTGGTGTCGGGCTTGAGATCCTGCGGCGCCAGCACGTCGTTCTCGCTGGTGTCTGGCGGCGATGCTTCATCGAGGGCCGGCGCATCCAGCTGGCCGAGATCCTGCGGGAAGATCACGTCCGGCGCGCCACCTGTGTCGGTCGGCGGCTGCACCTGCTCAATCGGATAGCAGTTTTTGCCATTCAACTTGTAGCCGGACGGGCACGTGTATTTCGTCTCGCCACATGCCAGGGCCGCCAGGCACAGACCCGCGATCGCCCAGCCGTGCATCTGCTGCTGACCTCGCATCCCGCTTCCCTCGTCCGGCGCAGGCCCGCGCCCGTGTGAACCGACAATCATGCGGAACGCTGGCGAGAAAGGCAACGCGCACGGCCCAGATGGCCACGAAGCGCGCCAGCGACGCGCACTTGTCGGGAACCCCTGACGCCGCGCTATACTGCGCCGCGGCCGCACCAGGCCTGTAGAGGCACAGCCGTGAACGCTTTGCATCTTCTCCAGACTCGCAAGCGCGCGATTTTGTTGTTCATTGTCGCCGCGACCCTGCCTGCTTGCGAACTGCAATCGGAGACGCAGGCGCGGCACGCGCTGCCGCCAGACGATGCATGGCAGCCGCCGGCCACGGAGTACAACAAGAAACTCGACGCATCCGGCACGTGGGAGGTCGCGCCGCCGGACGTGCAGACACCAGATAGCGGCCTCGCGCTGCCGGATCTGCTTGATACGGCTCAAATTTCCGACATCGCGGCGGTTCTGGACGCCGCGCCGCCCATCGACGTGGCGCCGCAGCCGGATGTGCCCGCCGATGTGCCGCCGACCTATCCGCAGGGACCCGTGCAGGTGATGAGCGCGTTCTCGTCCGACGGCAAGGGCATCAAAGTGCGCTTCTCCAAGCCACTGGACCCGGCCACGGCCGTCGCCGCGCAGAACTACAGCCTGACCGACAGCGCGAGCGGTGCGATTACCGTGACTGGTGCGCAGATTACAGAAGATCCGTTGATTGTTGCGCTTTCTTTCGCGGCAGGGCAGAAATTCAATGGCGCGCTGACCTACACCGTGCTGGTCAAGAACGTGAAGTCCAAAGAGGGCGAAGCGCTGGCCAGCGGCAAGAACAAGGCGATCGTCAAGCGCACGGTCTACCTGCAGATTCTGTGGCATCAGCACCAGCCGACCTACCTCGATCCGATTGCCGATGTGCTGACTTCACCTTGGGTGCGCAAACACGCGACGAAGGATTACTATGACATGGCTGGGATTCTTCAAGCGTATCCAGCAGTTCATGTGACGATCAACCTCACTCCGGTGATGTTGAACCAACTGGTTGGTTATTACCTCGATCGGCTGGGGCCTTTTGTCGACACCAAGAAGAACACCGTCAATGCCGCCGGTTTTCTGGCCAAGTGGCAAGGTCACACCGATCCGTGGATCGATCTGCTGCTGCAGCCCACGCCCGAGCCCAAGAGCGCAAGCCCCAAGCAGATTGGCCTTCTGTATGCAGATCCATGGAGTTGTGTCTCGACGGCGCCCGTCTTGATGAACCGCTTTCCCGCCTATGCCGCGCTGCGTGACAAGAACCCGGCGACGCTGACACAGCAAGATCTCCTGGGCCTCAAGATCTGGTTCGAACTTGCCTGGTTCGATCCCGATTTCCTGCACGGCCCGGTCGCGCTGCCCACCGGCGATATCGTCGATTTGTCAGATATCCTGCAGGCTTCCGCTGCGAAGAACGCGACGTTTGCCCTCAAGGTGCCGCTGTCGGAGCAGCTGGCGAACCGCATCGTCGCGGAAGAATACAAGATCATGAAGGCCGTGATTCCGATCCACAAGCAGCTCATGTACCACGCGGCGACGCACCAGGGGCAGATCGAAATCGCGACGACTCCCTTCTATCATCCGATTCTGCCTCTGGTTCACAACACGGAGCTGATGCAGGCCGGGCAGCCGTTCGACCCGCGACCGCAGCCGCCTTTCGCTTTTGCGCAGGATGCTGCGGCGCAAGTCGGCCGCGCCGTGGCGTTCTACCAGGGTCTGTTCGGCGAGGCCCCGCTGGGCATGTGGCCCGGCGAAGGGTCGGTGGCGGAGGATGTGATCCAGCACTTCAAGAAATATGGAATTCAGTGGGTTGCAACAGATCAGGCCGTGCAGTCGCAGTCCGCGGCGTTCCATCCGGATGGCTCGGGCGCGGACACGTCGCAAGCGCCCCAAGGACCATGGGTCGTCGACACCGACAAGCAAAAACCGGGTCAGTCTGGCGACCTCAAGGACCCGCTGGCGATCTTCTTTCGCAACACGCAGATGTCCAACGACATCGGTTTCAAGTACCAGGGCTTGACGGGCGGCGAAGCTGCGGCGGACCTCATCAAGAATGTTGCGGCGCAGGCCCCGTCGCTGGGTGGCACGGATCGCGTCATCACGCTGGTGCTCGATGGCGAGAATGCCTGGGAGACGTTTGTCAAAGAACATGATGGTAAAGGGTTTTTTCATGCGTTGTATGGAAAACTGACCGAGTCGCAGGCGGCCGGCGAAATCATCACGGTCACCGGCGCCGAGTACCTGCAGGGCAATCCGGCGCGCCAGGTGCCGCCGCACGCGCTGAGCGAACTGAATGAAATCGAGCCGTTGTTCGCTGGGTCGTGGATCGCCGGCAATTTCGCCATCTGGGCAGGCGAAGTCGAGGAGAACACGGGCTGGCAATACCTGCTGGCGGCGCGCAAGGACATGGTCAAGTCCGGGATCGTGCAACCGGATCCGCTGGCACCGCTGCCGGCTGACACCCAGTCACTCGACTACCACGTCTGGAAGGCATTCGACGAGATCTACGCCGCGGAAGGCTCGGACTGGTTCTGGTGGTACGGCGGTGACATGACCTCGCCATCCAACGATGATTCGCCGTTCGACACGGCATTTCGCACGCATCTGGCCGGCGCGTATGCGGAGATGAACGCGGCACTGCAGGTCATGGGCAAGCCGTCGATTTCACTGCCTGATTTCAAGCCGATCATCCAGGCCAACCCGCAAGCGCCCCAAGGGCCGCTGGATCCGCCGCCGACGCTCGATGGCATCTTCGCACCCAACGAGAGTGAGTGGTCGCAAGAGGGCGGTTTCTACTTCGATTCCGACACCTCGGGCGCGATGGCCAATCCGGACGACTGGATTGCGACAATCTACTATGGTTTCGGAACTTATCAGGGCCAGGAGGGCCTTTACCTCGGTGTGCAGCACAACTTCGACTTGTCGATCCTGGGGGCGGCAGGTCTGGGTGTCTATTTTTCACATAAGCATATCGTGAATGCGGCGACCGGCGATGTGCAGGAGGATCCCGCTGTCAAGACAAGCCGTTACAGCGATCCTCTCGTCTTCCAGGGCAAGGGCGCATCGCGTGAATTGTGGATCGGCCTGGCCGGCGGCGTGGCCAAGCCGGAGTTGCGCAAGGCCGACGGCAGCACCGCCTGGAGCGTCCTGCCGGCGATCGCGTTCAGCGGCAAGGTCGGCGGCCCGGTCAAGGGTGGGAAGCTGTTGGAAATCTTCCTTCCGTATGCCGACCTGGGCCTCGTGGCGGGCGATCCGTTGGAGGTTCAACTCACCTTTGCCAAGGATGCCAAGACCCGCGATCTCGCGCCCTCGCTGCAGGCGAAAGTGCTCGTCGATGACCCGACTTCCGCGGTGTTCGTGACGTTCGTATGCGATGCGACGGCGGGCGCGATCGCGCTCGACACCTTCGGGCCGATCGACAACCCGCCGCCGTCCAAGGGCAAAGGCATCGTCTACATCACCGGCAACGATCCCAAGCTGGGCATGAAAGCCAAGTGGGTGCCGAACAAGGTGGCGCTGCGCGACGACGGCCAGGAGGGCGACGAGAAAGCGGGCGACAACTTGTGGTCAGGCGTCTTCTCGTTTTCCAAGGGCCTGAATCTGCACTACAAGTACACGATCGGCTTGCCGTCGGATGAAGGCAAATGGGGCGGCACCGAGGAGTTTCCGCTGACCGAGCGCGGCCTCGATGTCACCAAGGACCCGTCCAAGAAAAAGCAGAAGGTTGCGGATGTGTTCGCGGATCGGCCGTCGGTCAGCGGTCAGGCGGGATCCAAGACCGTCGTGACGTTGCAGTAAGGAGCCGTCGAAAAACAAGTCGATCGACTTGATCGACGGCCGTCGCCGCGAATCCGCATCGGTGAGCTTGGCGACCAGACAAGAAGCAAACGGAGTTCGTCGCAGTTATTCTGCGACAGCTC
>Ga0172370_10010134_pt1 | contig 10862 bp, 9 predicted proteins | sample LakKiv5m_FD_114538 | JGI IMG/M metagenome (GOLD analysis project Ga0172370, IMG submission 114538) | Freshwater microbial communities from Kabuno Bay, South-Kivu, Congo - kab_022012_11.5m | ecosystem: Environmental > Aquatic > Freshwater > Lake | place: Democratic Republic of the Congo...
GTCGCGGCAATATCCCGGGCGGCATCACTTGGGTTTTCTCCCAGGTGGATCGGGCGGTCATCCTTGAGGACGATACGGTGCCGAATCCGGAATTTTTTCTCTTCTGCGAAGAGATGTTGGAGCATTACACCGACGAGACCCGTGTGATGACGGTCAGCGGAACAAACTATTTTCCTGATCATGCCTGCTTCAATACCTACAGCTACCTTTTCTCGGGGTATGCCGAAACATGTGGCTACGCCACTTGGGCGCGAGCCTGGCGACATTATGATGCCGATATGCGATTGTGGCCGGCGGCGAAGGAGGACGGGTTGTTGCAGTCAGGCTTTCTTGAACCCATCAATCAGATACGATGGCAGAAAACATTTGATGAGGTATGGAGCCGAACCTGCAAATGTGACCCTTATGACTACCAATGGCTGTTTGCAAGTTGGCTGCAGGGTGGATTGAGCATAGTGCCCCGATCGAATTTAGTGACCAATATAGGCAGCGGACCTGAGGCCACACATACGTCGCATGCGGATTGCAGGTTGTTGGAAAGGCCTGTTCAGGCGATCGGCTGGCCGCTCAAACACCCATTAGTAGTGGTCAGAAATGCGACTTTTGACCAAGACTATGGCCGGTTCGTATTCTATGGTGAGCCCCCGACCGCACGGCAGCGGTTTCGATCCCGGATCGTCGACTTATTGCCGGAGCAAGTCCGTGCCATGTTGCGGTCGTTGAAACATTAGTGAATCGAATGGTTGGCAGGAAGCTTGCTTCATGAATAGCGTGGACCGGATTCGCACGGCTTTCCGGATGCTTGGCCTGTGGCCACCGCGTGGCTGTGTTCGATGGGGCAGTTTACGACGGACATCGCCGATCAGCCACCTTTTTGGCCTGGATCGCGGGCAGGCCATTGACCGCTATTAAATCGAACGGATTCTGGCCGCCTACAGCGCCCAAATTCACGGAGTGGTCCTGGAAATCGGGGGTGACCACTACACAAGGTATTTCGGCCAGTCGCGGGTAACAAAGAGTGAAGTGCTGCACGCGGTCGCCGGGAATCCAAATGCAACACTGGTCGGTGATTTGCAGACCGGCCAAGGGGTGCCGTCCGAGGCTTTCGACGCATCATCCTGACCCAGACCCTCCAGTATGTTTACGACGTAAGGGCCGCGGTTCAGACCATGCATCGTTGTCTTCGGCCGGGTGGCGTGGTCTTGGCGACGGGTACGGGGATCAGCCAGATCAGCCGGTACGACATGGACCGTTGGGGCGACTACTGGCGGTTTACCAGCCTTTCCGCACGACGGATGTTTGAAGAGGTCTTCGCTGACGGCGCGGTAACCGTGAAGAGTTACGGGAATGTGCTTGCAGCCACGGCTTTACTACAGGGAATTTCCGCCAACGAACTCAAACCCGCTGAACTCGACGTTCAAGATCCGGATTATGAAGTTGTCATCACCATTGAGGCGATCAAACGTACATGAGGATTCGCGGGCTGGGGCGGGTTAAAGCGGAATGGGCCAAACTGATAGGTCAAATGTCGCCCGGTCCGATGGTGCTGCTCTATCACCGTGTTGCGCACCTGCAGCAAGACCCGCATTTACTGGCAGTCACCCCGGAGCATTTTGAGGAGCACCTGCTGGCCCTGCGACAACATTTTCGGTTTGTCTCAATATCAGAGTTGACGGAGAGTCTGGCGCGCCGCAGGCGCCCCGGACCGGTGGTTGCGATGACCTTTGATGACGGATACGCGGACAACATTGAGGGAGCTTTTCCCCTGCTTCAGAAACACGGCATCTCCGCCACGTTTTACCTGGCCTCAGGATTTGTCGGAACCATGCGGGAGAGTCTACATGATGATCTCGAGCGACTCCTGTTGCTGTCCCCCCAGTGTCCCGACCGATTGCATCTCATCTTTGGCGGAAAACGATTCGTCTGGGCCATGCGGTCCAGGGACACTGGGGATAATAGCGCCACGTCGGTTGCAATATGGAACACATGTTCTGATATAGATCCGACGCCACGCCATCGTGCGTACCGGGAGATTCACGACCTACTGCGAACAGTTCCACCGGTTGAACGAGAAGGGGTGCTCGAACAGTTGCGGTCTCAGTGCGGCGACCCTGGTCCGGCCCGTACCACGCACCGCGCCATGTCTTGGGACCAAGCCCGACACATGAGGGCCTGTGAATTGACTGACCTTGGATCCCACACGGTTCATCATCCCTGGCTGTCCGCTTTGTCTCTGAAAGAACAACGCATGGAGATTTTGGAGTCTAAACGAGCCCTGGAGAAACAGATTGACCGGCCCGTCACAAGCTTTGCTTATCCTTATGGCACCCGTCAGTCCTACACGGCGGAGACCGTTGGCTTGCTGAAAGAACTAGGTTTTACGAACGCCTGTTCCAATTTTCGGAAACGGATAGGACACCGAACAGATCTATTCCAACTTCCCCGATTTGTCGTTCGGGACTGGGATGGGGATGAGTTCCTGCGTCAGCTACGCACGGGGCTCCTGTAATTCTCTTACGAATGAAGGTTCTTCATGTCAATCAATTAGCTGGGCGCGGCGGGGCTGCCGGCATTTGCCTGGCTCTTCATAATACCCTTCTCGCCGGTGGGCATGAGTCGGCAGTGCTTGTCGGCCGTCGCACATGCGAACTCTCCGGGGTGAGACTGATCGAGCATGACCCCCACCGGTCGCCTTGGGGACGGTTCTGGATGGCCCCGGCGCGACGGCTGAATCATTTCTCCGGTCGCATCCGTGGGGCGCAGCGGGTGTCCGAGCGATGGCTTCCACGCCTGGCATCGCCCCGGCGATTCTGGTCCTGGTGGGCCGGGCATGAAGATTTCGATTTCCCGGGCACAGGGCACCTGTTGGAGCAAGCGCCTTTCAATCCGGATGTGTTGCATTTGCACAACCTCCACGGCGATTACTTCGACCTCCGGGAACTGCCGCGGCTCAGTCGGGCCGTGCCCACAATCATCACCTTGCACGATGCCTGGCTTCTGGCGGGACATTGCTCACACTCGTTTGATTGTGAGCGCTGGAAGACCGGGTGTGGCTTATGTCCCCGTCTGGACATCCCCCCCGCTCTTTTTCGGGATGGCAGCGCGCACAACTGGCAACGCAAGCAGGAGATCTTTCGGGACAGCCGCCTCTGGTTGGTGTGCCCATCGCAATGGCTTGCCGACAAAGTGCGACAATCCATGCTGATGCCAGGAGCGAATCGCCTGAGAGTCGTCCCCAACGGAGTGGACACCTCCGTGTTCAAACCCGGCGACAAGGTCGCCGCGCGTGGCCGTCTTGGCTGGCCCCAAGAGGCGTTCATCGTCATGTTCGCCGCCAACAGCGTGCGTCAGAGTAGATGGAAGGATTATCCGACCATGCGAGAGGCAATTCGGCTGGCGGGAGAGAAGACCAATTGCCAGCCGATCCGCTTCTTCGCGATCGGGGATACAGCACCGGCCGAACAGGCCGGTAAAGCGAAGATCGAATTTCTTCCCTACCGCGATTTGATGGCCGAATGTTACCAAGCGGCTGACGTATATCTTCATGCCGCCAGAGCGGAAACCTTCGGCATTGTCATCACTGAAGCCTTGGCCTGTGGGACACCAGTGGTGGCCACCGCCGTGGGCGGCATTCCAGAACAAATAATCGAGGGCGAAACCGGCTTTCTCGTCCCCGATGGCGACGCCCGGGCCATGGCGGAAAGTCTGGAACATCTGGCGCAATCACCCGAACTGATGTTCGCTATGGGAGCGGCGGCGAGGCGTGACGCGGCGGATCGGTTTTCCTTGGAACTGATGGCGTCGAATTACGGACAGCTATATCGGGATTTGAACGAACAGAGAACTGAAGCTCATGGCCACTGACGTGTATTATCCCCGCGTCCTGATTATTGGAGCACAATTTTCTGAGCAATCTGGGGCCGGCACGTTCTTGGGGCGGTTGTTTTCAGGTTGGCCGGTGGACCGCTTGGCCACTGTTTGCCATGGCAACTTGCCCCCGGACTGGTTGCGGTGTCGCCGACATTACCGCACGGGAGATTTGGAGTTTCGCCTCCAATTGCCGTTCAAGTGGCTGGTTCCCGCCACTGCCTCTGGCCCGGTCCTTCCGTTGACTATGGCCGCCCCACCGGCAATTACGACTCCGCCGACCATATCTTTTGGTCGCCGCCTGGCCCAGTATCCCTGGCGTGTGTTGCTTCAACTCTTGGGCGGTGGGGAATCCCTTTACCGAGTTGGCCCATCGCCACAGTTGTTGGCGTGGGTGCGCCAATTTGAACCGGACGTGCTTTACGGACATTTTTCGATTCTTAACAACTTGCGATTCTTGCGCCGGATGCAACAGGCAATAGATCTTCCCCTGGTCCTTCACTTCATGGATGATTTTCCTGAGGCCCTCTACCGAGGAGACCTCGCGTCTCGACTTTTGCGGCCGCGCTATTTGACTGAATTCGCGGAATTGGTCCGTTCGGCCAATGTCGCCGTAGCTATTAACCAGGAAATGGCAGAAGAATACGAAAAACGCTACCAGCGTACGGTGCTTTCGCTACCCATGCCGGTGGAATTAAGCCCCTATCAGACTACATCCCGCACCCAATGGACGGCGGGCAGGCCCTTTCGCCTTCGCTATGGCGGCCGAGTTGGTTGGGCGATTCACGAGAGCCTGGCAGATCTGGCGCGAGCAATTCACACGCTGAGGCAGGAGGGGGCGGACGTGGCCTTTGACCTCGTGACATTTCAAACGGAACAAGTGCCGGATGCTTGCCTTGCCTCAAAAGGAGTGAGCGTGCAAATCCCCGGACCGTTGGCTATCTTGCCTCGGCTCCAGGCCGAAGCCGATGTGCTCGTCATCTGTTATGACTTCGACCAGGAATCTTTTCGGCAAGCGCGTTATAGCATGCCCAGCAAAATGGTTCCGAGCATGGCCTCCGGCACCCCTATCCTGGTATATGGGCCGTCTGGCTTGCCTGTAGTTGAATACGCGCGGCGGGACGGCTGGGGCAAGGTCGTGGACCGCTGCGACCCGGAGACATTGCGAGCCGCTATATGTGAACTGATGGACTCAGCGGCGTTGCGCGAGCAACTGGGCCGCACCGCCCAGCGGTTGGCCGCGGAGCGGCACGACGCCAAAATGGTCTCGGAGATTTTCCGCGCGATAATGGAAGAAGCAGTGAACAGGGATCCTGCTAATGACCCGAATAGCGAATCGTTTCATGAATAATGCGCGTCATTGTCTCATTGTAATCTGCCTGTTCGGATAGTGGCAACTACTGGAACAACGAAAAGTCAGCAGATTATCTTATGAGTAATCCTCCAAAAGTCTCAATTATCATGGCGGCCTACAATCGGGCAGACACCTTACCGCGGGCAATAGACAGTGTGCTGCGCCAAGACATGCCGGACTGGGAACTCATCATCGTGGATGACGGATCTACGGACAACACCCGCAAGGTCATTGAGAGTTATCTTCCTAAAGATGCCCGTATCAGAGCCGTTTTTCATGGGAGAAACCTTCACGTCCACGCGGCCAAGAATTCCGGCTTTGAGCGCATGATAGGGGAGTGGTTTACCACACTGGACAGCGACGACGAAATGGTGCCGTCGGCATTGAGCACTATGTTGCGCCTGCTGGAAACGGTGGACCCCGCCATCGATGCGATTACCTGTAACTGCCTGGACACAATGACTGGCAAATTATCCGGCCAAGGTTTGGATTTTGATCAATGGTTGGACTTTGAGACGCTTCTGACTCAGTGTAGCGGAGAGCATTGGGGGCTTACGAAACGTTCGCTCCTGGGCAACCATCGATTCAACAGCAGAATGCGGGGAAGCGCAGAGGACATTTTGTGGTGGAAAATCAGTAGGGAGGCCAAACGCTATTATCTACATCAAGCTCTGCGGATCTATCACACCGAGGGCGTGGATCGGATTTCCCACAAGCGGTCCACAGTCAACCTTGAGGATCGTGTTGGCTACTACTGCGAGATGGCGTTGGAGACCGATTATTTAGGGCTGTTGCGCCAGTATCGTCCGGAGAAATACGCGGTCGTGCAACGAAATATCGCCTTGGCGCAGGCCGTGGTAGGCCGACGCTCCGAAGCGTGGAAAGCATATCGTGAAGCCATGCCACGCTTGCCGATGGCGCACCGACTTGCTGTCACTTTTGCTTTGCTAGGCGGGCGGTTGGCCGCGCAGGCAGTCGTGAAGCTAGCGGTAAAGGTGAGAGGACAGACGGGATAGGGCGTGGACTTCGATGAATATCATCATGACTGGTATCGACTTTAGCTTTACCGTTTTGAAATTTTGTAGATGGCGAAGCAACTCCATATTGGCGTTCTGACGGGGCGAATCCCCTACCCCAACGGGATGGCGGGTACTCAGCGAATTCACCTGATGGCGCGAGCCATGGCCGAGGCTGGCGCAACGGTGAATGTGTGGGTAGATGGGTTGGACGGATGGAACGAGGCACGAAACCGTGATGCCGTAGGTGCCAAGGATGGCATCCCATATGAATTCCTTCTCGGCAAGACTCAAGCGAGTCGCTATAAGTGGCGACGGGTTATGGATCGATTCGCGCTGGCATGGGTAGCTCGACGCCGGATCGCCAGAGCTACTCACAGCCGTTTGCTTGACGGGCTCTACTTCTACACTTCAAGTTCGAAGCTTGACTTTGAGCGTTTAGTAGTTCGGAAGCAGGCAAAGAAAAGTCGATTCCCCATAGTAATTGATCTACGCGAGGCTCCTTGGACGTTGAAGCCGATCAAGTCGCTGGTTGAAAGCCGGGTTTCTCCAATTTGGGGAGCCGACGGCGTGATTTGTATTTCTCGTTTCCTGGAAGATTGGGTACGTCAGGAAAACAAAAGAACCAGCCGCAACGTGCGTCTCCTATATGTGCCAATTCTGGTGGACGTCAATGAAATTAAGCCTGTGGTAGAACCGGCCACTGGCAAGACAGTCCTATTTGCGGGTTCGCCCGTGTATGACGAAACGCTACGATTCCTGGTGGCGGCGATGGAAATCGTATGGGCACGTCATGCGGACAGCCGTCTGGTCATCACGGGCGGAGCCACCGAGGCTACCCTGGGGTCAATTGCTAAAGGAAGAAGCGGAAAAATTCACTATGCCGGTTTCTTGGAGCGCAGTGCATTGCTTCATGAGTATTCCATGTCGTCTGTACTCACAGTGCCATTGTTTGACGATGGGCGTTCTCATGCGCGGGTTCCCACCAAGCTAGGGGAATACCTCGCCTCTGGGCGGCCGGTGGTGACGAATCGAGTTGGGGAATTACCTCGCTTTCTCGAGGATGGCGTTAGCGCGCACCTGGCAACTCCGGGAGACGCGGCTGACTTTGCGACAGCAATTTGTCGACTTCTTGATGACCCAGCCAACGGGCAGGTAATGGGTCGGAATGGCCGTCAAGTCGCAGAGCGACATTTTCATTACGCGAACTATGGTATGAAACTATGTGAGTTCTTCTCTTCAATGGCGAGTTCCTAGTGATAATTTTTTACCGGTACCATGGGGTATTTCCTGAGCCATCCCGAAAAAGCTGAAAGATCTTGGGTAAATGGTCTGGTTGCCGCACATAAATATTGTGACACTCATTGAAACTGTACCGATTTATTGATCTCACCCTATGAATATACTATTAGTAATAGACGATCTCGGTTCGGGAGGGGCGCAACGCCAGATGGTCAACTTGGCGTGTTCCCTTGCAACGCGCGGCCATACCATCGAATTCTTTGTCTATTATCCGCAGGATCATTTCCGGCCGCTTCTCGATAAGGTCGGCATCCCGGTCCATCTGCACCAAAAGTCTTCCCGTTTTTCCTTCGCACCGATCTTCTCCCTACGCCGGCTCATCGGACAATGCCGTTTCGACATAGTCCTCGCCTTTCTCGATACGCCAAACTTATATGCCGAGATTGCTTCCATAGGTTATGGGGAATCGAAGCTCGTCGTTTCCGAACGCTTCATGTACCCGCCGGGTAAATTACCACTCAGTCTCTGCCTGTTGCAGGAGTGCCATCGCTTAGCTGATGCGATCACAGTCAATTCACACCACCAGCGTGAAAGGATGATTCAGGAATTTCCGTGGATGAGGACAAAAATCTCAACGATTTATAACGGAGTCGATCTGGAACGCTTTGCACCTGATCATACTCGGGAGCATCGGTCAAGCGAATCTCTATCGCTGGTCGCAATAGGCACGATTGTCGAAAAAAAGAATTTGGTCGGACTTGCCAAGGCTCTGACAATTTGCCGGGATCGCTACAACTTGAAACCGATCGTGCGTTGGGTCGGAAGAAACGATAACTCTGATGTCGGGCGGAGATCATTACTGGAAATTTCTAAATATTTAGATAGAAATTACCTAAAAGAGCAATGGGATTGGCTTGGTGAGCGATCGGACGTCCCCGAATTGTTGCGACAGCACGACGCCCTGATCCACCCATCCTTTTACGAAGGTCTCCCGAATGTCGTCTGTGAAGCCCTATCCTGCGGTTTGCCGGTTCTGGTAAGCAATGTCTGTGACCATCCTCTGCTTGTTCAGAATGGTACGACCGGCTATCTTTTTAATCCCGACTCCGTAGGGGAAATCGCTCGCTCGATCTTCACCATAAGTCGACTGGAGGCGCCAGCATGGCAGGCAATGGGTTGCGCGGCGCGCGCCTTTGCAGAAAAACACCTTTCTCTGAAGCGCTATGTCGACGAATACGAAGATCTTTTTATAAGATTGTCAGGGTTATGAAGAGGGAAGAGTTTGGGTGCAAAACATATAAGATGTTAAAGGTCCTATGCGAGCAATACTGTTTTAGAGATATAATATTTTTATGTCCTAAAAGATATTAATGGGCGAAATAATATTTATCGGAAACGCACGTGATTACCATGCTATTGATTGGTATAGAACTATTAAAAAATCCTGTAGCTCAAAAAATGTTTTATTTGCAACTGACTTAATTGATAGCGAAGGACATCTTAAAATCGTCCGTGAAGATGACAATGTAATACATTTATATAATATCGATTGTTATCTATTTAAGAAACAAACCAGTATTGGAAATTATTGGAGAAATCTAATAAAATTAATTTTATCTCCCTTACAGATATTAAAAATAAAAGCAATAAATAAGAAATATCCCTGTTCGATATTTCACGCCCATACAATGTACTATATGTTTTTATGTTGGATGTCTCGTATTACCTTCATAGGAACTCCACAAGGCAGTGAGATATTGGTTCGGCCCGAAAAATCATTCATCTATAAATATTTTGCCTGCAAATCATTAAATGCTGCCAAATTTATTAGCGTTGATTCAAAATCTTTGCAGGATAGAATTCGAGATCTGTGCGGAAAAGATGCGGTTGTAATTCAAAACGGAATAGACGTTTCCACCATATTAAAGAAAGAAAATAATAATAAATATGAGCGGACAAATGTAACCTCATTCAGGGGTATGTATCCACTTTATCGTATAGAAGAAATCATGGGTGGGCGAAAAAGATCCAAACTGAAACCATCATTAACATTTATTTATCCTTATTGGGAGGAGGCATATAAAAAAACCATTTTATCCAATTTTAGACAGGGCGATAAGGATCTTGGTCGACTTTCTAGTGATAATATGTTCGAGTTGCTTTTTTCCACAGTACTGGCGATATCCATTCCAAAGAGTGATTCATCACCGAGAAGTGTATATGAAGCGATATTTTGTGGATGCTGTGTCGCAGTAACCTACAATCCTTGGATTGAAAGTATGCCCTCCTGTATGAGATCAAGATTATTTATTGTCGACCTTGAGGACGAAGAGTGGTTCGATAAAGGTATCGAGTTCGCACATTTAATAACAAAAAATCCATTTATGCCCTCACAACTGGCGTTAAATTCATTTGATCAGGAAAGAACAATGAAGAGGGTTACTGAAATGTTTTATGATGCATAGTCCGACATTTTGGAGTGTTGCCAAAGGTTAGAAAACCATGCCAAACCGTCAATACCAAATCTGCACAAACTGTGTCATGGACACGTCGGACTCAAAAATTACCTTCGACGCCAAAGGTGTCTGTGATCACTGCAATACCTTTTACAAGAAGGTGCTCCCAAACTGGCACACCGACAATAGTGGGAGGCAGGCACTCGATAAACTTGTTTTAAAAATAAAGCAGGCCGGTACGGGTAAAGATTTTGATTGCATCATCGGAATGAGCGGTGGGATCGACAGTTCGTATCTTACGTACATCTCCAAGAAGGAACTTGGCTTGCGTCCTCTGGTGTTTCATGTCGATGCCGGATGGAATTCGCAAGAAGCCGTCAACAACATCGAAAAACTGGTAGATAAGCTAGGGCTGGACTTATACACCGAGGTGATTGATTGGGAAGAAATGCGCGATCTGCAGCTCGCCTTCTTCAAGTCAGGAGTTCCGCATATAGACACGCCTCAAGACCATGCCTTCTTTGCAATGATGTATAAATTTGCGAAGCAATACGATGTCAAATACATCCTGACCGGAGCGAATCTGTCGACGGAGTGCATCCGCAATCCGCTAGAGTGGATGTACTATCAGTCCGATTCCATTCAATTGCGCGACATCCATCGACGATTCGGATCGCGCCCGCTGGTCAGCTTTCCGGTTACGTCTATTCTGCACCATAAGGTGTACCTGCCGTATATCAAGGGCATCAAGGTGGTCAGGCCCTTGAATTATATTCCTTACGTAAAGGAGGCGGCGATCCGGCTGCTGGTGGATCAATTCAGTTGGCAGCCCTATCCCCAAAAACATTTCGAGTCGCGGTTCACGAAGTTTTACGAAGGTTACTGGCTGCCGAAAAAGTTCGGCTACGACACGAGAAGAGTGCAGTA
>Ga0172370_10010136_pt1 | contig 10861 bp, 9 predicted proteins | sample LakKiv5m_FD_114538 | JGI IMG/M metagenome (GOLD analysis project Ga0172370, IMG submission 114538) | Freshwater microbial communities from Kabuno Bay, South-Kivu, Congo - kab_022012_11.5m | ecosystem: Environmental > Aquatic > Freshwater > Lake | place: Democratic Republic of the Congo...
ATCTATAGGCAATTATATCCAGAAATGTTTTTCTGTCAAATTTTTAAACATTGATATAATTTTTAAAATAGCTTCTGTATATAAAAATCTCCTTGTTTGATAACTCATAGTTTGCAAACATATACTAAAATTCATTTTTGTAAATAAGAAGTCATATATTTATTTTTTTTGCTTATAAAAATATCTTTCTCTATTGTTCTTTCTTGATTTATTTTCTTTCGTGGGGTATACTTATATTGTACAAACAACCCATTTACCCTTTTATTGCTTCACTACCATGGAAAACTTCAACACAAAATTATCATCTGAATCAATTCGTAATGTAAACACGCTTATCCAAAAGATCGAAGGTGTATGTAAGGATATTGAAAAGAATCTTGCGCTTTGTTTCGAACTTAGCGGTGAATCTGTAGCTCAATACAGTGTCACTACTGCCAACAAAGTAGAATCAGAATTTGTGGATAGAGTAGTCCTCAATATTGATAAGATCAAAAATCATTTGAGAGATCTTAAAAAAGCTTTGAGTCAAAAAGTTATCGCTGATATGAATTCAGTAACCAAAATCATCGGTTCTCTTCAAGAGACTTCTGATACCTTACAATCATTCTTACTTTCCAACGGTTTCTTCAATACAACTTTTCAAATGCCAGTAATGGAAATTCAAGCAGCTATCGACCAGATCTTCGAAGAAGTATCTATGGTTGAATATGCTAATGCCTAACTAGTAAGCGGTCTTTCCCATTATATATGTTAAAAACCCCGTGGGTATATCCTGCGGGATTTTTTTATTTTCACGGAATCCATATCCCAACCCAAGTACCTCATGCCGGTGGGGTTATTTACGACCGGCATCCATACTGAGAAACTTGATAATATAGTCATGGATTTCGGCCGCAATTTCTTGACGCCGGAATGAGGTATAAGAGGGAAGGATGCCGGAATGATATGTATATGAATTCCTGTTGATGGAATACTGACGAAAATAAAAAAGCGGAATAGCTCCGCTCTTTTTTCTAAAGGTCTAAAATATCTAAGATCTAAATTCTGCAAACTATTTCTGTGCTCGGACTACTTTCTGTTCGCCGTTGATCTCCTTGAATTCTTTGGCTTTGACTTTGATCTTGTCGCCGATGTTATAATATTTTTTTCGTTCAACTCACGCTGGAGCGACGATAAAGTTTTTGTGCAACAATCCTTCGACTCATTTCACCGTTACAAACATTCCATAATTATAACTGAGTTTGATATATCCATCATATTCTTGTCCTAACTTAATATCTTTGATAGTAAATCCAGCTTCTGTAGGTGCTGATGAATGAATTACTACTGATGGAATATTTGTTTTTACTGGTGGCGGAGTTGTTCATGTTCATGCTTGTGGTGCTGATGTTTGTACAGGAAGATCTTTTTCTATCTTGGCGATGTTCGGACAGAATTTCAAATAATTCTGTGTTGTAATACCTGCTTGTTTGTAGATAACTTCAAGTTGTTGTAATACATCAGATTTATTTCCTATTCGAATCATAAGCGGTCCGTTATTTTCTATTTGTATAGTTTGATGTTGGTAAATATCTACATGTACTGGGATATCCTTACCTCACAAACTCACTCTCCCTCCTGTTTCATATTTGAGATTTGCTTGATCTTCTAATCATTTTGGTTTAGTATACCAAATTGCTTTGTGCGCATAATATTCCGTATCGAAAATGATTGCATCAGGTTCTACGCCATCGACAGCAAATTCAGTAAAATAACTTGTATGCTGTTCTATAAATAAATCATGAAGATTATCCATTTCTTCTTCACTCACTCCCAATGATTCCAATCTCGCTTTTTCCATAATCTTTTCTTGGACTGAGAATGTCTTATTTGTCCAAGCCGTCATGAGTTTTTCCAGTTGACCTCTTTCCATCGCGTATCTTTGTCTTGATTGTTTTCTGATTTTATCAATCAATTCCAATGATCATTCTGGGGTCGTAATCGGTAATGTTTTCATCGAAAATGGATCAGATGAAATACCATCGATCATCAGTCTTGTATATGCAGTATATTTTGGCAATGAAATAAGATCGTTGACGCTCGCCATGTTTTTGAATTGTCCCGTGATACTGTCAGCATCATCTTTTCCAAGCGTAAATGCTATAGTAGTACCTACGTTACCGAATATTGCGTCTCTTGTCTTTTCATCAAGCTGAGCAGTATATTGGTTAGCGACAATAAGTGTGAGCTTATATTTTCTGGCTTCTGATAATATCGTCGCGAATGATTCTGATGCGAAATTTTGAAACTCATCGATATAGAGATAGAAAGGTTTTCTGAGATGTGCAGCAATATCGGCTCTCGACATCGCATCAATCTGGAATTTTGTCACGAGCAATGATCAAATCATATTTGCATTATCTTCTCCGATTCTACCTTTACTTAAATTTACTAAGATTATTTTCTCTTCATCCATAGCTTTTCTGAGATTTAATTTTGTCCTTGGCTGACCAAAAATATTTCTGACTAATTTCGACGAAAGGAATTGTCCGACTTTGTTGGTGATCGGTCCTACGGCTTCTTCTCTTTGTTTATCGTTCCATTTTGCAAATTCATTTGTCCAGAATTTCAACACGACAGCATCTTTTATATGAGAAATTACTTCTTCACGGAAACTTTTATCAGTCAACATTCTGAGGATATGCATCAGTGTTGCATTAGGATAATCTACGAGTGCAATAGCTACATTTCTCAAAATATATTCCAATCTCGGTCATCGGCTATTGTCAAATAATTTTTTAAACGTAGAGACGACTCCAGATGCGATGAGGTTTTTCTCTTCTTCCGTATTTCCTTGGAGAAGATTGAATCAGATAGGAAAATCTGCATCTGATACGTCAAATAAGATGACATCATTGATTCTATTTGTAGGAATATGTTCAAGTATGGTATCAACTAATTCACCATGTGGATCTAATAATGCCAGTCCTTTCCCAGCTATCATATCGCTTTTCAAAAGGTTTGCGATAAAGGTAGATTTACCTGTACCTGTCTTACCTACAATATACATATGTCTGAATTTATCTTCCGTTCTGATGCCAAAAGTCACTTTATCTCCTCTGTAATCCGTATATCCAAGCATTGTCAGATCTTTTGGATCGGTATTTTTTGCTGTCGGAAGGTTTGTAGGATAAGGGAGTTTTTTATAGAGCGTATATTCCAGTCCTTTGTTGAAGTTTTCAAGTGTCGGAAGGTGAAAGAAATTTCCCGCTTGGGAATGAGTCATTCCGTGAAATTTTTCAGATGTCTTGATTTTTATCTTTCCATTTGAAATGTATGGTGCAAATGCTGCAATGATGTTTTTTTTCAAAGAATCTTTGATATATGGATCTTTTGTGATGATTTTATAACTAATAGAACCAAATATTTCTGGCTTTATCTCTGCTTTTTTCTCTATCGGTGTACCGTCTTCATTTTTCTTTTTCGGTTCTCGTATCCGTTTAAATACTGCATTTATATATTCTAAAAAGTTCTTTTTGAGTTTGAAGGTATAGGTGAAATAGATATTGAGTCTGGAATTCACATCCACCATATTATACAAAGCAAAAATTCCGTTCATCGGATCCATATAGGTTCCTCATCTGGTGAATTCTTCTTTGGTTAGTAATGTTCCTTCTTTAGAAAAAAGTAACCATTCTCTGGTTTGAGGTATGTTTATGGAATCTTTCAATTCCGTAAGATCTGACGTAGGATAACTAGCAAAAAATGTATTCTCGAAATAGTTTTTGAAATCTTTGGGCACTCCGACATATAATTTAATATCAAAACTATTTCCACTGATCAGGAAAATTATTTTCTTCTTTTTGAGGCTGATGATATTTTTGCTCACGGTATCTCGATGGTTGACGCCGCGATCGTTGTCTTTGAATGGTTTGATGTGAAAAAAGACGTATCCTGCTGGATGACTACCCATAGCTGTTGTTGCTACCGATGTCGTCACTGTTTTAGTTGTTGTTTTTTTTCATCATGCTCAGGCAAGCATTTTGCCTAGTTTTTCTGCGTGTTTTAACATTTTGTTTAGAATAGAGCTAAAGTTTCAAAGGAAATACAGTTGAAACTGTTATAATTTAACTATATTATTATACATATTTTGACATAAAAAGCAAGTATTTATGGTCTTTTATATTTGTCTCCCTTTGCGACCGAAGGAAGTCCTTTAGGGCAAGGGGAGAAGCCTCCGATGTTTTACCGGGGCAGGCTCCGGCAGAGGGGTTTAAGGACAGTCCATAAATCCTCCTGTGCTCCCGCACCACCCCTCCTTTAAAAAGGAGGACAGAATACGTTGTATTATTTTTGGGTTTCTCTATATCTTCAATACTTTTATTCTTTGTGGTTTAGCCGTGTATTTGTACAGTTTTGATCGTTTTTTCGGCTTTGATAAGGTATGCATTTTGGCTGAAAATACTAGCACTAAAAGTGTAAATAAAAAAAAAGTGAAAACAGGGGATTTGCTGGTCTTCGGAAATCAATATTTTCTCGCAATCGGAAAAACTCTCGTATTTCCAGAACAATATCTTCATCTCGAAACGATAAAAGCTGAACTTATATACAAAGAATTTATGACACAACCAACGCTGAAACTTTTTCACTGGATGGTGGAGACTTATTATACGACCTACAAATCTGTAGTTAGGCTTTTTGTAACTAATGATATACAAAAACTTTTGGAACGTGAAGAAAAGCTTAAAGCTAGCAAGAAGATTCCGGCCAGATCCCGGCCGCAAAACCTTAACGCCGGGATGACGGGCCGGAATGAGGTAATCATCCCAGAGGAGTGACAAACACTCATTGTCTTTCCTGACTTACGGACGATGTTTAATTCGACATCAGAACAATTTCGTGAGAGCGAAGGCGTAGCATTCTTGTCGGCGACGCAGACTGAGAAGCAAAAGGATGTACATCGATGGGAGATCAAGAAGGGAATGAAATCAGTCATTCTTTGTACTTATGCTGAAATATTCCAAGATTTTTATGACTTGAAAAAAATAATTTTCGTCGATCCGCACAAGCGATATTACGCGAATCAGCAGGATCCGAGATATAAGGTAGGGGAGGTGATAGAGGAGATGAAGAAACTGTATAGTGCTGAAGTAGAGGTAGTGGGAGTATAAACGTAAGCACCCGGGTGAAAGAAATTACCACCCGGGTGCTAACTAAAAAAATGCCCTATGAATTTCATAGGGCATTCAATGTACACAGTATTAAGACTTAAATTCTTTGACAGTCTTGATAAGTGTACCATCAGGAGCGAAGATATCTAAGGTCAGATAGCCAAATGTAAATGGGATATCCAATACCTCATCTCGATTATAATCAACAGTCTTAACCAATTTCCCGTCACAATAAATTGCCACTTTCACGAAACGCAATGAAAAATTGAATTTGACTGCCATCTTGTCGTACCGACATTTTTCGCAGTTGAATAGATACGTAATCGTTGCTTCATCGAGTTTCAGGTTTTTATTTACTTCTACTATCTCCATGCTGTCTCTTTTGTGTTCGAGTACCTGAAGCTGTTTTTCTAAGCGGATGATTTGGAGTTCGATATTTTCCATTTCGGTTGACATACCGCTGGACTTTGAATTTTGTCCGTAGGAAACACTTATACTTATAAGCACTATTCCTATCATAATCATAATGTTTTTCATTTTTTTTGTTTTATTATATATCTTATATATATTTTATCATAAATGTCAAGTTAAAATCATTGTTTTTTATTTTTCGGAATGTCAGAAAAAGGGTAGGGGCGGTTTGATTTGGAAAAATCGACTATTCTGCGTATAATTAAACTGTTATTGGTTACTGGTTATTTGTTATTGATTATTTCCTAATATACCAGTTTCCTACATGTAGTGTAGTCAAATCGTAATTTAACATCCATCTTTTAGTTCATTAGTTATTCATGATGCCATCCAGTAGATTTCATTCTAGACGAAAAATATACTTTCAAGTATTACTTGTGATACTCGGTTTATCATTAGCAGCTTTCGGTTATTTCAAAGTCGATATGTTTTTGATGAATCAAAAGATTACTGACAAACGCGTAACGCTTGAAGGTCAGACGAAACAATTAGAATCTTATAAATTACTTACTGGCTACAACAAACTCCAGGCGGTCAAGATCCTTGAAGAAAAACAAACAAATATTCCATGGTCTGATCATATTTCTAAGATGATCGCTATGTTGGAAGATCTTAAAAAAATCGATACGAGTACCACAGATACTATCGCACTTTCTGACTTCAATGTTAGTATGGATAAGATAACACTCAAGGGACAAGTCTCTAACTTGTTACTTTTGTATTATACCAGTCCATCAAAAGGCGTCAAATCACTTATCGATAGATTCTCTAGTTTAGATTTTGTCAAAAATATTCGTATCCAGACCTACGATAGAGTAGGAGACAATAACTATTATGAATTTGTTTTAGAAGCTAATGTCATCAACGATGCAGGAACAGGCAGCACAGCAGAATAGTCAGATCATCGATAGATTGCTCGGTGAGCAACAACAAAAAAAGTCCGTTGAAATCGATAAATTTGCAGAAGATAGTCAAGTATTGATCACGACATCAAGAGTCGTCAGTATTAGATATAGGATTTATTTCATAGTCCTGTTGCTGGTTCTCGTGATTTTTGGAAATAATATCCTTCTTCCTGTGCGAGACAAATATCAGTCCACGCAAACAGAAGTGAGTGATATTAATCTTCAGATTTCTAACTTTGAAACTAGAAAATTACAATCTGATGCAGATCAAAAACTAATCACAAAAATCGAAACACAACAATCAAATATCATCGCATGTCTCAACACCAGGACAAATTGTAGTGCAATAGATCCTGACTTGAGAACTAACTTTTCATTTGCGAGATCATATATCCAGCTCAATAATTTAACTGATCCCAAGATGTTCGTCAACGAAAAAATCTTGCTCGCAAATATTAATGAATATTTACTCAGAGATCCTGTAACCAAAGCAAAAAATGGATTAATCAACAAGATTGCTATCGGAGAACCAAAACAATTCTTCTGAAACTTATACTATGTTCCGCTCAAACTCAACGTTACCTTCGATACCAAGGACGCATTACTTTCTTTCATCGATAATGTGGAAAAAAGAGTGCTCGCTGATGTCAATTACCGTGTCTTATACAAGATCGATAAAGTGAATTATGATATAGCAAATTACGCTACGCAACAAAAAGTCGATATAGATTTGAATGCTTACTACTACACTGACTAATAATTGACTTAATAGGTCATTTCGAATGGAATGAGAAATCTACGCCTTTATCTATGATTTCTCTTCATTACATTCATCGAAATGACAAATAAAAAAACAAACAAACATTTACAACGTATATTTATTTATGGTGGAAACAGAAAAACAAGACACACAAGAATATAAGGCAGGTCCGATCGATGGTATGATCGTATCTACTTTGCAATCCATGGACAGAGGAAGTTTCTGAACCAAGGATAAGATTTTGTTTTTCAAAGAAGTCGCTTACTTACTAAGTGGTGGAGTTTCTCTTGTAGAGGCAATGAATATTATAGGTCAAAGCTCAGATAACTATGCACTCAAAGAGATCTCAAGAAATATCTTGGTGTTTCTTCGTGTGGGGAAAAGTTTCTCTTACGCACTAAATAGACTCCCAGATTATTTTGATCAGTGAGATTACACTATCGTGAAAGCATGAGAAATGTCAGGTAATCTGCCTATGATCTTGCAATCGCTTGCGACAGAATATGTCTATGTCAGAGACATGAAAAATAAATATGTCGGTGCCTTGATCTATCCAGCGATTCTTATCGTGGTAGCTATCGTTGCCGTATTCGCCTTATTCTTACTCGTCTTACCTAATATCTTTTCTATCGCAGAAAGTTTCCAAAATCTTCAATTGCCGTGGATTACGAGAGCGTTGCAAAGCATTTCCGTCTTTTTCCAAACACAACGAAAAACCATTCTGTGAGTGACTACAGGACTTTGACTAGTCGGTGGAGTGTTCTTCTCTACGGAATTTGGTAAGAAAAGCCGATTCAGCTTCTTACTCAATGTTCCTTTGATCGGTAAGATGACCAAATATTTCTACGTAGTAAAATTCTGCAGATATATGAAATTGATGATGACTGCTGGGATGAATTATATCCAGACTTTCCAATTACTTAGAGATATCTTAGGAATTCCTGCTTATACCAACATGATAGAACGCGTACTTGTCGGTCTAGGAAAATGAGAAACCATCTACAATACCTTACAATATGAGACTGATCTTATTCCTTCCGACGTATCAGTAATGATCAAGGTTGGTGAAGAAACAGCGAATCTCTCCAATTCTCTGGAAAATGTCCTCAAAATGTACGAAGAAGATCTGAATACCATCATCACCCAATCATCTAAGATTATCGAACCGGTAATGCTTATATTCGTCGGGTGAATTGTTGTTGTTATCGCGCTCGGTATCTTCGGATTAATCCTTCAGATTATGCAGTGAGCAGGAATGTAAATGAATGCAGAGTTCAGAATTCAGAAAAAATATAAAAAATAAACTATAACAAAAAAACTGTCGATGAAGACAGTTTTTCCTTAGTCAGAAAACTTATTTCCTCGTAGAGACATCTCGAGTTCTCACTAACTCTTTGACGAAGGCATCGACTTCTTTTGGATCTTTGGAAAGTAATTTCTTTGATCAGCAACATTTGATGTGGCTTTCTAGAAGCTTGGTGTTGATGCTTTTGAGTAGACCGATGGTTGCGTTTACTTGTTGGACGATGTCGACGCAGTATGCTCCGTCATCAACTAATTTTTCTACTCTTTTGATCATGCCAGCTGATTTTCTGACAGCAGTTTTGAGACAATCTGAATGTTCTTTTTTCATTGGATATATGATAAATTGATAAAAGCTCTAAAAATCGATAAATGCTTCGCGATAAAATATTTTATTTTACCGTAAATCCTGTTGGTAAGAAATGTATCATATCGAGTGCAGTATATGTTCTTTTTGCTAATCCTGCAACCATAATATCATTTCATTTTTCTTCTAATATATCACCTACTTTAGCAAATTCTTTTCCTTTCATCATGATTTGTCATTCTTTGTATCCAGGATAGAATGCGAGATACTTCTTTCCACTCAATTCATATGATGTCTTAACTGGATCTATTATATTCTTCAACTTCAATGGAATAGTATTTGCATCGTAGAGATAGAATAGTTCCAAAGCATTCTCTTCATCTGCGCTTATGAGCAATGACTTTTGTATATCGAATTTTTTGAATCACTGTGTATTTACAATGTGTACTTCATCAAGCATAGTCTTGGTCGGAGCGAGTACTCCTACGATTTTTATGGTATCTAATCAAAAGAATTTATGGAGTTCATCGCCTGGTTTACTAAATAACTTTTCTTTTTTCATCATCAACGCTTCGTCGTATCCTATGATCATTTCCGCTCCTTGATTGCTGAATACTCCCGTTCATTGTATTATTTTTACATTTTCTGGTGTAGTGTCTGATGCGATAAATATCTTTGGTACTCCTGTCGGAGTGAATCATATTTTGTTGTCATGACTGACCAAGAAATTGGTGATAGTATTTTTTATCTCTTTGGATGCGGTGTTGTTGATTAAAATATTATTTCCAAATCCTCCCGTTGAGATCTGACCGAACTGTCGGAAGATTCAGAGGAAAATAATTGTCAAAAGTATTGGCGCGATTTTTGATATTCGATTGTGTTTATTTGGACGATATAATTTCAAAAGCAATGAATTCGTTACTACAGAAACCGAACTCAATGCCATAGCCAATCCTGCAAATTCCGGCTTCAAGATAACTCCGAAACTAATCAATGCTCCTGCGGCGATAGGTATTCACAAGACGTTGTAGAATAATGAGAAGAAAAGATTCTGTCTGATTTTTCCTACGGTTTCTCTACTCAACATGATAGCGTTCATGACGTCGTTCAAATCGTTTTTCATGATGATGATACCGCCACTTTCCATAGCAACATCCGTTCAATTTCCCATGACAATTCACAAATCCGCTTGCATCAATGCCGGTGCATCGTTGATTCCATCACCGACCATCGCTACTTTATATCATTGGTTTTGCAGCTTCATTACCTCATGAGCTTTATGTTCTGGCATCACTTGTGCGATTGCATTCTTTGGTTCTATACCTACTTGTTGTGCGATTGCGAGCGCCGTCCTTTCATTGTCTCCGGTAATCATATAGAGTTTATATCAAGCTTTCTGTAACTTCATAACTGCTTCTTTCGATGTTGTTTTTACCGTATCGGCGACTGCGATATATCCTAATAATTCTTTTTCGTCAGCAAGCAATAATACTGTCTTTCCTTCTGATTCCAATTTTTCTATATCTTCGATGTGTGTGACGTTAATATTATTCTCTGTTAATAATTTTTTCGTTCATAAGTAATATATTTTTCAATCAACTCCCTTCACTCATTTGCCGGGAATCGCTTCAAAACGTTCAATGTTTACTTGCTCCAGTTCTTTCAGATTCCCGTATCTCACTATCGCTTCAGCGAGTGCGTGTTCTGATTTATTTTCCAATGCTACTGCTACGGAAAGCACGGTTTTTTCACTGACGGATCCGCAAGCTACGATATTGGTCACTTCTGGTTTCCCTTGAGTGAGTGTTCCTGTTTTATCGAAGATGATCGCTTGGATTTTGCATGCCATTTCCAATGGTTCACCTCATTTGACTAAGAGACCGTATTGTGCTCATTTTCCTGTCCCTACCATGATGGCTGTCGGTGTCGCGAGTCCCAATGCGCATGGACATGCGATGACGATTAC
>Ga0172370_10010138_pt1 | contig 10861 bp, 4 predicted proteins | sample LakKiv5m_FD_114538 | JGI IMG/M metagenome (GOLD analysis project Ga0172370, IMG submission 114538) | Freshwater microbial communities from Kabuno Bay, South-Kivu, Congo - kab_022012_11.5m | ecosystem: Environmental > Aquatic > Freshwater > Lake | place: Democratic Republic of the Congo...
CAAGGCTCCTCTGAAGTACCGTCGGTGTGGTGCAGGGTTTTTGCTAGATCGCCGCTCATGGTGTAGATTTTGATGGTGCATTTCGGCGGTATGTTGATGAACATCAGCTTGTTCTTCTCGCCGGGATAATTGAACTTGGTCGACAAGTCGTGATAGGGATTGGGCACGACTTTGATGTGGTTCATGTCCGGTACAGGCTCTTTAGTCAGGTAAGGATGAACCGGCTGGTTACGCTGCATCATATTCCAATATTTACCGGATTCGAGACTCTCGCCTGGATTTTCCCAGTTTTGCTTGCCATCGTCGTAGGCAGTTACATAGTAAAAATATGCAAAGCCGCGCTGCACATCGGTGTCGCGATAGGTGGTAGTGACCGGCACGCCGCTCTTACCGCCGCATTCCCAAATCATAGTATAGCTGGTGTCGCTGCGCCCGGTGGTGCGATAGACCCGGTAACCGGCAAAGTCATTGACCTTCGTATCAAAGTCAGCTTCGTTGGAAACATCGGACCACTGCAAGAGCACTGACTTTTCGCCGGCGGTCACCGTCAAATCCGGTGCCGGAGGGGGATCCGGAGCATCGAAGGGGCTGCGGCCATTTTCAAGATTGCGGAAGTACCTTTTGGTCGCTCGGCTGAAATATTTCAAAAGCGAGTCTCTACCGGTCGCAACAATGGCATTCTTTTCCGCGTCGGTAATTCCTTCGCCGCCCTGCCATCTTTCCCACCATTGTCGGCCGTACTTGATGCAGTTGTCGACGCTCAAGCCATTGACAGCCATCAGCATAACCCAATGCACGTCACTCATGTAAGGCATTTCATAGGGACCGATGCAAACGTACGGATTGGGTCGAGCTACGTGCAGGGGATCGTTCGGCAGGGTATAGCCCATTTCTTGTGGGCTCTTCATGTGGTTGCCGGTGAAAAAGAAATTATAGGCTTCATTCATAGAAGTAAAACGGACGTCTCCCGGTCGCCAGACCGTGCTATAGGGCTGGGAAAGGTCATTGGTTTCATCAGTTGCCAATTTGTCGGCGTGCAGGATGCCCATGCCAAAATATTGTGGGGATAGGAATTGTCCCTGACCGGGCGACTGCTCATTAAAGCCCCTGTTTTCGTCGGGATCGCCGGTATCGTCCGAACCGACGAGCTTGTTATTGTCGCCGTCCCATACCATGAACACGCGCAAGGAATCAGCGGCTGGATTTCCGGCGGGATGCAACGGCGTTCCGCCGCCGATGTAATTCAAGTAATTCTCGCCGTAGTATTCCACCCAATCATCATTTTCGGCTTCCATGACGGCATAATTTTGTGTGCCGCCTTCAAAACTAACGCAAGGCTGGGTGACGTATTGAAAGCACACGTTGTGCAGAACTTGATTTCGATACTCCAACCGATTTTCATCACCGAGGGCGTTGCCATTATTGATGGCGGTGAAATCCTCATAGAAGTAGCTGTCGGCGTTTTTGCAGGCGTAAGCGTAAAACTTTTGCTCGATCGTGATTCCTGTTTCCCAAGAAAAGCGAACCAGCATCATAACGTCGGATACCAAATTGGGATCGATTTCGTCATAGCTTTGCCTGGGAACCATTTCAACACCATTCACAATGGTTTTGGGTGGCTCGCGCCGCAAGACAAGCTTGAACTTCAAAGGCTGACCGGCGTTTTTGGCGCCGGCCGCATGCACCATGAGGCTGGCGCTTGCTGTGCCGACAACGTATGGGTAAGTTGTTCCAGTGTATTCTTTCCAATCCGTCATGCCATAACCGACACCAGCCATACGCCCGGTGGCATTCATCATGCGCACCTCACCTACCAGTTTTTCGCGCCAATGGTTTCCCGGCCAGCAATAGGACCATTCCCAACCGCCGCTGGGGACATCCTGATCTTGATGCCAAAGCTCGCCGACATGGATATTCTTTTTTGACCTGACTTGTCCCAATACGATGTTGGAAAAGGCCAGAACGATTGTCATGGCAAGCATGATGGGAGTCCTGATCTCCGCACATTTCATAGACACTGATACCTCGTGTGGGAATTTTGACAGATGTCTCTGAAAACAATATGAGTTTGCCTGACAGCGGCGAAGTAATAACCTTTAGGCCTGGGAAGCATAGATTTTTCAAGGTAGGACAAGATGCCATCTTGTCCTACAGCTATTCCGGCGCTCCCTCTTGGGTACTGGTGCGGACAATGACAAACTTGCCAATCTTGGTCCCCATATCGCTTTGCACAACGTACAAGTAGACGCCGGTGTAGACCAATTGGTTGTACTCCGTCACCTGATCCCACGGCTCCTCCGAAGTGCCGTCGGTGTGATGCAAGGTTTTCACCAGATCGCCGCTCATGGTGTAGATTTTGATGGTGCATTTCGGCGGTATATTGATGAACATCAGCTTGTTCTTCTCGCCGGGATAATTGAACTTGGTTGACAGGTCATGATAGGGATTGGGCACGACCTTGATGTTGTTCATGTTGGGCACCGGCTCTTTGGTCAGATAAGGATGAACCGGCTGGTTGCGTTGCATCATGTTCCAATACTTACCGGATTCCAAGCTCTCACCGGGATTCTCCCAGTTTTGCGTGCCATCGTCAAAAGCGGACACATAGTAGTAGTAAGCAAAGCCGCGCTGCACATCGTTATCGCGGTAGGTCGTGGTGACCGGCACGCCGCTCTTGCCACCGCATTCCCAAATTAGGGTGTAGGTGGTATCACTACGTCCAATGGTGCGATAAACCCGATATCCGTCGAAATCGTTGACTTTGGTATCGGGATCCATTTCGCCGGAAACGTCCGACCATTGCAGCAGCACGTTTTTCTCCCCAGCAGTAACGGTCAAATCCGGCGCCGGAGGGGGATCCGGAACGTCGTAGGGATTGCGGCCATTCTCGAGATTGCGGAAATATCTTTTGGTTGCCTGGCTGAAGTATTTCATCAGAGAGTCTCTTCCGGTCGCAACGATGGCGTTCTTTTCCGCGTCGGTGATGCCTTCACCGCCTTGGCGGGCTTCCCACCACTGCCGGCCATATTTAATGCAGTTGTCGACGCTCAGGCCATTGACCGCCGTCAACATGACCCAATGCACGTCGCTCATGTAAGGCATTTCATAGGGACCGATGCTAATATATGGATTGGGACGCGCCACAGTGAGGGGATCGTTCGGCTCCGTGTAGCCCATTTCTTGTGGGCTCTTCATGTGATTGCCGGTAAAAAAGTAATTGAAGGCTTCATTCATCGAAAGGAAGCGGATGTCTCCGGGCCGCCAAACGGTGCTGTAGGGCTGGGAAAGGTCGTTAGTCTCATCAGTAGCCGATTTGTCGGCGTGCAGAATGCCCATGCCGAAATATTGCTGGGATAAGAATTGTCCGTGTCCAGGTGTTTGCTCATTAAAACCACTGTTTTGATCCGGATCGCCTGTATCTTCTACACCCGGAAGCTTATTATTGTCGCCATCCCAGACAATGAAGACTCGCAAAGAGTCGGCCGCCGGATTGCCGGCGGGATGCAGGGGTGTTCCGCCGCCGATATATTCCGGATAGTTTTCGCCATAATACTCCACCCAATCGTCGTTGTTGCCTTCCCAAATGGCAGCATTCTGCGTGGCGCCTTCAAAGCTGACACAAGGCTCCGTCGCGTACTGAAAGAACACGTTATGCAAGACTTGGTTGCGATACTCCAGCCGGTTTTCATCGCCAAGGGCATTACCGTTATTGATGGCCGTGAAATCCACGTAAAAATAGCTGTCGGCATTTTTGCCGGCATACGCATAGAACTTTTGTTCGATGGTGATGCCTGTTTCCCAAGAAAAGCGAATCAGCAGGACGAGGTCGGATATCAGATTTGGATCGATTTCGTCAAAGCTCTGTCTGGGCACCATCTCGACGCCATCCACTATGGTCTTAGCAGGTGGGCGGCGACCAATTAACTTGAATTTTAGCGTTTGGCCGGCATTTTTAGCCCCGGGGGGATGAACCATAAGACTGGCGCTTGCTGTACCGACGACATAAGGATAAGTAGTGCCGGTGTATTCTTTCCAATTGGTCATACCGTAGCCGACGCCGGCCATTCGCCCGGTGGCATTCATCAGTCGCACTTCCCCCACCAATTTTTCCCGCCAATGGTTGCCCGGCCAGCAGTAGGATTCTTCCCAGCCACCGCTGGGGAGATCCTGATCTCGGTGCCAAAGCTCGCCGATATGAATATCTCTTGTCGCTTTAACTTGTCCGAAGGCAACACAAGTTAGAGCAAGGATCGTCACCAGCGAACCGACGATGATGGTTCTTGTTTTTCTGCAATTCATAGGTACGATGACCTCCTCAAACATAAAAAGGCTTGTCTTATGGGAAAAATCTGTCCATCATTTTAAAGTTGAAAAGCCAGCGAGAAACGATTGACCATGCCAAACGCCCCAAAATCGGTGGCGGAATAATCAAATCGCACCCCCAGGCCTTTGACCGTGGTGTTTACACCCACTCCGGCGGTATATTTTTCTTCGTCATAATTTAGCTTGTATCCGCCGCGGAGAGCGATCAACTGATTGAAAACGTACTCCAAGCCAAAGTTCATTCTTTCCGTGTAGTCTTTGGGATGGAGCGCATCCACCGCCAAAGTCAAAACGTGTGTTTTGCTTTCAGGGATAAGCAATTCATTCAGATCGATGGCAGCGCCAAACTTGAACATGAGGGGTAGCGGCTTGTTGGCAAAGTTCTGCACCGACATGCCAAGGCGAATGTTCTTAAAACCGGCATTGTAAAAGGTGCCAAAGTCGTATGCTACTGCTTCCGTTTCGTTGTTTACCTGTTTGGTGGTCTCGAACTCGGTGTTACGGTATAGCCACGCCTGACTAACGCCGAGGTCCTGAAAGGCGTATTTCACCTGTGCACCGATAAAGAATCGGTCGGTGATGCTGTTGGCATAGCCGAAACCAAGGGCATATTCGCTTGCAGAGAATTCGCCGGTCGTCTGATAGCCTTCCCATGCATGTGCATCCACAACGGTGCGCTCCATGGTACCATAGTCAATTGCAATATAATCGGCAATTAGAACGCCGTAGCGACCGGTGTTGTAGGCCAAAACGCCGGATTTGTGGTCGATGTCTGCAATCCAATTCGTCTGATTGAGCATCAAGGAAAGGCCTTCGACGCCCGCGCAGCCTGCCGGATTGTAGAAAATGGAGTTTGCATCTCCACTTACAGCAACAAACGCATCGCCCATTGCCGCTGCACGCGCACCTATTCCCAGCTTTAGAAACTGCATTTTGCTTTGCGCAACTTTTTTCATTTGCGCTTCAGCAGTAAAGCTTAGGCAAGCAGTAGCAAGAAGACAAAGGAGCCATCTATTCTTCATTTTTTGTTCTCCACCTAATTTCTTTGATCCAAACGAAAAGTGGTTTTCCTCAGGTCAGGAAAATCAACTTCCGAAATCCATGTTAAAGCGCAAGCCCCAGAAAACGATCACCGGCCCGCCCACGCGATAGTAGTAATTTATCCCCGGTTTCTCTTTGGGGTAGACGAGATGAGAGGCTTTGTATTGGCCTACTCTATCGCCTTTCTTGAGAGAAGCGTAGTACTGATAAATCTCACTGCCGGGATTGTTTGATAGGCCATCAAGGGCGCCGGTATTCAGCAATCTACGAGCAAACAGGTTGTGCACGTCGCAGTACAAGGTGGCCGAGAGTCCACCGACGTTCAGCTCTTTGCTAATGTAAAAGTCATTGCCAAAGGAATCGGCGTATTGCAGATTGTTGCGAACGAACGGACTATTGGTCGGATTCCAGGTGAATTTGCTTCCCTGCGCCCAAGACAGAATAGCATTAATGCGCCATCCCGCCAGAAGCTTTTTGCCGAAGAATTGCGGACCCCAATCCACCGGCGAGTGAAGGTCGATATTCGCCAATACGCTTGGAACCCAGTCCCATAGCACCTCGTCGGGATAGGAGAATTTGGAATAGGTTCCCAGACCTAAGGGATCTCCTTCTACAAAGCGATTTTCATAACCGATTTCCCCTCTTTTCTGGCCGATGAACTCTGTCTGAATCCAGCCTGTGAGGAATCTTCCTACTCGTTTATAAAAGCGAAACTCCCAGCCAATGATGTCTTGGTAGGCTTTGTTGTCCCAGGTTCGGTACATGCGGTTGGGATCGGCAGGTGGTTGCGCGGCGGAATTCTTATAATAGACCCAACCCAATTCATCGGTCACATCTTTGTAGTAGATCGAAGTGTGTATGAGGAAATCGCTTAACAGGACTTGCTCGTAGCCTAATTCATACTGTACCGTTTTCTGCGGCTTGAGATCCGGATTGCCGCGCCATTCAATGGGGGAATCGATTCGTGGGTGCGGTAAGAAACCGTAGCGATAGGTGTTGTTTGGCGCGTTGTACGCGTGACCGTAGTTGAAATAGATCTTGCTGCTGGCCGTCATCGGGTGAGAAATGCCTAACCTCGGACTGATGCGGAAAAACTTTTTGGCCGGTTGAGTAACCATGCTGTCAAGGTTTGTCCAAACATCCGGAGAAATCCAATACTCATCAAATGGATTTTCGGGATCATAAGAATTGGAATTGGCGTCAAAGTACTCGCCGCGAATACCAAAATTGCCGATGAGACCTTTTATTTCCACTCGATCTTGGAAGTAGACGCCGCCGTAGCGCGGACGTTCTGTGTAACGTATTGCCCGGTCTTCGACTGGAGTTCTGATTTGGTGCCAATCACGGTGGATTTTAGTTGGATTATAGTAAAAGCCGCTTTTGATCAAGTGGTACTTGTTGACTTGGCTCGTCAAGTCGCCGCGCACGGTCAAAGACCAACCACTGGAAAAGTCGGTTTCGCCGGTTGAGGCATTGAGATTGACCTTGCCGGTTTGGTCGTAGACTGCCCGTCCTGGAACGCTCCAGCCATAAGGCGCTTCATCGTAAGACCTGGCGGGAAACCAGAGCCGATCTCCTTGATAAAAGGTAGTATCTTTGGTGACATAATGGCCGGTGAGGTAATCCCAATAGCCCTTGACCTTCAGTGTGTCCTTTTCGAGGTCATAAAATTCTGAGCCTATGGTTTTGACCTTGGTGGTGTCTCGCGCATCTGGTAGGGTGAAGTTGTAGTCCCTTTCCATCCGTGATACACGAAGCTCATAAAAAGTTTTTGGCGAAAGGGTGTGAACAAAGTTGACGCCCCAGTTCGTTGTCCGAATGTCGCCCAGGGGATAGTAAGTGTCGCCGTAACCGCCGCCTCCTCCCGCGCGCATGACGTAGGCATCATCCCCGCGCTCGCTGGCTGTCACTCCGGTGCCGGATTCGTCATTCACCATTCCCAAAGCGGTGATACGGATCGCCGGCGAAGGATGATAGGTCAGCTTGAGCATGCTGTTACCTTCGCCAAAGTGGTCGCGAATAGCAGGAGGCTCATAGGCGGTGAAGGTGTTACGGTGGGAAAACATAAAACTGGTGTTGCCCAACACGGATCCCAGAAATGGGACACCTTTGCCGGGCATAGGCCCGCTCAGCGTGGCATCGACGGTATAGTCGGGAAGGTCTCCGTGTTCCTTACCTCGATGCTGCCATCGCCACAACTCGCGGTTCTGGTTGGGCGACATGTCGTTCGTCGAGTCTTTATCAGTCAGGTTCTTTTCAGAGTATTTGATCCATCCCGCGAATTTGTCGGCCGGCAAGGGAAACATTTGGGCAAGCTTCAGGGAATCATAGGAGACGTCGCTGCCGTACATGATCCAGTACTTGTCCTCGGTGAACATCTTGGGCCCATCGTATTTGTAGCCTGGAGCACGGTAGCGGCCATCAAAAAGAACGTTGTAGCGGCTGCCGCCTTCGGTGGTGGTCACATTGATGATACCTGAGCGCAGATCGCCATACTCCGCAAGGAAGCCACCAGTTTGAATGGAGATTTCTTCGATGGAGGTTCGGTTATAGGAGAGGAAAGGCACGTTGAAGACGTTGTCTTTCAAGGAAAAGCCGTCAAGGTAGGCCATGACCTGATCGGAGCCGCCGCCGCGGACGTTGATCTTGTTATCGTAAGAGCTAACCGAAACGCCAGGGCTGAGGTTCATCAGTTCCTGCACGTCATTGACCGGCATGTTAGAGGACTCTTCTTTTCCTAAAATGATTTGGCTGGAGGAAACGTCGAGCTGAACCACCTCCTTGGCTGCGGTGACCGTCACTGTTTGCCCTTGCAGAGCTACTGCTTGTAAGGAAAAGTCCAAGGTGATGGTTCGGTCAAGCTCCACTCTTACGCCGGTGATTTGCTTGGTTTCGTAGCCCATCATCGAGGCCTTAACCGAGTAAGTTTCTGGGGGCACATTGAGGATGTAATAAAAGCCTTCGACGTCGGCAGCGGCGCCGCGGGGGACGTCCAAGGGAACGACTTTACTTTGGTGCCATACCCCTTCGATGATGACATTAGCGCCAATCAGTGGCTCACCGGTCTTGGCGTCTTTTACCACGCCGGATAGCTTGCCGTTCGCTGCCCAGCTTAGTAACGGCAAAAAGATAAGCCCAAAGCTTAGTGCGAGCTTGAAAATCTTTTTTCTCTCCATAACTTCACCATCAGAAAGGTTAAAAAGTTTTTGCAAAGCTGCCTTAAGAAGCAGCCGCTATAATTAGCTTTGTGACTGGTCACATCGTATTCATAAAAAAAGTCAACTTGCCGCAAGTGGCGCAGGACCGCATGAACTTCTGATAACAAGAGATGGATCGAAGGTGATCTCTTCTTCCGCCAACACGCTTTGCTGATGCTGCAGATGATCCACCAGCATCGACACCGCTCGATGGCCTATTTGTTCTACCGGCTCTTTGACGGTTGTCAATATCGGGCGCGGATAATTGGCTGTGTATAAATCGCCAAATCCCATAACTGATATTTGCTCCGGGATGCGAATTCCTCTGTCGTCCAATAGGTTAATCACATTGATGGCAATGGGGTCGTAGAAGGCGAAGATGGCGGTCGGCAATTGAGGCAGAGAGGTGATTTTGTCAACGATTTCGTGGTCATCGGCTGGGTGGAACTCATCATGAAAGACCAATTCCGGGCGCAAAACAATCTGATGCTCATATAGCACCTTTTCGAACGCTTCAAGTCTTTCGCGGCTACTTTGAGATTCCTTGCCGTGGGTAATGACCGCAATGTCTTTGTGGCCCAAGGAAAGCAAGTACTCGGTGGCAATCCTGACTCCGTGCAGGTTATCGACTCGAATCGTGGTTCCTTGCACCTCAATTGGGTGTCGCCAAACGAACACAAAAGGCATGCCTCTGTCTTTCAGCTCTTTGGCCCTCATGGCCATGGCGGGATTTCTTTTGTCCGGACTTATGAGAATGATGCCATCCACGTGCCGGCAGGAGATAAGACTGACGTAAGACTCTTTTGAATCGGCCAAGGCGATGATCTCGTCGTCAAAGATCATGATGTTGTAATGATGCTCGTGGGCGGCCTGAGCGATACCCTTGAGAACTCTGGCTGAATAATCGCTGGCAAACAAATGGTGGGCTGAGGAGGCCACCACTCCAAGCACGTTGGACCTCCTGGTAGAAAAAGCGCGTGCAAGACGGTTAGGGGAATAGCTCAACTCTTTCGCCGCATTCAGGATGCGCTGGCGCGTTGTTTCGCTCACTTTGATCGGACTTGGTTTGCTGTTGAGCACGATGGATACAGTTGCCTTGCTGACTCCGGCCAATTCGGCTACGTCAGTAATGGTAGCTGAATGCCAGTGAGCTTTTTTTCCTTCTTCGGCAGGTGACATGGAAGTTCCTACTCAGACGCAAGTGCGCTACTTGGTTTTCCGCAGCGCGGAAAATATTCGTTTCATGGGGTTGGGGCGTACTTCACGAACAAATAGCGTAGATCTATAGTAAAAGGAAAGAAAATATTTCGGTTCAGCTAAACCGGTTTATGACAACGGTCATAGACTAACAAAATTTCGGCTAAATGTCAAGCGATTTTTTCGAAAAATTGGAAATTCTTTGGCGCGGAAAGAAAACACAGTGGAAAGCCTTCGCGGGGTACGCAGAACCTCGAAGGCTTTTTCCAATGACTGTGTCGCTGCAGGCAGGTGGATTAAAGGAACGCGTTCTAATCCCAACTATGCTTGGTAGCGGATGGCGGATGATCACGGAACGATCTCGATCACCTTGATCTTTTGCGGGTCGAGCAGTTCCGTTCGCTGAATGACTCCTTTGGCAGTGCCGATTTTGACTGTCCGCTCAGGCGTGATTTCATTCAACTGCAGCGTGCCTTTGGGAAGGGCAAATTTCTCCGTATCGATGCGGTAGGAGAAGGGCATCTTTTCATTGATATAATTTGCGATAAAAACTCCGAGATGTCCATCTTCACTGCGCCACAGGCGAGCCTCGGCGAATGGCACAGTGCCGGTGTGTTTGGTATTCCAGCCAAAGCAATCCTCGCTAAACGTAGGAACCGCATTTGAGGGCTCGATGGGCCCCAGCAATTGCCCGTAAACAAGGAACTTTTGCGTAGCCATGCGATACTTGCCGCATTGACGAAAGTACTCTACCTTTTCCTGATTTTCCGGTTTGAACAGCCCAAACTCGATCCACCCGTTCTGACGGCCATCGATGAAGGCCTGACCCTGGGCGTAATTGAAGAAGCGACTGCTTTTGCTCACATCGCAGGGACTGCCGAAAAAGAGGGTGTAGCCGGAATAGACAACCTCCATCAAGGGAATCTCCCAATCGGATGGTTCTGCCCAGGTTAGATTGGCGTCCAAAAGATCGAAGAATACCTCATCGGCGCCCTCGGAAGTAATCACCAAGTCTTCTCCATTGCGATGGGCCACGCTTTTTATTTTGCGCAGCAGGTCGCGGTTGCCGTCCGCCCAATACCTGCCGCCGCCAATGGGATGGC
>Ga0172370_10010142_pt1 | contig 10858 bp, 4 predicted proteins | sample LakKiv5m_FD_114538 | JGI IMG/M metagenome (GOLD analysis project Ga0172370, IMG submission 114538) | Freshwater microbial communities from Kabuno Bay, South-Kivu, Congo - kab_022012_11.5m | ecosystem: Environmental > Aquatic > Freshwater > Lake | place: Democratic Republic of the Congo...
ATAGTCTTTAAAAAACATGAAAAATATTGAAGAAGTAAGGCTAAAAAGAGGACAGCTTTATTGGTATATTTTAGAAGTAATTGGTATAACGTTAATTTCTGGTGGTAATCCACTTCGTCCAGTTATTCCATTAGTAATAAAAGAGATTATTAATACAATTAAAAAAATAAAACATATTAATGTTGAAGAAAAAAAGATTATTAAAAGCCTTAAAAGTTTAGAAAAAAGAGAAATAATTAATATAGAAGAAAAAAATAACAATATTTTTGTCAAATTAATAGATAAGAAAAATCCTACAATAATAAAATATTCGATTAAAGCGATTTTAGATTTTAAAAAGAAAGAAAAAGTATGGAAAGGGCAGTGGTTTATGGTGTTTTTTGATGTACCGGAAATACAAAGAAATAAAAGAGACTATCTACGCAATTACTTACAAAAAATAGGTTTTTATAGGTATCAGCAAAGTGTTTATATTTTTCCTTACGAATGTAAGAAAGAGATTAATAAGATTAAACAAATTGTTGAGGGTGCAAAATACATAAAATATATAGTAGCTGACCGTATTGAAGACGAAGAAAGAATAAAAGCCTACTTTAAGATTTAAATTATCTTACCCACGGCCGTAGGGTAGATAAACCACATAAAGGATCACTTGACTTATCTTTCTTAAAACCTTTAAAATGAACTGTAGGTTACAAAATATGTAATCACCAATCAAAAAATATGGAAAAAGACCTCGTTCTTTCGTTGTACCAAAAATCTCAAACGGTCTTTTCATTGCAGGAAATCGCAATGCTCTTTCCAGAAATAAGTTACAACAATCTAAAAAGGAGATTAAGCTATTATGTGACAAGCAGAAAACTTAAAAAATTGCGGAAAAATGTTTATTCAAAGATAGACTATAATCCACTAGAAATCCCCCAAAAGCTATACCTGCCATCCTATATCAGTCTTGAAACCGTTTTACAAAAAGAGGGGATTATATTTCAAAAATATGAAAGTATTTTTTCCATATCTCACATAAGTAGAGAAATATCTGCCGGTAATCATAAAATAATTTATCGTCTGATACCAGAGAGAATTTTATTTAATAAAAAAGAAATAAAAGAAACGGACGGATATTTTATTGCTACAAAGGAAAGAGCCTTTACAGACGCTATATATATTTATAAAGACTATCATTTTGATAATCTAAAAAGTCTTGATTGGGAAAAAATTCTGGAATTAAAAAATATTTATGAAAATAAGTCTTTTACAAAAAGAATTGACAGCTATTATCAGTTGATAGGTCAAGAATAATAGCATGTCGGAACAAAACTATTACGAGATTATCTTAATAAGATTACTGAAAGATATTTACTCAAATAAATTATTAAGAACATCCCTGGGATTTAAAGGAGGTACGGCAGAATTCTTTTTTTACGATCTTCCACGATTTTCTACCGACTTAGATTTTGATATTTTAAATTCAAACAATAAACAGATAGTTTTCCAGGAAATAAAAAAGGTTTTTTCTCGCTTTGGAACCATAACGGAATTGACCGAAAATAAAAATACAATATTTTTACTTACTTCCAACAAAAGGAACACCAGAAAAATAAAAATAGAAATTTCAGAAAAAAATCCAGAAAGTCATTTTGAACCAAAAAATTATTTAGGCATTCCGATGTTGACCATGAAGAAGGAGGATATGGCCGCCAACAAACTATTGGCACTGCTGACAAGAAAAAAATTTGCCGCACGCGATCTATTTGATCTTTGGTATTTTTTAAACAATGACTGGGAGATAAACGAAAAAATAATCAAAAAAGAGATAAAAATAAACTTAAAAAGTGCTTTGGAAAAAACATTAAATAAAATAAAAAATGTTCGGGCATCTACTTTAGTTTACGGACTTGGAGATCTGACAAATGAAGAACAAAAAACTTTTGTAAAAAATGAATTAAAGAACGACCTGATGTTCAACATTAATTTGTATTTAAATAAATTGAATTAAAATATGGTTAACAACATAGTTCCTGAAAATATTCAGCCGGCACCGGAACAAAAAATAGCGGTTAAATCATCATATAGCCCTGAAAAAGCAAGAAGGAAATTAGGTAAATATTTTATTGACGAAAGAGTTTATGCCAAAATCAGAGGGAAAACAGTCAAAGATCTTCTTGACGGCCGCGATATAAAAGACATCAATCTTGATCAAGAAAAAGCTAAACAATTCAAGCGGGTGCGAGGTCCTGATGGCAAACTAAAACCAACAACTATTGAAGATTTACTGAGCGTCGAAGACAAAAAAGAAATAGCATTTGTCAAGTTGGTTAAGAGATTCCACAACCGGGTGACTGAAGATCTGGAGCTTAAGGGTGAGCTATTAAAAGATCATGAAGATAAATTTCTTGATTCGCTAAGTATCGGGATTTTGTACAGATTGTCACAGGAACCTGAGTTGGCCGGGGTATTAAGTTCAAAAGATCTGAATTTCCCAGATCTGATGGATACCGAACAGTTTAAAACTGCCAAAAAAACGGCCCTTCTGGCTCTGGCTGAAGAAAGTTTGACCAGGATGGAGGGTCCTGGACTTAAAGAAATTGATTCTTTCCAAAAATATCTCAAAAAAAGAAATCTACCGGAACATAATTTATCTGATAAGGAACTAAAAAATCTATTTATTGCCAAACTTGAAGATAATCCTGAAGAATTTTTGCAGGATTATTATATTAATTCCCGCTTTAGCGAAGATGAAATGGTAAACAGTCGAAATATTTTTAAATTTGGTGAAATTGTGGCTGACAAAACTGTTGAAGTAAACAAAAATTCAAGAACAAAAGTACGGGAAATTGGTGACTTTCTAAAATATGAAGATAAAGAGCATGGTTTTGCCGAAGCAGATCTGTGGGGTGTAAAAAAGGGTGGTAGGTACTGGGGAGAAAAATTAGAAAATCAGCTGGAAGAAAATGATAGCAAATCTCAAATTGAGAACTTACTCCATAAAAAAATTGAAAAAGAAGACCAACACAGAAGTGAAAAAGCTCTACTTGACCGGGGCATATTAAAGGAAAATAAAAACGGGGATTTGACAGTAGATAATGAGTTTTTCAAAACATTTTCAGAGTTTTATGAAAATGAGGATGGCAAACCAAACACGGAAAATCAAATGGTTTTGGGGTTATTGTACAGTGTGAGGAAAGAATTGGGAGTTGGAGTTTTGTCCAGATCGGAGGTCTTAAGGCGGGCAAGTGAAATAATTCCCGGACTGCAAAGAGTAGGCAACGATCTGCTGACTAATTTTATCAGATCTAACTTAAAAGAATTTTATCCGGAACTGTCAGAATTTGTAGCTGAAAAAATGAAAGCCGGGGAGCTGAGTCAAAATACATTACGCGATTTAAATGCAATTGTAATAAAAAATAATAGCAATGATTATAGCGAAGAATTATTTCAGGTAATCAGTAAAAATAGAGGTGAGTTTACGCGTTTATTTGTCAACGATCGCAATATTGACGGTTTTGGAATCGGTGAAGCATTCGGAAATTCTTTGAAAAGGTCTGCTGGTGAAAAAAAAGCTTCTGATGATAAGAGTTTAGCAAAACTGGAAGAGCAAACAGGGGATGAAAACGCGGTTTATAGTTTGCTTATCGAAGGAAAAGAGATAAACGATCCAAAAGTGAGAGATAGAGTGGAGAGGACAATGGGAAAAGTATCACATTTTTCACGATGGGTAACGGGGGGTAAAGTTGCATTACAAAAAAGATTATTTTACTCCGAGGGTGATAGTCCGTTTGCCACAAAACCAGATTTACTTGGAAAAGGAAAATCCGTCGGATTGGCATTATTTGACGCAGCTGTAGGTGGCCACATGTATAATTATTTTTTTGGTGATCCGGTAAACAGAGGTTATCAGGGATTAATCATGATGGCTGATTATTTTATCCGGGACGAAATCATGCCGCTTCGACGCGAGCTTAAAGCCAAGAAAAAAGAGGTCAGAAAGCGAGAGTTGGCGAAAGCAGGCTTAATCGAACCTAATGAAACCTGGTTAAAAAAATATTTACTACCATTATCAAAAGATAAACGTGAATACCGAAAAAAATATAAGCAGATCATAGGCTCATATTGGAATCCATTATCAAAGTACAACCGATCGTTAAGGAGATATATTAATAAAGAAGTAGCGCCTTTAAGACGGGAAATAAATCAAAGATTCTGGCATAACAAGGAAAAACTGCTTTATAGTATGGTCAGTTATGGAATTACTTCCTGGGGAGCAAATGCCGTTTTAAATTATTTTGGACTTAGCGGACCAGAAGCTTGGATGGTACTAATGGCCACAAATGTTGGGGCATCAAGCTTATTGTCAGGTGCGGGGTTGAGAACCGGTGCCGAATTTATAGTCAATGCCTACGCTGGTAAGAAAGCTGTCGATGGAGGTATAGAACTTTTGACGGACTACAAAAAACAAGAGGTGCCACAAAGAAAACTAAGAAAAAGACGACCAAATGAAAAAGTTGAATTTATAAAGAAAAAAGGCAAGCAAATCGCAACCAGTATTGCATCGAGAATAGTAATTATCAGTAGAGAAGGTGGTATAGCGGCAACCAGTTTAGCTAAAAAAATAAAACTTGACAATTATCTCAAACATACAAAACGGGATATTGAAAAAATAGTTAAAGCCACGGAAGGTGCAATAAAAGGTACCGAAGAAGAAAATAGAAATTTGGCGATGCTCAAGAGATTTATAGAAAGAAAAAATAATCCGGAATACAATTTTTCGAAGCAAGAATTAATAGAAACCGTTGAATTCTTAAACTGGATGAAAGAAGAGCAAGAACTTTTACTTATCCATAATCCAAGTGTATATTCAGAAAGACTAATCAGGCAACCTGATGGAAGTTTTCTCCCGGTCGATAATCGCGAGGGTTTGAATAAAATTGATGTGACTCGACGCGAGATCGTCGAATATGCTCAGAATAATTTAGCAAAAGAAGATTACGACGAAGTATTTGAAAGCTCTCTTGATTTTTTTTCCGATATAAAAAGCGTTAGAACTAAAGTAGCTCACAGAAGGATAAAATATTTAGGAGTGTCGTACGGATATCGTGTAGGGATGATGATTCTTTCTCATTTGGCAACTGAAAGCGGGGGATTACTCGAGGAGCCGATAAATAAAATATTTGGCGACGCAACAATGGATTACCAGCATATTATTGAGCAAGCTCCGACGACGGTATTTCATGCAAATAAGGATACGCCTCAAGGCCGGGAAGCCCTAGCTAAAGAAGTATGGGCGAGAACGGAAGAACTTAATAATTTGGTTAATCTGATGGGGACATCGGAGCAACTTTCGGAGTTCCAACCAGGAATAGAAAGCCATTTAGCATATTACGGATTCAATCAGCAGCAAATAGAACTTCTAGTTGATAATCTTGCGAAAAGTAACCTAAACACCTCTGATTTGATGCGGGTCATTTATGTCCTTTCAAGTTACAAAGAGGGACAAGAATATTTGGCAACAGTGAGCGGTTTTGAAGGGACGGAGCGGCGAAATCTTGCCCCGATGATTACAAATATTGCCGTGGATCCAGTTGGGTTTATAGATCGCGCAATGGAGGATAAAGGAAACGCTACTTTAATACTGTTAAAATACCCCGATATTGCCGAGAAGCTTGGAATTAATCACGAGTCAATGGCTGACCAAATTAATCCTCTAGTCATTCCCGAATCTGTAAAAGAACAGTTATTAACAAATAATGTAGAAAGTAATCCGATCGTAATTACAACTACTGGACCACAAATAATTTCAGTTGGTAATGTGGCAACAGAATTTGTTGATGGTTTATCAAAAACCGACAGGCAATCGAAGATTGATTTTCTGATTCAGATGAACGATCTCTATAGTTCCCATGACAATTCAATGTTGCAAGAGGCGGTGAATAACCATTATGCGGCCTTTTTGGCCGATGCCAATTTGAATATTGACTTACAGACACATCCACTGCTTTCAACAGAAGTAATAAAAAATTTACCCGGCGATTCGGTGATATACAAGATATATCATCTCATTAATCCCCAGACGGACAAAGAAATTTTTGCGGTGACAGATCTTCTTAATAAAGCCAAAAGTGGTGACGCGAATGCATATCATCAGCTTTTCCAAATGATCCAAAATACAGCTCCGAGTCGAGCTGGAGATCAAAGTTGGGACCAGGCATTCCTTGACAATCTGTTTGAAACTAAGGCTGATTCCCGAATTTATGAAAAAATTCTAGATAATCTACCCTCCGATGAAGTTTTGAGAAAAGATGAAATCGTACGAAGAATTCAACAGGAAATGATTGGAATGAGCTTGCGTCCGGTGGGAGCCCCCGTCATGGGGTTGGAAGAGATAATTAATCTTGCGCGTGACCCGGATATTTTTTCCGACCCCCATAAAGCACTCATATATGCTTTAAGCCCGGGCAATTCAGATCTTGAGATGGCGGTTGCCATGACCGGAAAACAAAAAACTTTATTTGTCCAAAATGATCAGTTGGTCGGGACATATCAGTCGGAATATCAAGTCAATGCTGAATACGGACCGGAAGATATTGCGATTTTGAAAGCAATCGAAGGGGCAGAATCAGATAATGACAGATTAGCCTTCCCGAGAATAATCGCTAAAAATGTTTTATTCATACTTGGGCAGAAAGATACGGCGTCAGGCACGACACCTCCGGCTGGGTCATTGATTGAGATGATGACGGGGGATATAGGCCGTGATAATGCGATGAACCCGGAAGCTCCGGCCGCACTACATAACTATGACGCATACGGACCAGGGTATCTTTCCAAGCTTATTATTGCTCATTTTAGGGGAAGAGTTCCTGAAGAATTACTTGCCCAAATGGGACCGGATGCCGACTTAACTCAAAGTATCAATGATAAAGATCCGTCGTGGATAGACAGACTCTGTAATAAATTTGAGTCTTTGATTGCCGAAAAAGCATTGGTGGCAAAATACGGAGAAGATAAGGTCTATCAAGTTTATCTCAATCATGTGACGGCCGGTACTTTTGATGGCATTCAGGTGAGAGGCGAAACGGGCATTTCGGAAGCACTATTTGCAAAACCGTTTAATGAACTTACTCTTGGTGAAAAATTTCTGGTTGTGGCCGTGGGGCAGTCGCCTGGAGAATATTTATATGATTATTCATACGACGCTGAAGGCAAACCGGTTTCAACCCCAAATCCGGTAGATGCAATAGAACATGCGATCTACATCATCGAGCAGGGAAAGGCAGGGGATAAGCTGGACAAATATCTGCCTGGGAAAAAAGAGCAAATCTTGGCCGAACTGCATCAAATGTTATCAACAGCCAATCCAAACCCGGAAAATGAAACTCCAAATCCGTCAGATTGGAAAAAAGTCTTTCCGGGAGAGTTGCATCTCCCCTCCGATGTTCAGAATTTTGCTGCAACCCCTGACGCGGCCAGATATATGGGGATGACCGATGAACAAATTGCGGAAGCGATTAACAATGGAGAAATAAAAAGTGTGATTTTTACAAACGATGGAATACGAGTAATTGAATTAAATAATATAGTGATAGAAGAAACATCAAGGGCAATTCCTGAAAGTTTGATGTTACCTTATGAATTGACACCTGAGCAAAGAATTGAAGGTCAATTAGCAGCTCAATATTCAGCTGCGGTAACCGGGGCGACTTTGGACGGAAACTTCTATACAACCGCTGATGGTACTCAAATACCTGCTTGGTGGACAGTCTTTAAAGACGAAAAAACTGGTCAAACAGTTGAAAATGTTATCCCAGGTATGGCGATGGTCATGATAGGGGGAGAAGAAAATGCTGTCTCAATGATCGATCCGACCGGATCGATGAGTCGTGGACCGCAGCTGGTTGGCTCAATATTTAAGCCGTTGGTGGTCTATTATGCTGTAGCAACTGATCCAACTTATGCGAATGCTAAATTCGACGCCAGTCCGATAGATTTAGGTGGTGGAAATGTAATAAGAAATTCCGTTTCGATTACTGATAATGCCGGAATGATCACTTTACCTCAATCCTTAGCCTCTTCATCCAATACGTCAATGTATAGATTATGGGAAAGCATGAGCAATAGAGACCCCAACTTTTGGGAGCACTTTCAAAAATTTTCTAAAGATCAATTTGGAATAGTTTATTACGAAGTAAATAAGGATGGCCAATTTGTCCCTCTCGATCATCCACCGTTTCCAGATGCAGGCTTTGGAAATATATATGTTGGTGGTGTTGATCCTGACAAGAGTGGGCTGATAGCAATGGCAGAAGCTTATCAGAAAATTGGCGAGGCGGGCTATCTTGGTCAAGTTGATGGAAACTATGATATTGCCACAAAACAAAGAATGATTGATGCAGCGAAAGTAGTATTAGATGGATTGACAAACGAAGATTATAAAAGAGATATTCCCATTTGGACCGAAGATCAAATAAAAATGTTTTCTGAGGGAGCGGGAAAAACCGGGACACAGTCCGGAGTTGACAAATATGGTAATTGGATCGCAATTCGAGCCGGCACATATTTTATGAAATATTATCCGGAAGTGCCGGCGACTGCACATACACCAGCAATTCCAGCCCACGTGGAGGTAGTCGGCGTAATGATGGCCGGAAAAGATCCGTCAAACAATAATATAGAGGTTGGCTGGGGTGGAGAGGAAGCATTGCCAATTACTAGCAATGCAATCAAATCGTCGGGGACAATAATTTCACCAGAACTGGCTGAAAATGCCGTCAATTCATTATTTATTAATCCCGAAGTAAGTCAAAATTATCAACTCGGAGCAGTTGATATTGACAGGCTCTATCCTTTTATTAAAAGTTTAAGTAGCGAAGACCAGTATGCATATTTACGGGAAGCAATCAGGTCAGGTGATTCGAAATATTTGTTTGTTGATTTGATCGGGGGGCCGATCGACGGTAAAGTCCAGCCGATTTCGATCCACTTTATCGACAAAGATGGCGTAAACAAAATATTTACCTTAAGCGTTCCTGCGAATCTGATCGAACCAGCGGGGCCCGTGATCAATCAATTTTCGGATACAAGCAGTCAGACGGTGATCGTCGAATTATTAACTCATGCAGTTCAATCTGAGCCTGAGAAATACGGTGGGTTACTTACTCAACTTCAAGGTCAAGGAATCAACTTTGTTTCACTCCACGATTACGAGGCTTCACCAGCTTTGTTTGCTATCCATGAACAAATGGAAAAGAACGGTATGCTTTTTTCTGGGGCAGAAGATAGCGGTATGGTAATGATGAAGCTTGGACTTAATCCTGCGACAACAGTTTTTGTAAATGATGAATTATTTAAAGCGCTTCATCAAGAAAATCCTGACGTAATCAAAGAAATGCTATTTATTCAACGTGAATATTTGGCCATGGCCGCGATCTATGAGGCTAGTGGACAACCTGGAACACTTGACTCTTTGCTATACGATCCGGATATGACCTCAAGCCCACAATATCAACTGTTGAGGATTTTTGCCGAAACAAAAAGCTCTCAGATATTTCAACCTAACGATATTGAAAAAAATTTCTTATTAAATCAATTTCAAAACCTGATAAAAAATCCGGAAAAAGCAGATGTGCTTGCCCATGACGTAATAACGGCATACAATCTTTACAATGAAATGTCTTCGGGAATAGCCCGAGGGGAAATGCCTACCCAAATACAGTCAAAAGCCTTTATAGAGGCGCTAAATAATTTTGAAACTACGACCAATAAACGGGTACTATTGTCTCTTGGAATTGGTGTTAATCCACCAGTAACTAATGCAACTCCTCTGCCCGCATCCGCAATTGATCCAGCAACATTTACACAGCCTCATTTTGCTGGATTTGCCCCGGATTTATTTAACTCACAAGCTATGACGTCAAATCAAATAATCGAAAAGTTTCTCAAACATCCGGAGCAGTTTGATTTTAGCAATCCTGAAGAAAAAGCATCGGCTATACTTGCCACAAACGAAGCTGTTCTATTAGTGTCAATCGTTGAGTCGTCGGAAGCAAGAAATCTTCAAGGTCAAGAATTAATTAATTATATTACTCAAAAATTCCAGGAAAATAATATCCCAATAGATCCTGCTATGAATGACTATATTAGTCTATTCAGTTATAACGGAAGACAATGCGGAGCCATGAATTTAATGATAAATAACATCTTAGCTCAAAAAGATCCTCAGAACTTTCATGATTTGGGGTCATTTGGTGGCGATTCTGCTAAAAGCTTTATTGGAGATTTGCTTGAAGATAATAGACATAGTCCGTATTTAATTGACAAAACTGTTTTAGTTCCGGGTGGCATAGAAGGTGACTATTTATATAAAAGACTAGTGACTGATTTTTCAAATATTAGTCCTGGTGATTCATTGGTAATTGCCTTTCCTTGGCTAGATAATAACAGCAGTCAAGACAATAGTCATATAGCGGAGGTAATTTTAAAGGGGGTTGAGAATGGTAAGCCGTATATATTAATTTTTGAGAGCAATGCAAATTCTGATGGAGTGACAGGATTCAGAAAAGTATTTGATCTGCAAGAACTAATCCCTGATCATGTGTTGGAAGTGAGGAGTAAACTGTATCCAAATCCAGAAGAGGCTGCACGTTATGCAGCAATATTTGGAATAGTTAGATACGAAAGCGGGCAATAATCATTTCTTATTAATCTTATTTATCTTTTTTCCGATCTCGTCTTTAAGACTATAGCATAGACTTTTATTTATCTGCTCTTTTTTAATCTCAGTAATTAATTTACCAATATTAGTTTGAAGTGATTTGTCTTCATATTCTTTTTTCATTTCCTCCAAATAATTAACGATAAATTC
>Ga0172370_10010148_pt1 | contig 10854 bp, 11 predicted proteins | sample LakKiv5m_FD_114538 | JGI IMG/M metagenome (GOLD analysis project Ga0172370, IMG submission 114538) | Freshwater microbial communities from Kabuno Bay, South-Kivu, Congo - kab_022012_11.5m | ecosystem: Environmental > Aquatic > Freshwater > Lake | place: Democratic Republic of the Congo...
ATGCCTTCATTGGAGCCTTCTCGGGAGCCTTCTCGGGAGCCTTCTCGGGAGCCTTCTCGGGAGCCTTCTCCGGAGCCTTCTCGGGCGGGAGGGGCGCGTCCGCCGCCCCTTGTGTGGCCTTGTCCGGCGCCTTGTCCGAGACCTTCTCTGGGGCCTTCTCTGGGGCCTTCGACTCCGCCGTCGGCGTCTTCACCTCGGTTCCGCCGCCCCGGGTCAGCGCGAAGGCCGCGACGGCCGCGACGACCGCGACACCCACCGCGATCGGGATCCACGGCGTCTTGCGCCTGGGCGCCTCCGCGGCCCGCGTCACGAGCGTCGCCGCACCCGCGACCGAGTGCGCCTCCGGCATCGTCGCGGCCTCGAGTGCGACCGTGCGCTGTTCCCCCGCGCTGGGCATCGCGGGCAGCCCGAGCTTCGTCGCCTCGGCCTCCGGCTCGCCGGTATCGACCTGGTTCGGCTGGGCGTTCGAGCGCAGCGTATTTCCGGTCGCAGGCCGCGCCCTCGCCACACCGGCGGTCGAATGCGTCTCAGCCGGCGCGGCCGGCAGTGCACCCGTGTGAACGACCGGCACGGGCGACAGCGAGTCCAGCGTGCCGGCTTCTGTTGCCAGCATCGGCGCGGGCATCTCCGCGCTCGGCCCGGTTCCCGTCCCCATCCCAGGCCGCGGCCGCCACACCTGGCCCCGCAGCCCGGCGGTCAGCATCTCCGCGAGCTGGTGCGCGTGCTGCGGTCGCCGCTCCGGTTCCTTCGCGAGGCAGCGCAGCACGATCGACTCGATGAGCGGCGGCACGTCGCGCTTGACGCCGACCTGCGCGAGCGGCGGCGGCGCCTCCTGGATGTGCTTGACCAGCACGCTCATCGGCGTGTCGCCGTCGAAAGGCGGCTGGCCCGTGAGGCACTCGTACATGATCACGCCGAGCGAGTAGAGGTCGCTGCGCGCGTCCACGGCCTTGCCGAGCGCCTGTTCCGGGCTCATGTACGTCGGTGTGCCGACGATCATGCCCGTCTCGGTCAGGCGCTTCTCACCGTCCGTGGCGACCTTCGCGATCCCGAAGTCGAGCACCTTGACGAAGTCCTGGTCCCCCGCGACCGAGAGCAGGATCACATTGTCGGGCTTCAGGTCGCGGTGCACCAGCCCGGCGGCGTGCGCCTCCGTCAGCGAGTGGCAGACTTGGTTCATGATGTGCACGAGCTGGCGCGGCGGCATGGCCTTGAGGTGCTCGAGGCGGGCGCCCAGCGTGACGCCTTGCAGGTACTCCATCACGATGTAGAGCGAGCCGTCCTCGTTCGCGCCGAAGTCGAACACGCGGATGGTGTTCGGATGCATGAGGCTCGCCGCGACCTTGGCCTCGCGCGTAAACCGCTGCACGTGCTCGAGCGAGTCGAGCCCCGACCGCAGCACCTTCACCGCGACCGTCTGTCCCATCGACGTCTGCGTGCAGCGATACACCGCGCCGAAGCCACCTTCACCGAGCAGCGACTCCACGCGGTAGCGCTTCGAGATGACCGTCCCGGGCTTGTAGGTCGCGGTGGACGTGCCCTTGACCGGCACGGTCTGCGTGCCATCGGTCGGGCAGATCTCATCGGGCGTGACGGTCGAGCAGCTCGGGCAGATGCGGGTCATGCGACCATCGGGCGGCGAAAGGCCGACGCGACCGGGCGATGGAACCGCTCGGACGACGGTTGGAGGCTAGCATGTCGCCCCGCGTGTCACAAATTGTCTCGCGTGCGACCGGGTGTTTTGCCGATCGCGCTGGCTTGACAGCCCGCGATCGCGTATTTTCTTGTTCCTCGCGTCGCGGAGGCGACGCCCGAGCCGCGCGGCGACTGCCCTGCGCACCCCATGGAGTCTCATCATGCCCGCCTACGACTATCGCTGCCGCGGCTGCGACGGCGTCTTCGAGGTCATCCAGCGAATCAGCGACCCGGTCGGCGCCACGTGCCCGCGCTGCGGCAGCGAGGAATGCGTCCGTCAATTCGCGGCCTCGGCCTTCCAGCTCAAGGGCTCCGGCTGGTACGCGTCGGACTACAAGAACAAGTCGGCGCCCAAGCCTGAGAGCGCCCCCGCGCCCTGCGGTGCGCCCGCTTGCCCGTCCGGCGGCTGCTCGGCGGCTTCGGAGGCCTGAGCGCCCCCAGCGTCACGCGCACGCGTCGATAGGCTCGTCCGGCGCGGGTCCGATTCCCTCGATCGTCGCTCTCCCTTGCAGCCCGCGCTCGGCGGCCCATCGCTCGATGCGCTCCTCCCGCAGCGCCTCGAAGAAGTCCGCGAGGCGCGCCACGATCTCGTCCGGATCGGTCAGGCGCATGACCGCCTCGCGCGCGACGGTCCCGTAAGGCATCCCCTTCGTCAGCCTCGCGAGCAGCTGCTTGAGCCGGCCCTGCACGCCGCGCGGCGGCATCTGCTCTGCGAGCATCCAGCGGTAGGACACGATCGCGTCCTGGCGATCCTTCAGCGTCGTCACGTGCGGCGCCTCGCCCGTGATGAGGTTCATAATCTGCCCGAAGATCCATGGGTTCAAGATCGCGCCGCGACCTATCATCACGCCGTCGACGCCGCTGTCTCGAAGTCGCGCGAGGCCCGCCTCGGCCGTCACGACGTCTCCCGATCCCAGCACCGGGATCCTGACGGCCTGCTTGACGTCGGCGACGATCTCCCAGTCCGCCTGGCCGCGATAGAGCTGCGTGCGCGTGCGCCCGTGCACGGCGATCATCGCGGCGCCCGCTGCCTCTGCCTTGCGCGCGATGTCGACGGCGTTGAGCGATTGCTCGTCCCAACCGCTTCGGATCTTGACGGTCACGGGGATCTTCACCGCGGCGCGCGTAGCCTCCACGATCCGCGCCAGCTTGTCGGGCTCCTTGAGCAGATCCGCGCCGCCGCCGCGCCGCACGACCTTGGGCGCAGGACAGCCGCAGTTGACGTCCACTACATCGGCGCCGGCCTCCTCGACGACGCGCGCCGCGTCGGCCATACGCTCGACGTCGGCGCCGAAGATCTGCACGCTCAACGGTCGCTCCACGTCGATGTCGGAGGCCATGCGCGCGGCCGATCGCACGTTGCGGCGCGTGAGGCCCTCGATGCTGATGAACTCTGTGACGAGCAGGCCCACCGCGCCGCGCGACGCGCGCTTCACGAGGCGCCGGAAGGCGGAGTCGGTCACGCCGCTCATCGGCGCGAGCACGAACGGGGGCCACACGCGCACCGACGACGGGCCCTCGCCGATGCGGAAGTCCCGCACCCAGCCTTGCGGACCGGGCTCGATCGGCGCGTGCGGCGCGTCCAGGATCGGATCGGGCGTGTTCATGGGCCGACGCGCGCGCGTGTCCCGAGGCTGAGGTTGCGCACACCAAGCTGCTCGAGCTGGTCGACGATCTCCATCACGCGCCTGTATTCGAGCTTCTCATCGGCCTCGACGCGCACGGACGTGCTCGGATCCTTCGTCATCGCCGCCTTGACGCGATCGGAGAGGTGCACATCGTTCGACACCTCGCCCTGCACGGTCATGCTGCCGTCGGCGAGCAGCGCGACCGTGACGTCGTTCGGCGCGGCGTCCTGGTGCTCCGTGCCCGATTCGGGCAGCGTGAGGTCGACGCGACCCGTGCGCGACGCGGCGCGCTCCTGCTCCATCATCGCGGTGGAGCTGACCATGAAGATGATGAGCAGCACGAACACCACGTCGGTCAGCGGCGTGATGTTGATCTCAGAGAACAGCCCGCCGCCCAGGTCGCCGGCGTCCACCGCGATGGACGTCCGATCCTGGGGTTCGCTCTGTGCACCGCCCTGCGGGCCGCTCAGCACGCCGCACCTCCGCCGCTCTCCGATGGCCGCGCGGCGGCCTCGGCCAGACCGCTCGGCGCATCACGCTGGCTCATCTCGACGAGCTCCACGAACTCCTCGAAGACGAGCGAGAGCTCCATCTGGACGCGTCCGAGACGCGATTGGTAGACGTTGTAGAGGATCACGGCGACGACCGCGACGGCGATGCCACCCGCGGTGGTGATGAGCGCCTCGCTGATGCCTTCGGAGACGACGTCGAAGCCGCCGCCGCCCGTCTCGCCGATGCGCTTGAACGCGCGCATCACGCCGAGGACGGTGCCGAACAGGCCGATGAACGGGGCGGTGGAGCCCACGGTGGCGAGCACGGTCAGGCCCGCGCGCAGGTTGGCGAAGAGGCGCTTCTGCTCGCGCGCGACGGCCGCGCGGACCGAGCCAGGCGCGCTGGAGCCTTGGCTCACGCGCTCGATGCCCTTCGCGAACACGGTGGACAGGGCGCTGCGTTCATCGACGCACAGCGCCAGCGAGGCGGCGGGACCCTGCGTACGAAGCGACGCGCGCAGGGCGGTCGAGAGCCTTCGTGCGTTGCGGAGCACGCCCCACAGCGCGAGGAGGCGCTCGATCGCGACCGCGAGCACGACGACCGACGCCGCGGCGATCACGTACATCGTGAAGCCGCCGCGATCGAAGAGGAGCTGGATGTCGTCCATGAGAGGCCGATGCCCGGGCGAGGGCGAGCCAAATACCTTAGCAACCTCTCGGCGGACGCGAAAGGCCACGTCGTCCCGAACCCCGCCGCATCTCGATTTCTGCCCGCGATGCGCGCGAGTGCGTTGACATCGGAGTGCGCGCCGATTCACGCTGGCTCCTTCGTGCGGCCGCCAACGCGCGCACAGGACGCCATGACAACCGACACGCCAAAGGGCAGCCCGCGCCTCCTGACCGGCTGGCCCGTCTCGGACGAGGCGCTCGCGCTCATCCGTGGCGCGCCCAAGATCGTCACCTGCACGCACCGGGGCCCCGATGCCGACGGCCTCGGATCCGAGATCGCCTTCGCGCTGGCGGCGCGCCGCGCGGGCGTCGCGTGCGAGATCGTCAACCACGACGCGGTGCCGCGCCGCTTCCGATGGCTCGATCCCGACGGGCTCGTTCGCCAGGCTTCGTCCGCGCGAGACGCGCTCGCGGGCGCGACGATCGGCCTGTCCTTCGACACGAACGACCCCTACCGGGCGGGCGACACGCACGAGGCGCTCAAGGCTCAGGGGACGCGCTTCTTCGTCGTCGATCACCATGAGCTACCCGGCGGATCCACGGTCGAAGGCATCGTCGCGACGCGCTTCTCGTCGACCGGCGAGCTCACGTGGCGCCTGTTGCGCGCGCTCGGGTGGCTCTCCGCCGATCCGCGGCAGGACGCCGCGATCGCCTGGCGGATCTGGGCGTCGATCGCATACGACACGGGCTCGTTCCGCTTCGTGCGCAACGATCCGGAGACCTTCCGCGCGTGCGCCGAGCTGCTCGAGACGGGTATCGACGCGAACCCCGTGCAGGAGCGGCTGTGGTCATCGGATCCGCGCGACGTGCGGGTGCTCGCGGGCAGCGTGCTGGCCTCGATGCAGTTCGCGCCGGATGCGCGTATCTGCTACGCGGTCGCGCCTCGCGGCATCACCGATGGTCTGGAGGTGGAGCGCGACGATCTCGGCGAGCTCATCCGCCTGCTCGTGGACATCGACGGCGTCGAGATCGCGTTCATGCTGAAAGAGACCGACAAGCCGGGCCACTGGAAGCTCTCGCTGCGATCGAAGTCCTGCGTGACGATCGATCACATCGCGCAGTCCATGGGCGGCGGTGGCCACGCACACGCGGCCGGTGCGACCGTGCCCGACGCGCTCGCGAGCGACGTCGACGCCCTGCGCGCGCGTATCGTCGCCGCGTGTACGGCAGCGCTCGAGACGCACCGCAACGGCGCGTGAGCGGCGCGAAGGAGGCCTGCATGATCGTGCCGTGGCAGGGCGTGAGCCCGCGCATCGATCCGAGCGCGTTCGTCGTCAAGGATTGCCTCGTGCTCGGCGACGTCGAGGTGGGGCCCGAGTCGAGCCTGTGGTTCGGCGCCATCGTACGCGGCGACGTGCACCACATCCGCATCGGCGCGCGAACCAACATCCAGGACCAGACCATCATCCACGTTCGCAACGGCAAGTTCCCGACGATCCTCGGCGACGACGTCACGCTCGGCCACCGCGTGACGCTGCACGGATGCACGCTCGGGGATCGCGTGCTCGTCGGCATCGCCGCCGTGGTGCTCGACGGCGCGGTGATCGGCGACGACTGCCTCATCGGCGCCGGTGCGCTCGTGACCCCGGGGACCCGCATCCCGCCTCGCTCGCTCGTGATCGGTTCGCCGGCTCGTGTCAAGCGCGCGCTGGCAGGCGACGAGGTCGCGAGCCTCCTGCAGAGCGCGCGGAACTACGTCGGCTACATGCACGCGTACCGGCAGCAGTTTCCGGACGGGATCTAGCCCATGACCAGGGGGCCCTCCGAGCTCCTCCAGCGCCTCATCGCCGCGTCGCAGCCGGTGCCGTGGGCGAGCGCGCGGACGGCGTCGCGCGGCCAGGAATACCACGAGGAGGGGCGCGTACGGCGCGTGCGCATGGAAGCGCTGCGCGTGTCGGCCGAGATCTACGGTTCGCGGCCCGTGCCCTACCAGACCGAGATCTACGAGCGCGACGAGGAGCTGTTCTCGCGGTGCAGCTGCCCCGGCCCTCAGCCCTGCAAGCACGCGGTAGCGCTGCTGCTCGCCGCTCAGGCCGCGGTGCGCCCGTCGCAGCTCCTCGTCAGGCCGGGCTCGCGTCTCGCCGAGCGCCTCGCGGGGCGCGCGCAGTCCGGCGCGTTCGACACGCTGCCCATCGACGCGGCCGTGGACGCCTTCGTGAGCCGTCACCGGGCGTCGGGCGGCGTGCTGACCTCGCTCGACGCTCGCCAGCTCGACGCGCTCATCGATCGCGTGCGCGCGCAGACCGGCGGTCCCGAGCGAACGAGCGAGCTCGCGCGGTCCCTGCTCTTCGGGCTCGGGCGCTTTCGGACGCTCGTGGCGCCGCTCGGTCCGTCGTGTGACGCGCAGCTCGCGGAGATGTCGGCGCTGGTCTCCGAGGGCATCGTGGCCGGTCACCTGGGCGCCGAGGACGCGCGCACGGCGGTCGAGATCCTGCATACCGCCGACGCACGCGTGGTCGTGGCGCTCGTCGCACACCTCGCCGACGCGGCCTCCCGGCACGCCCCGGCGCGAGACGTGCTGCGCGACGCGACGCTGAAGGTCCTCTCGGGCGCGTATCCGCCCGTGTGGCGGCCCCATGTGACCGTGCCGGGCATCGACGGCATCGTCGACGCGATCGTGCGCGCGGACGTCGCCGCCGGCGCGCCGCAGCCTGCCGCCGAGCTCGCGCTCAAGTGGCCGCCGGGCCGGACGGCGCTCGGGGAACTCGTGATCTCGCTGGCGGCGCTCGGCATCGCCGCCCCGATCCTCGACCTGGTGCAGCGCGTTGCGCGCCAGGGCGGACTGGGCGTCTTCCTGCTCGACGCTGCATGGAGCGCGGCGCTCTCGGCCGGCCAGACCACGGCCGCCTCCGCCATCGCGCGCCGGGCCTTCGCGAGCCATCCCGAGCAGGTCTGGTTCGAGCGCGTGCGAGCCACGGTCCAACCCGCGGAATGGCGCATGCTCCGCTCGTCGCTCGTCTCGCAGGCGGGTGGCGCGGAGCTCGGCGTCTGGGTGGTCGACGCGCTCGCGGGCGAGGACGACGCACCGGCGCTGCTGTTGCAGCTCGCGCTCGAGCCGGGCGGACTCGGCGACGTGGCCGAGCGGGCCTCTGCGCGCCTCGAGACGGTCGATCCCGACGCGGCCTTCCACGCCCGCAGCGCACAGGTCATGGGCCTCGCCCGCACGGCCACCGGTTCGCTCAGCGTGCCCGAGCTGACCACCTCCCTCGACCACGCCAGGCGCCTCGCCGCGCTCGCGGGCGATCCAGACCTCTACGCCGATCTCGTCGAATTCCTCAAACGCGAGCACGCGGGATCGCTCGCCGTCACGTCGGCCATCACGCACGCCGGGGCCGGCGGCGCCCGCAGCGCCCCACGCAAGAAGCGCTGAGCGGGAGGACGGACGGGCTACTCCAGCTCGTTGAGCATGATCGGCTCGCGCAGCTCGGAAGACAGCCAAATGTCCGAGAACACGCCGTTCGAATCGAAGTCCGCGGCGGCGCGCGCATACCACCAATCACGCGTCGAATCCTTGATGTACTGCGCGTTGGGCACGACAGGGTTCGTGGGGTTGCGCCCCACGGCGACGTACTGGAAGTAGACCTCCTGTGTTGCGAGGAACGACGCGCCGAGGCTGCACCAGCCGGGGTGTGCGGCAGCCTGCGCCGCGACGTTGCAGTCGAAGCCCCACGGGTTGCCCTTCTTCCAGTCCATCGCGGCCGGCCAGAAGTCATTCTCGTTGGCACCGGTCGAGACGTAACGGTGGTAGGTTTGGTAGTACGTCTCCTGCTTGATCCGGATGTCCGCGAGGAACGAGACGGCCTCCTGCAACCGCGCCCTCCGCGAGAAACGCGTATAGCTCGACGCGGCGACCGTGGCGAGGATGCCCATGATCACCACGACGATCATCAGCTCGATCAGGCTGAAACCCAGGCGGGTGCGCGTTGTGCTCACGTTCCTCATGTCGCCCTCACGGACCTTGCGGACCACGGCCGCGGTTCAAGGGGGGAGACTCCATGATGCGGTCGCCGCTGGGTCGCGTCAACAGAATTGGTCTCCATCGTCGCGTCGCGCTTGCGCAATCGGAGCCCCCGGTCTAAAACGCCAACCGTCCCCGGACCCCGAACGGGAGCCGAAGACCTGACCACTCCTACCGGAGGTGCCGACATGGCCCAGACACGCTTCGTCGTCCTCGCGCTCGCCCTGCTGCTGAGCGCACCCGCGTTCGCCAAGGAGGTCGCGGGCTTCGATTTCCCGGAGACCGTCAACGCGGGCGGCCACACGGTCAAGCTGCACGGCACCGCCATCCGCACCAAGTGGATGTTCAAGGTCTACGCCATCGCGGCCTACAACGTGAGCGGCTCGAAGGAAGCCCACCACATCATCTACGCGAACGAGACGAAGATGCTGTGGCTGCACTTCCTGCGCGGGATCGCGGGCGAGAAGATGCGCGACACGATCGCTGAGAGCTTCGAGAAGAACCTCACCGACGAGTCTTCCGAGGAGCTCAAGAGCCAGGTCGAGAAGTTCAAGGCCGCGATTCCAGAGAACATTCCGAAGGGAGTCGACGCCGGGTTCACCTACATTCCCGGCCGCGGTACGTCGTGCCGCTTCGGAGGCCGCGAGGTGATCAACATCCCCGGGCAGGCCTTCATGAAGCTGCTCTGGAAGGTCTACTTCGGCCCGAAGCCGGCCGACAAGGGCCTGCGCAGGGACCTCCTCGAGTGATCCGACCGCTGCGTCGTCGGACTGCGCCATTGCGATGAGGGTCCACTTCCTCGGCACCGGTGAGGCCTTCGACGCCGAACGCGCCAATTCCTCAGTCTTCATCGCGGGTTCGGCTGGCCTGCTCATCGACTGCGGCCCGACCGTCCCGCCGCGCCTGTGGCGTCTCGCCTGCCCGCCCGACGCGCTCGACGCCGTCTGCTTCACGCACCTCCACGGCGACCACGTCCTGGGGCTCCCCGCGCTCCTGGGCCGCTTGCGCCAGGACGGCCGCCGCGCGCCGCTCGCGCTCGTGGGCGCTCCCGGCCTCGACGACTTCGTCGCGCGATTGCTGGACCTCGCCTATCCCGGCCTGCGCGCGAGGCTACCGTTTCGGTTGCTTTTCCGCGATATCCTCCCAGGTCGCGAGCTCGCGCTCGGATGCGCCACGCTACGCTCCGCCGAGACGCTGCACGGCGTGAGAAACCTGGCCATTCGTGCCGAGCTGGACGGTCTCGCGTGTGCCTTCTCGGGGGACGGGCGACCAACCCCGGAGGCGGAGGCGCTCTACCGCCGTTCGGACCTCCTGGTCCACGATGCCTACCACCTCGACGAGCCGCACCCGACGCACGCCACCGCGGTCGAGGCGGTCGAGTTGGCGCGTCGAGCCCGCGTTACGCGTCTGGCGCTCGTCCACGTCCGCAGGTCGGAGCGTGCAGCCCTGCTGTCATGGCAGGGTGGCTTGTCTCGCCAGGAAGGTTGGCTGCATATCCCAACTTGCGGAGATCACATTGATATGTGATTGTTACGCCAAGGGACCTGGACGGCCGGACCCGCCAGCGCGCACGCAATGGCCCGCTGGCTCGCGTTTTCGACGAGTGACGGAGGCTGTCCAGGCTGCTTGACAAGAATGCCAAATCGCACGCATCATCCGCGCACCCCTGCCCCAATAGGAGGAGAAGCAGTCATGATGCGCGGAATTCACAAAGACAAGAAGGTATTTACCACGTTCGAGGTGGCCAGCGTTTGTCGCGTTTCGCCCGCGACGGTCATTTCGTGGGTCAACAAGGGCAAGCTGAAGGCATACCGCACGCCCGGGCAACATCGTCGCATCATGCGCGAGGAGCTCGAGCGCTTCATCCGTCACTTCAACCTGCCGGACGTGGAAGGCTTCTCGTCGCAGTTCCGCGCGCTCGTCGTGACGTCGGACTCCGCGATAGAGGCGGAGCTCGCCTCGGCGCTCAAGGGCGTCGCTCGCCTGCCGCTGACCGCGCTGTTCGCGCGGGATGACTTCGCGGCCGGCATGCAGATCAAGTCCGGCGACGTCGACATCGTCGTCGTGGACGCGGGCTCTGGCGGCCTCGGTGCGTCGGAGTGGATCCGTCGCGTCGCCCACGCGGCCGAGCCGCGCAAGCCGAAGACCGTCCTCGTGCTGAGCGCCGGTCAGGAAGGGCAGAGCGACTCGCTGATGGACGCGGGCGCGGCCAAGGTGCTCTTCCGTCCCGTCACGCCGACGACGATGGATGCGGCCGTCTGGGATCTGCTCGGTCGCAGACTGTAGTCCATCCAACCGAGGTCGCTTCGTCGTCGCACGCTTGCCTCCGGTGGCGCGCTGGCGCTATCGTGCA
>Ga0172370_10010149_pt1 | contig 10854 bp, 6 predicted proteins | sample LakKiv5m_FD_114538 | JGI IMG/M metagenome (GOLD analysis project Ga0172370, IMG submission 114538) | Freshwater microbial communities from Kabuno Bay, South-Kivu, Congo - kab_022012_11.5m | ecosystem: Environmental > Aquatic > Freshwater > Lake | place: Democratic Republic of the Congo...
AAAAATAATTTTCCGATGTAGGGGCGGTTCGCGAACCGCCCCTACGGAAAACATGCGAAAAGACTTTTTAGCATTGGTATAATCAAATTTTAAAGATTTTCTCTCCCGGCGGGGTTGAGACAATCCCGACATCCAATATTTGATCAGAGAACTTTATAGTATCCTTGCAATATATATAAAAACCGGATTCCGGTTCAAGCCCGGAATGACGCCCTGCGGGCGTATAGTATGTGTCAGGCGAGGGCGCCTGACACCACAATTCCGAGCAAATTATCGACAATTTTTTATCGATGAGGCAACAGTAACCGTCTACGCCTCATCCGGGACTGCGCTCGGAAGAGGAGGCTTCGCAGTAATAATCAAGAGTTATTTTTTCAATCCCTTCAGGATTGATTTATACTTTATGATTCATTTCCGTAGGTTTCACCTACGGCTATTCACATACGATCCTTTCAGGATCGAAAACATATAAAATCGCAATTATTGACAATTTTTTTATCGATGTGGTATAATTAAGCGCCTAATACTAAATTTTGCATTTGATACTTGACACTTTCTACTTGGCGCTTTATACTTATTTATGTTTCCAGCACCAGACCTTCGTAGGCGATGTGGATATTGCATTTGGCGCGGCTGCCATTGAGGATGTTTTGATATTGGTCGGCTTTTTGACGGAGGGTGACGACTTTGTCGTCGTCATAGGTGGGTTCGTGGTGGAACATCACCAGGTTTTTAACACCGGCTTCCAAAGCCATTTCGATGCCGATCATAGCGCTCGAATGTCCCCAATCTTCTTTCGCTAAAGCTTCGGTCAGAGTGTATTGGGTATCGAAGATGAGAATATCGGCGTCATGGAAGAAATCGAGGTATTTGGCGATTTTGGAGTGCTGGAGGTGTTTATATTCGGCATCGGAAGCGTAAACGATGCTCCCGCTTTTTTCATCGGTGAATCTATAACTGAAACATTTACCGGGATGGAAAAGCTCTAAGGTTTCGACCGTAGTGCCGCCGATAGTAATGGTTTGACCGGGTTCGATTTGGGTAAATTGTTTGGAAGCGCCCAAGACTTTCCAGGGGACGGGGAAATGCCAGGGATTATGCTGATTGGCTAAGCGTTCTTCCAGTTGTTCATGTCCGCCGTAAAAGCGAAGTAAATTCCCTTTTTTATAGATAGGGACGAAAAAGGGCAGCCCGCAAATGTGATCCCAATGAGTATGGCTGAAGAAAATGTCGGCGACACCTTTGCCTTTGCCGAAATCGCTTTGCATCAATTCGAGGCCGAGATTTCTGATGCCGGAACCGGCGTCGACGATGATGATTTCTTCATCGCGGGGTATAATCTGAACACAAGGAGTATTGCCGCCGATCGTGCCGCGTTCTTCGATAGGGAGACTGTCAAGGAAATCGGCGATGATTTTTTTCTGGTTAGGATCGAATTCGGCGGATTCGGCGCGATTTAATTCCAGATTTCTCGCCTTCCAGATGACATTGGACATCTTATGGGCGATTTCTTCGGAAGTAATCGGCGACGGAATGGATCCGCGAACTCCCCAAAACTTTATTTTCATATTGGAATAGAAGTGTAATTAGGATTATCCCAACGAAAATGGCGGCTGTTTCGGATATTGGAAACTGAATTTTCCCCCAATATCCGGCCAATAAGATAATATAATGTGAGTTGATAAATAATGCAAGGGGTAAATGAAAAATAACGGAATTTTTTTAAAATAATTTGATAAAGATGCGAGCGGCAAGTAACAAGCAACAAGCAGCAAGCAGCAAGCAGCAAGTTGGCAAGTTTGCAAGTTTACAAGTTAGCAAGTTAAAAGCAAAAGCGCTGGGTTTCCGCTTGCCAGTCTGTCTGAAAATGAGAAAAACCGCAAAAAAACCTGGTGTCAACTCTCTGCAGTCGACACCAATAACTTGTAATATATAGATATGCTGTCGACCACAGCGGATCGACAGTACACAGTCGTACTCATTTTCATTATTCCCGGACAGACTGTTGCGCGGGAATGACAAGTTTGGGGCATTTTCAGACAGACTGTAGCACGGGAAAGACGATTCCGGGTATTTTGGGGGGGATGTTAAATATTCGATAATATTAGTACTTGTTTATTATGAATATAATACTATAATACATCAGCGGATAAGTACAATAATCCTGCCGAAAATCCTGCCTCAATTATTTTTTTGTAAACATTATATACAATGACTGTATGTGTGGTGCACAGTTTTTTGATTTGGGAGAATTATTTTTCAGTCAATACTCCTATGGTCTGTGATTTGCATCACTTGCAGGGCGAAAGAGGTTTTTCATATCCGAAAGGAAGTTGTACTTATTCAAAAAAGTAATTTCATTTGTTTGAAAGAGTAAATCTAATAAAAGCAATGGATTCTGGCTTTTCCCGTCTTGCAGGGGTCACTGCGTGACAGGGACTATTGCGTAGCGCTCGGAATGACGCCCTTCGGGCGTATAGTATGTGTCAGGCGAGGGCGCCTGACACCACAAAATGACGGAATTGATGAATTCTGGGACAGAACAGTGTTCTGTCCCTACAATCGGAAAATATTAATCAGAACCGGTATAACCTAAAGAAAGGAGTAATGAGAGCTTTTTAAATGAAGAGGGAACAGTTTTACAAATTCAGCCATTTTTCGATAATGGCTGCGGCATCGTTAAGATGCGTTAATTAATCAATCCAATCAAGAGGGAAGCAGTTTTCAAGAGGGAAAGGAGCTTCAAATGTGGAGCAGACAGTGGTTCTTTTGTACGGGGGTTTTACTTTTAGTAATTTCGATGGCAATAGCCGATACGCATGTATCGGGCAATGTCAGCGGGACTTGGACAGTGGAAGCGATGCCTTACATTGTGGATGACGATTGCAGTGTACCTGCGGGGGCAAGTTTGACCATCGAAGCTGGAGTGGAAATCAGATTTACTCGGGTCAGTCCCAGCGATCCGCTGGAATTGGCGGTTTACGGCGTGTTGAATTCGGTGGGGACGGAACTCAATCCGATTTTATTCAAGCCGCACGCGGAGCCGGTAAATCCGGGGCATTGGGACGGGATCAAGTTTTTAACGGCGGAGGCGAGTCAAAGTCAGTTAAGCCACAGCAAGCTTTCGTATTCCATCGATGGGATCACGGTGCAAAATTCATCTCCAACGATATCACACTGCGAAATCTATTTATCTTCCAGCGACGGCCTCTATATCGATGATTATTCTTCACCCACAATATGTTACAATTTAATCCGGAATAATCAGGCCAAGGGAATATCGGTCGACGATTATGCCGCGCCGAATATTTACCATAACACCATCGTCAGCAACACTTCGAACGGGATCTATTATACGGATTATACTGCCGGGATGGCTTATAATAATATCGTTTGGGGAAACAGCAGTTACGGGATTCGGTCGAATTCGACTTGTTCGCCGGCGCTGACTTATAACGATGCGTATAACAATACCGGCGGGAATTATTACGGGTGCAGCGGGGGGATAGGTTCGATCAGCGCGGATCCGGCGTTTGTCAGTACAGGGACGGGGAATTACAGTTTGAATTCCTGGTCGCCGTGTATTGATGCGGGGGATCCGAATTCACCGCCGGACCCGGACGGGACGCGGGCGGATATGGGAGCATTCTATTTCTATCAGGCTCCGGCGGTGCCGGTGATAACATCAACGCCGGACACTACAGCGATTACCAGTTTTTCCTATGTCTACAATGTCGATGCTTTTGGTGTGCCGATACCAACTTATACGCTGACGCAGTTTCCCATAGGGATGACTATCGAATCCACAACAGGGTTGATTCAATGGCTGCCGAATATCACACAAGTTGGCACATTTCCGGTTATGGTCAGAGCGACTAACTCACTGGGTTTTTGCGATCAGTCGTATAATATTGAAACGGAATTGAACCAAGCGCCGGAAATTATATCGTTCACACCGGCTCAGATAGATACGGTGGATTATGGGGAAGCGGTGGAATTCAGCATTTTAGCGGAGGAACCGAATGGGCAGCCAATGTTTTACAGCTGGTATCTTGATAATGCCAGTTTGGGAATTTCGCTGGCATCGGCGATAATCAGTTTCAATTCGGTGGGGGAACATATAGTCAAGGTGGTGGTGACCGACGGAATACTCAGCGATTCTCTGCTATGGGCGCCGTTTGTTCCGGGGACGGAAATCGAAGGGGAAATGTCGGGAATATTGGCTGCGGCGGGGAATCCGTATTATATGACGGAAGATATTACGGTTTTAGCGGGAGCGACATTGACGATTCAGGCAGGGACACAGATTCATATAAACCGTCCTAGTCCGACCAATCCTTTGGCGATATTAGTTTACGGCAAGCTGGAGATAGGGGGGACGGAAGCGGAACCGGTTATTCTCACTCCGCAAGCAGCGTCTCCGGCGCTGAACCATTGGCTGGGGATCGATTTCAAGGATAACGCCAATTCGACTTCCTATGTGACTTATTGCGAAGTCGACCACGCGGAAGAAGGGATTAAGATCAGGAATTGTTCGCCGGCCATTTCCTACAATGACATCAGATTATGTTCATACCGGGGGATCAGCTCGATTAACCTCGGCAGTCCGTCGATACACCATAATTCGGTATGGCAGGTTACCGGCAAGGGGATTTATCTTTATACCGGGACGGCTCAAGTTTACAATAATACGATAGTATCCACCACCGGGACCGGTATTGAAATGTCGCTGACGGCGGCCGGCACGGAAGTGTATAACAATATTTCCTGTTGGAATACGCAGTACGGGATCAAGCTGCTAACCGGAGCGGCGGCGCTGGTGGATTACAACGATGGTTACGGCAATGCGGTGGGTAATTACAGCGGAGTTTCGATGGGCGCAGGCGGGATTTCCGCCAATCCGGAATTGACGGATTATATAATGGGGAATTTTACCCTGCAGGCGAATTCGCCGTGCATCGATGCGGGGGATCCTTATGCGCCGCTGGACCCGGACGGGACTTTTGCGGATATGGGCCGGTTTGTCTATCTGCAGAATCCGGCGCTTCCGGAGTTTCTTTCGATGCCGGATACGGTGAACATTGCGGGATTTTCGTTTTATTATGCGCCGGATGTGAACGGAGTGCCTTGGCCCGGGTTCAGTTTAGTTTCGGGACCGGCGGGAATGACGGTGGATCCTTTGTTTGGGACGATCAATTATCTGGCTTCGCCGAGTACGACGGGGAATTACACGGTCGATTTGCTGGCGCAGAATACTCAAGGGCCGACTCATCAAATCTGGACTTTGCATATCAATTTGAATCAAGCTCCATTGATACCGGATTATTGGCCGATGGGATTGGATACGGCGGAATTTCACGAAGAAATCGATTTCGGGGTGTTTGCAGTGGATCCGGACAGCCACGCGCTCGATTACACCTGGAAATTGAACGGGACGGTGATTGCGATGGGAGTGTCCGAAGTGACTATTTTATCCGAAGCTTTCGGAAGCAATGCTGTGGAAGTAATTGTCACCGACGGAGTGGATTCAACACTGCACAACTGGAATTATTGGATTAATGGGACGATGGTGAACGGCGAAATCAGCGGGGTATGGTCGATGGCGGGATCGCCGTATTTGGCGATGAACAATTTGACGGTGGCAGTGGATGATTCGCTAATCATCGAGCCGGGAGTGACAGTGTTGATGGCGGGAGATTATATGTTCACGGTGCAGGGCTACATCGAAGCGTTGGGAACTTACAACAATATCATCGAATTCAACAGCGCTGATTTAAATCCGGTTCCGGACGATTGGGACGGGATTTATATCGAAGCGTTAAGCAACGACAACAGCCGTTTATCCTATGTCGATGTCCGGCATGCTCATAATGGTATCAGAGCCAATTATTCCAATCCCACGATCGATCATTGCACGGCGGCGTATTGCGGGATGTTCGGGATTTATTTGGATCATTCCGCCAGCGAAATTTACAATGTTACTTTAACGCACAATCAGCAGGGGGGAGTCTATTGCAATACCGCCAATGCGGTGATCAATAACAGCATTGTCGCTTTCAATCAGGATTACGGCATCCATAGTATCGATTCCAATCCGGTGTTGAGTTACAACGATGTTTACAGCCAGACGAGTAATTATTCCGGCTGTACGCAGGGATGGGGTTCGTTGACGACTAATCCACTGTTCCAGAGTGCGGTCGATTTCCATTTGACGGAGATGTCGCCCTGCATCAATGTGGGCGATCCCAATCGTCCTAACGACCCGGACGGAACACGCAGCGATATGGGGGCGTATTATTACAGCTCTTTGGGAGTGAGCGAAGAGCCGTTGATTGTGCAGATACCGACGGAATACCGGCTGAAGGAGGCTTACCCCAATCCGTTCAATGCGCAGGCAACCATCGAATATTGGCTGCCGGAAAAGAGCCGGGTGGAGTTGAAGATGTATTCGCTGCTGGGCAGTGAAGTAACGACTTTAGTGGAAGGCGGACAGGATGCGGGTTATTATTCGGCGGTGTGGAATGCGGACGGAGTGAGCAGCGGGTTGTATTTCTGTGTGCTGGAAGCGAAGAATGCGACCGGCGGCAAATTTAAGGCGGTGAATAAATTGGTGTTGGTGAAGTAGGAAGTCTGAAAGTCTGCAAGTCTACAAGTCGAAAGCCGAAAGTCGAAAGCAACGCGGCTAAAGGAAATATTGCAGAGTCGGAGGGGCTCTGCAAAATAAAAAGTGTTCAAGTGTTCAAGTGAGCAAGTATTCAAGTTAAAAGCAAAGCTGTTTAAGGAAATATTGCAGAATCGGAGGGATTCTGTGATATAAAACAATAGGTGGCAGTTTAATCGAAAGCAAAACTTTAAAATGGCGAAACAATGCGGACAATACCGAAATATACTTTTATTCTATTGGGAGTGGTGGTAATAGCGGGAACAGCAATGGGGGGATACTATGAACCGCCGATCAATTTCTTCTTCATCATTCATGTGGAATCATTATTGGGCGGCACGGGAACTTACAGCGAATGGTTAGATAAATTGGTGCGGCTGGAGGATTTACTGAATACATATCCATCTCATCCGAAAATGACGATATTGATGAACGGAGATTTCCTGGAGTATGTGATGGCGGAAGGCGATTCGGCGTATTTTAGGGGATTGGAAACTGCGGGGCATGAACTGGGATGCCACGCTCACGGGATAGAGCAAGTAGGGCCTTTCAATTGGATAAGTACGGGGGATTCTACCGCACGATATGGTCAGCCGGCTTATAATAATGAGGTCACCCGGCATATATGGCGCAGCGCCACGGCGCAATTGGCGAGGTTGACGCCGAATATTCATTCGATGTGCGCGGCGCCGTTTTTGTGTTCTACGGAAGGGGATTTGGCGGTGGAATTCGGTTATGAAGTGGTGCCGGGCAATCGCAGTGAATTGTGTCAGGATTATTTGGGGCATTTGAACCGGCATCCGATGAGGTGCGGGACAAACGATTTGTACGGACACGAATTGGAAGAGGATTTGTCCGCGCCGATGATTTATCTGGATCATTTTGCGCAGATCGGCAATGAAGTGGCTCACGGATACAACGCCACGGTGCCGGCTTTGATGGAAGCGGCGGAAATGACTTACGATGACTGGCTGAGTCACGAGTCGGTTTATCAGGATTCGCTGGATTACTATGTCTGGACTTTCGGATTCCTGACACATTTGGGCAATATCGACGATTATTATTTGGAACAGATTGAATTGTTCCTAAATTATCTGGAAGATTTTTATATCGGTCAGTACAGCGCGTACGGGAATTTAAAGGGCAGATATGCCACAAGCTGGGACATTGCCCAGGAATTTATGCAATGGGAAAGCGTTCACCCGGGCTGGTCGTCGTTCAATTTGGTGTATGAGTATCCTCAGAATATCAAGATCAACGAGATAATGTATAAACCCATAGGATGGCAGGCGGCGGAGGAATGGATCGAGTTGTATAATCCTACGGATTCGACTTACGATTTGACCAATTGGAGACTGCGGGGAGCGTATACAGCGGACTATTGGCAGTTTCCAGCCGGGACTATGCAGCCGGGGCAGTATATAGTTACGGCAAATAACGGGCAGGCTTTTTACAACAATTACGGATTTTATCCTGATTATGAAGTGAATGGGGGGACTCCGGCGGTGGATTTGATAGCCAGCGGGAATTTTCAGATGGATGATGAAGGGGATGCGGTAGTATTGCAGAACACCGAAGTCAGCGCAGCGGAGAATGAACTTAATTGGGTGGACGCTTACAGCTGGGGGCAAAGCTGGCACGCAGGATTTTGCGATACTCGAAATGTGCCGGAAGGGAGTTCGATAGGGCGGGATTCAATTAGCACGGATACGGATGTTGTCGAGGACTGGCAGATGTATGGCAGTGGGGCGATGGAGCCAACTCCGGGGGAAAGGAATGCGGGGGGATTGGGAGTGGAAGAACAATTAGAAATTAAAAATTATGAATTAAAAATTGAATGTTATCCTAATCCGTTCAACCAGCAATTAGCTGTCAGCTTCGAGCTGCGAGATGCGAGTGAGGTCAGGCTCAGTATATATGATGTGCTGGGGAGGGAAGTGCAGGAATTAGGAATTAGGAATTGGGAATTAGGGAAAAACACGGTTATATGGGAGGCGGAGGGGGAGGGGAGCGGGGTGTATTTTGTGAGGTTGATGGTAGATGGCCGATGGTCGATGGTCGAGAAGGTAGTGTTGATGAAATAATGAATGAAAAGCAAATAGCAGCCCGCAGCTTTAGCTGTGGGAAAACTAAATAGGAGAACAGGCTTTAGCCTGTTCGGACAGACTAAAGTCTGTCCTCCTAATATAAATGCAGCCCACAAATTTATTTGAGGGTGAGATTTGAATCACGGAAAAAAACGGAAAACAGCAGAGAAAAGCGGAAAAAAGCAAACCTTCAATATCCAATAACCCACACTCAATCATCAATCATCAAGTGGGGGCGGGTTAAAAAAACCGCCTAATGTTTGCTTCTGCCACCAGCCACCAGCCACCAGCCATCCGCCACCAGCTACCAGCCACCAGCCATCTGCCACCAGCCACCAGCCATCTGCCATCAGCCATCAGCCACCAGCCACCAGCCATCTGCCACCAGCCACCAGCCACCCGCCATCCGCCATCAGCCATTGACATACCGATTGTGAAAATCAATCCATTCCGGCAGCACTTTTTTAATTAAGTCTTTTGGTGGTAAAAAGGCGATGCGCAGGTGATTGGTGCCGGGTTTTTGGCCGAAGCCGGAACCGTTGACGGTGGTCAATCCGGTGGTTTCCAATAGGTTCATACAATAGTCGAAGTCGTTCGTCCCTTTAGGTAGTTTGTTCAAGCGGGGGAATAAATACATCGCTCCGGTGCGGCCGAAACATTCCACCGCCTCCATACTCTTAAAACCTTCCCGAATCATCATTGCTTTTTCATACAAATCGTTCAAAATCGCGGTTTTTTCCGCGATGAAGCGGGGATAAGGTTCGCTGCCTTCCGCCGGGGGATTGACCATTAGGTAGACTAACAATTGCCCGACGGTATTGGAACAGAGGCTGACGGAAGCCAATTTTTGCAGTAATTCGATTAAAGGGCGGTTAGTAGATTTTTCCACCGGAGCGTTGCGCACTTCCAAATACCCTCCCCGATGCCCGCATTCGCCGTAAAATCCTTTGGAAATACTATGGAAACTGAAAAGAGGGACTTTTCGGTCGTTCAGAACTTTAGCGAAGGAGAAGAATTCCGCGCCGTAAGTGTTTTCCTGATAGACTTCATCAGCCATAATGACGATATGATTTTCTTCGGCGAAATCGATGACATCTGCGATAGTTTGGCGGTTGAGGATAGCGCCGGTGGGATTGCCGGGGTTGATGACTACGAGGCCTTTGACGGTAACACCGTTTTGGCGGGCGGAAGCGAGAGCTTCCTGGAGGATTTCGCGGTTAAGCAGCCAGCCATGGTCTTCATCGGGGTAATAATTAATTTGGGCGCCGCCGGTTTTTTTAATGGTGGCGGAATACAAGGGATATTGGGGGATGGGAATCATTATACCGTCGTTAGGCCCGGTGACCAGCAGTTCGATGATGTGTTTGACGCCTTCGGAAGCGCCGTTGGTGATGAAGATGTTGGCGGGGTCAGCATTTACCCCGGGGGTTGAACCGACCTTGTCTCTTTTATCGATGTAGGCGGCGACAGCTTCGCGGATGAAAAGAGGGCCGTTGCTTTCGGTGTAAGCTCCAAGTCCGGCGGGGATTTGGGCGAGGAAATTTTCCGCTAAATCGAGCACATAATCAGATAGCAGGTCTTTGTCCGACAGGGCGGGATCGGAGTTCCCTTTCAGCAGGCGGGTCAGTTGCCTTTCGCGGGCGATGCGGGAAGGGTCTTCCACCAGACTAAGCACTTGACGGTAGTAAGTGATGGGAGTTTGCCCGAGCGCTTGGGGATTGCCGATATTGCAGGGAATGGTAGTGCGGCCTTGTTTGCGCAGTTCGGCGGCGCGTTGAGGAATGGGGCCGCGGACAGCGTATTCCATTTCGATAATGTGGGGATTGAGGGCGATATGGAGAGGGGACGGGGAAGACATAACGGGAAATCCTTATGAAATAAACAACAGGATAAATTATGGAAAATTACCGAATTTAATAAATAGGCTCTTCGCTGAATCGTGTGGGTAAAGTCTATTAATGATTGATGATTGACAGCTATAGTTGTGCGATAACACAATCTTTTCACTCCGGCGAAAGCCGGAGTCCAGTCTTGGCGCTGCGATTAAAGCTGGATTCCGACTTTCGTCGGAATGACAAATCGGGTGTTTGGATTTGCAGTGTTGAT
>Ga0172370_10010150_pt1 | contig 10854 bp, 18 predicted proteins | sample LakKiv5m_FD_114538 | JGI IMG/M metagenome (GOLD analysis project Ga0172370, IMG submission 114538) | Freshwater microbial communities from Kabuno Bay, South-Kivu, Congo - kab_022012_11.5m | ecosystem: Environmental > Aquatic > Freshwater > Lake | place: Democratic Republic of the Congo...
ATAAAAAAAAAATGAAAAGAAAACAAAAAATTTACTCTAGACCAAAAAGACCATTCGACAAAGCAAGAATAGAAGAAGAGGGAGTAATTGTTAAAGAATTTGGATTGAAAAATAAAAGAGAAATTTGGAAAGCTGAAGCAAAGATAAAATTAATGAGAGAAAAGGCAAAAAAATTAATTTCCGCTAAACTAGAAGAACAAAAAATACTTTTTGAAAAATTAAAAAAAATAGGATTAAATGTAAATTCTATTGCAGACGTTCTTTCTCTAGAAAAAAAAGATTATCTAAAAAGAAGATTGCAAACAGTTGTATTCGCTAAAAAATTGGCTCTAAGTGCAAAAGCAGCCAGGCAATTAATTACTCATCAGAAAGTTTTAGTCGATGGAAAAGTAGTAAATGTTCCATCATATGTTGTTCCTGTTGAACTTGAAAACAAAATAACTTTAAAAGAAAGAATAAAAAAACAGGTGAAAGAAAATGCCTAGAATAAAAAAACAAGAAGAAACTGAAAAGAAAATTGAGAAAACTCAAGAAACTGAAAACGAGGATAAAAAAGAGGAAAAGAAGGTGAATTCTGGAAAAGATGTTGAGGCTATTTTGAATATTTATACCTCTTTTAATAACACTATTGCGCATGTTACAGATATGTCTGGAAGAACTCTTACAAAAATAACAGGGGGGATGGTTACAAAACAGGATAGATTAAAAGCAAACCCAACTATTGCAATGTTTATAGCAAAAAGAATTAGTGAAAATATCAAAGAACTTGGAGTTAAATGCCTTTACATTCGAATAAGAGCAAAAACAAGAAATCCTGCTCCTGGCCCAGGCGCTAACGCGATTGTGAAAAGTCTTTCAAGAGAAGGATTTAAAATTTTGAATATTTTAGATACAACAAGGTTTCCTCGAGGAGGACCAAAGAAAAAAGGGGGCAGAAGAGGTCGAAGACCTTAGTTAAGTTTAAAAACAAACTAAAACAATTTTTAAAATGGAATTAATAGAAAAAAAAGATAATCTTTTTGTTTTCAGCACAAAGCTTGATGAAACAATTGCAAATTCTATAAGAAGAAGTGTTAATAGAATCCCTTTAATCGCAATAGATGAGGTTGAAATTTCAAAAAATGATAGTTCTCTTTATGACGAGACAATTGCACACAGAATTGGACTTATTCCAATTAAAATGGATAAATCTTTAAAAGAAGATGAAACAAAAAAATTAAAATTAAAAACAAATAAAGAAGGAATTGTTTATTCTGGAGATTTTAAGGGAGATTTGGAAATTGTTTATGAAAAAATGCCCTTGACTATTTTGAACAAAGGACAAGAAATAGATTTAACTGCAATTGCAAAAATTGGAAAAGGAAGTGATCACTCAAAATTCTCTCCAGGATTTATTTTTTATAGAAGAGATTGTGAGATAATTTTAGACAAAGATTTATTAAAAGAGGTAAAAGAAGTTTTTCCGAATAATATTATTAAAGAAAAAGGAGATAAGATAATTATTGAAGACGACAAAAGAAAATCTGCTATGGACTTTGCAGAAGGGTTGGCTGTAAGGAAAGGAAAAAAAGCAGAAATAAAGGATAAAGAAAATTTGATAATCACAGTGGAATCATTTGGGCAAATAACTCCTCAAGAAATTTTTAAGAAAGCTCTTGAAATTTTGAAAAAAGATCTTAAAGAAATTGCAAAAAAAATAGAATAGTTTTAATTTTTGGTTTGAAATTTTGCAAAAAAAAATATTTTTCTAAAGAAATTACAAAATATGAAAAATATTTCATATAAAATTTGCAAAAAAAAGAGCATCAAAATCTTTTGGATTTAGATATAATGCTCTTTTTCAAGTTCAGTAAAATTAACAAATTACTCCTGAGGCATAAAGCCAAAATAGAATTACAAGAATGCTTGCAGGAGGTGCAACAAACTTTACAAATTTTAAACAAAATTTATCAAATCTTTCCATTTTGTTCTCCTTTCTTTTTAGTTAATACTAATTTTTTGGTTTTTAGAATCTCAATTAAGAGAAAGAAGAGGAGAATTTACTTCTCTAAACTTAGGCCGAGATTCAATTCCTCTATATGTTTGTAGGTTTTATACTTCTGAAAGTAATAATAAACAAAAAGTAAAACAATTTCTCCGAGATAAGTTAAAGAGTAAACATTGAACTCTTCCATTTTGAATTTATGGATAGATAATTCAATCCCTACAAAAGCGAGAATAATCAAAACGAAAATCATCAAAATCAAAATAAGTAAGTGCAGAAAAGATTTTCTTTTTTTGATTATCTGATGAAAAATAATTGTGCCAATCCCTCCAAGAGCAACTAGCACAGCGATGATAAAAAGAGTTGCATTCATATTTACCTCCTATATTAAGTTAATACCAAATCTTTTAATTGAAAACTTCTCGCTCACAGCAGAAGTCTTACCAACAGCACAAGAAAAGATTTTCTCAATTAATTCCAATATCGAATACCAAATGCAAAGAGAATAATGATTAAACAGACGTGAACAGCACACACCCAATCCCAATACATAAATATTAACTCGATTACTTTCTTTGCCTTTTCGAAATGTAAGTCGAGGGTTTATCTGTTTTTCCACCTTTTGAAGTACTCAGGGCGTTCAAAAGAGATTTTGAATTCTTCTCTTTCGCGTAAGCGAGGACGTAACGAATTGCAAAGAACAAAAGTATTGCAATTACAAAAACATTGAGAATCAAAATTGTTTTCATGGCTGTTGTTTTTTAAAAATTAAAAATTTGTTTGATTAAATAAAAGATTATTGCACCTGTTCCAAAAATCCCTGCAAAAATCATAAATAGAATTGTTCCGATAGCATTTCCGGTAAAATAGGAAAATAAATCGCTTGCAAATCGTGCGGATCTTTTTTGGTTGTTAATAATTCCGATAATGATCATATAAATAATCCAAATTATTGGAACAGAAAGTCGGAAATATAATCCATAAGAAAATTCTAAACTGTAAGAAGTCCAGAAAAGAATTCCAAGAATTGTTCCTAAAATTAGGAATACAAAAAATCTTGGATTTTTTAAAAAGGAATACTTTAAAGTTTTCATGGCTTTTGTTTTTTTATTTTAAAGTTTTATACCCATTCTTTTATTGGAATTTTATTTTTTATTCTGTACCTAATTAAAGGAATCCAGCAAAACGAAGGAATAATTACCATAAAAATTGGTAAAACCCAATTGGAAACTGTGTGATCTTTTATTGCGAAAATTGTTAAAAAATATCCTAGACTAAAAATAATCCACATTGCTGGACGATCTTTTTCTGGATGTTTGTTTAAGAAAATTATTGAGGGAATTATTCCAATAAAGTCTGCTAACAACGCCAAATAAAGGGCAAATTGAGCAGTTTGTTTTGCATCTTTTGTAAAGTACCATGTCAAAATCGACGTGCAACCAAAAAAGATACACAATATGTCTAATTTGTTAATAGTTTTTTCTTTGCTTCGCAATAAAGAAACAAGAAAAATAATTCCGCAACCGATCATTGGGCCGTAAGTTGTTAGTGCATTTTCTTTTGCTCCAGAAGAAGCATATGAGAGAAATATTGCTACACTGATAATAACAAAGATAGACCAGCTTGCAATGTTGGGGATAATTTTCCTTTGCCATATCCTATAAACATAAACAGGATAACTGAGGAAAACAATAATTGCCGAAAGTATTCCAAAAACGGTTTCCATTGTATAAAAAGATTTTAAAGTGAATTAAAAAGCAGGAACATTCTAGTGCAAAAATCAATAAACAAGAAAGCAAAAGAATGTCCTGCTCGGATCGATGAAATTATAAATGCAAAAACAGATAAACCTTTAATTGGTTTAGGAGAAAATAACCTGGAGCAGGACGACTATATTCCCATCCAAAACCTCCGAGTCCTTTTATCAATTTGGAATCAAAGTTTAAAAGAATGCCTGTTTCAGAACGCACAAGTTGAGAAGTTTTAAACTCATAACCATTATCTGAGTATAAAGTCAGATTGTATGGAAGCTTGATGCACAAAATATTTGCAATCAGATTGTTTTTGATTACGAGCACATTATAAACTGGACCTGTTGAAATTGTTGTTGCAACCCCCCATTCTTTATTCCATTCAGAATACCATCCTGAAACTATGAATGCATTTGTAATTCCCACTCTCCCTGAATATTCTATTCCTCCTTTTCTGTAAGCGACACCAACGCCGGCTTTTAACAGGTTTCCGTCGTAGTTTATTTTAAGGTTCAGAGCTTGACCTGGAATTTGTGATTCTGACCAGGTCTCGAATTGCCCATTTGCCGTTGGTGGAAGCGGGCGTTGTTGAGTGGGTAATGTTCCCATATGTCCTATTCGGATAGTCCAATTTTTCAGTGGTAAGAATGTTATCCACATCTGTGTGATTGCAGAGGGGTTTGAACCCAAATTATAATCAAAGTTGGTTAATCCTGATATTGCAAACATCTTACTGGTTTCCAGGTTGCAACTGCACCAACGCGTAGATTCAATGATGGAGAAACGTGTATGCTATCCATTGAAAAATTTGTCGAGGATAATACTCCAGCATAAATTTTTTCAATAACAATTTGCTTGTTAATTGTGATGTTCTCGATTTGCGAGAAAGAAGAATTGCAATTCATAACTATTCCTAGAATAGCAATGATAATGTTGATTTTTGTTTTCATGACTGTTTTTTTTAATTGTTTGATTTAATTATTTTATTTAAGATATTTCAGTTATTTTTTGTTAAGTTTTAGTTATTTCGCACATGCGAATTTTAAAAGATAGATATTTCAGTTGAATTTGAGGGTATTTCACTAATTTTATTTAGTTATTTCTAGTTAATTTTTGATTAGAACTAACGCTTTTTCAGCATCAGAGCTTATTTCATAAACCTTTTCGGCCCATGAAGGTATTTCAGTTTGTTTTTCGAGCGTTTTTATTTGAAATTAGAATATTTCTATTCTGTTTTCGGTGCAACGCTTGATGTTTTCTGAAATTTTTATATGGTTTTGTGATTTATTGAATATGATTTGATAATCTTAAATACTTTTTCCAACCTTGATTATATTTTATTTCTTGAATGGTTATTAATTTTTTGTTTATTAAAGATTCTTTTACAATATTTCCTTTTCTTGTTGATAACCCTAATTTTTTGTAAAGTTCAACTGTACTAAGTTCATGAAAAGGATTTAATTTCAAGAAATTAATCATTTTATTTTCTTCGTCACTTAAATTTAATTTTGTTTCATTTATTTGTGGTTGAACTTGAACTTCTCTTTTAAATTCTAATTTTTTCCTTAAAGTGCAGTTTACTGAAGTTAAAATATCTAAAAAAGTATAAAGTTTTTCTGAAAGTCCGTTTTCGAGTAATTTTTCAATTTCTTTAAGTTCTTTTCCTGAATTTAATTTATCTAAAATAAAATTACACAAAATTTCTTGCTTATTGGTTAATTCTGACTGAGTTTCAATTTCTAATTCAACTTCTTTTCCCAAGTTGTTTTCAAATTCGATTTCAAAAGAATTTAAATTTTCTGAATTTCCTTTGTAAATTATTTCTTGTTTGAATTCTGGTTCATTTTTTTCAATATCAATAGTTTGACTTACAAATTTCATTTTTGATGCTATTTTATCGTCGGTAATTAAATGATTTCTTAAATCTACAAAAGGAACTTCAATTAAAAATGGCGAGGTAAATCTTTCTGATAATTTCACAATTGCAGAACCTACTGGGAGTTGTGAAAAATATTCTTTTTTATCGGTTAGTTGCATTAAAGAACTTATGTCCATAATATCCTGGGGCAATTGCTGTTGAAACGCAATGTGACAAGCACTATTTCCTTTAACAGTGTCGCTTAACTTTGAAATATGTTGATCTAAACAGATTAAACTTACACCATACTCACGCATTTCTCTGTAAACCCTATCTGTAACTGATTCTGACAAAAAATTTGTTTTATTTTTTAAGAAAATGTTATGCGCTTCATCAACTAAAATAGCATAATTAAATCCTTTTGTTATTCTTTCTTGATTAGACTTTTTGTATTTGTAAATATAAGTTAATAAGAATTCACAAAAGAATTTTTTTTCAATATTGCTCAATGAATTTAATTCTAAAATTGCTCTTTTATCAAATAATTCCTCAATTGACAAACTTTTTTTACCGTCGTAGTTTATTACATTTCCGAATTCACCAAAAGTTAAAATCGAAGCAATTCTCATTGCACTTTCATACCAAGTTGCTTCTCTTCCCTTTGATTCTTTTGCTTTTAATTCAAGCATTTTTTTAACGTGTTGCCAATTAGGATAATGTTTTTCTCCATTGTAAATTCCCCATTTTTCAAAAATTTCGTCCAATGTTTCTAACAAAACTTTTTGAACACCAAACGAAACTGCAAAACTTTCTGTTAAAAGATCACATAAAATATTTATCCATTCTCTTGGTGAAACTCCTTCTGGTGGACGATTAATATTTATCTTAAAATCATTTGCAATTTTATCGTTGCCAACTGTGAAACAAACCAAAGAAGGATCTACATTCATTAATGGTCTGAAACTTTTTTTCCAATCAAAAACCAAAAATGGTTTTTGTTTTTGTATAAAATTTGACAAAATATTGAACGCAAAATTTGTTTTTCCACTTCCACTCATACCACTAATACAAACATGTCTTGACCAATCGTCTTCTCTTAATTTGAATGGAAATAATTTTCTTCCAGAATAAGAAATCTCTGCTAAAGAATATTCTCCGTCTATAAATTCTTGTCTTGGAGGTTCTAAGAGAATATTTTTATCTAATAGTTTATTTAAATGTTTTTGAAAAAGAAAACTTAAAATTTGAAGAATCTCATTTTTTTCTTCTAAAGATTCTGAAATTGAATATTTTAAATATAATTGATCAATTTTATTTCCAAATAAGGGTTTTAATTTAGAACATAATTCCTCGATTGATAAAGATTTTTGTAACATTTTTTAATTTTGAGCCTCTAAATTGTTTAATAATTCTTGTGAGAGTATATCTGTTATATTTTTTCTTGATGAGCTAAATTCTTTTTTTTCCTCTTTTGTAAATGTGTTTTTGAGATAAATTAAATCTTCTAACATCTCTTGCACGTTTCCATTAAAGATATATACATTAAATCTTTCGAACAGGTCTTTATATTCGGCTTTAGAAAATTCAATTGTCATTTTAGTTTAAATTTTCCTCAAGACTTAATTTGAAATTTTTAACTGGCTTTCCTTTCCAAGTCTTTATAGAAGGATATAAAACATCCCATCTATCAAAAGATTCTTGAAAGATATTTAAAAATAAGTCTGAATTTATTCCTTTCTCTCTTGCACAATTTAAAGCCCAGCTATAAATGTTTTTACAATAATCTATCTTCATTCTTATTGGTTCTGCTTCCCCATTTATCCTAATAGAACGAAATTCATTTGCGAGTTCCTCTAATGAATTATGTGCTTCTTCTGGTTCAGCTTCTTCTAATTTTGTTGAGAGTTCATTAAAATATTTTGAATATAAATTAATAGATGATTTTAAGATATTTTTAAATCCAAATTTATCAAAATCATTCCACACTAAACTTAGGGTATCATTCCATGCAATTTTATAGCGAAAAAGCTTATCTTGATTTTCTTCGACATGTTTATTTACCGCTTTTTCAATATCTTCTTTAACTTCTTTATAATTCATTTTAATTTTCCTCTAAAATTTTATTTAATGTGTTCATTCTTTCTTGCTTTTCTGCTAATTCTCTTTCATTTTCTCTTAATTCTTTTTTAAGCAAGACGATATCTTTCCAGCAAGTTATTTTTTCGTTTAATTGCATTTCTGAAATTTCTATTTTTTTATGCCTCAATGCATTTTTTTCTTTTATCATTTCCCTTGGATCTGGAGATGCTTTTTCTATAATCTCGTTTTCGAAAATAAAGTTGTTTAATTCTGTTTTAAGTTTCTCACCTTCATTTGAAAAGCTCTCGCTTAAATCTCCTCTTTCTTTTATTAAGTTGTAAATTTCTTTTACTGATCTTTTTAAAGATTCGAGTTTTCCTTTGCCAATATTTTCAATAAGATTTTCATTAGAAAAGTTTTTAGGTATTTCGGGTTTTTCAATTTGAAAACCACCTATTTCAGCAAATCTCTTTGAAGTTTTTTCCATAATTTCACCACTTTTAAGTTATTTATAAACCTTTCGTTTTTGTAACTCCTAAGAAATTACACCTTATTGAAGATCGTTAAAATGTTGGGCGTTTACAAACTTTTTTATAGTACATTTCTCCCTGTATTTTTATGTGGGTGTGCCGGAGTGGTCAAACGGGCTGGATTTAGGCTCCAGTAGCGTATGCTTGCCTAGGTTCGAATCCTAGCACTCACATTAAAAAGATTTATAAAGGAAATTTAGTTTGGAATTAAACCTGCGAGCACAAGCGATAGTGGGAGAAAATTTTTCTCTACTAATGCAGAACTCATAAAAATGAAAAGTAAAACAAAAATTGAAGAACAACTTAAGAGAAAAACAAGTTCTCAAATTGTAAATATAATCATTAAGTCAAAGAAAAATGAAAAATGGCTTGAATTGGCGTCTATACTTTCGAGTTCAACTAGAAAAAGAGTTGCATTAAATCTTGAAGAAATTAATAAACTTGCTACAGGAAATGAAATCTTAGTTATCCCAGGAAAGGTGCTTTCAATGGGAGAAATTAACAAAAAAATAAAACTTTCTGCATTAAATTTTTCTGAAAAAGCAAAACAAAAATTAATTAATGCTGGTTGCGAGATTATTCTATTAGAAGATTTAATTGAAAAAAATAAAGATGCAAAAGGTGTTAAAATAATATGAAAATTATAGACGGAGAAGATGCAATTTTAGGAAGACTTGCAAGTTATTGTGCTAAAGAAGTTTTGAAAGGAGAAAGATTAACTATTTTAAATTGCGACAAAGTAGTAATTAGCGGGAGAAGAAGTGTCGTAGAAGCAGGATTTTTAGAAAAGCGTGGAAGAAAAGGATCAAGTCAAAAAGAGCCACTTTATCCAAAAGATAATTATCGGATTGTTAAAAGAACGATAAGGGGAATGATTCCAGAGCATAGAAAAGGAAGAGGAAAAGAAGCAATGCAAAGAATTATGTGTTATAATGGTGTGCCAAAAGAATTTGAAAAATCAGAAAAAATAAAAATATTTAATGATAAAAAAATAAAATCTGTGAGTTTAAAAGAACTTACAAAAAATGCTTAAATGGAAAATAAATTAATTTATTCTTCGGGAAAAAGAAAAACCGCAATAGCAAAAGCGATTATAAAAGATGGAACTGGAAAAATTTATTTTAATAAAAAAGATTATTCTACTCTGCAAATGTTTAATAAACTTAAATTAGAAGAACCAATAAGAATTGCAAAAGAGGTTTTTGGAAATCTTAATTTTGATGTTAATATTAATGTCCACGGTGGTGGAGAAAAAGGGCAGATTGAAGCAGCAAGATTAGCGCTCGCAAAGGCAATGGTAAAATTCTCTAATTCTGAAAAACTAAAAGAAGCTTTTTTAAAATATGATAGGAACCTTCTTGTTGCAGATGTTAGAAGAAAAGAGGCAGAAAACCTGGAGATTCTAAAGCAAGAGCAAAAAGACAAACCTCTTATAGATAATTATATAAATCTTTCTTATCTTTTTATATTATGGTTAAAAAAAGAAGTGAAAGAAAAGAAACTTGGATGAGAATTATTGTTGGAATTGTTTCTGGAGTAATTTTGTACGCTTGGGCTTATTTAATCGGAGTGTTTTTTATAATTAATTTTATTGTAGGAATATTTAGTGGAAAAAGATTGAAAGAATTAGCTGAATTAAGTGAGATATGGAATTCTCAAATGTATGTTTTCTTAAGATATATGAATTTCACGTTGAATAAAAGACCTTTCCCATTTGAAAAATTAGAAAAAAGCATGAGCAAATTTGAATAAGTTAGATTATAATCGGCTTAAAAATATTGAATTTATTCTTAATATTTAATTATTTTCTAATTTATCCTGAACATGATTAAACAAAATTGATGAAATTAGTGGTTTGTGTTTTCCGTCGTGAATTTGATTATCAAATTTTACTTTTCCGATATAACTAAAGTTAGTTAAAATTTTTTTAATTCCATTAACAGAAAAATTATATTTTTGTGCGAGTTTATTTAAACTTAAATTATTATTTAAAAAATCTAAAAAAATTTCTTCAACTTTTCTTGCATTTTCTTCGTCTATAACCAGTTCATTATTCACAATTTTGTAACCAAAAGGAGCTCTAGAAGAAATCTTACCAGATGTGGCCCTTTCAATCATCCCTTTTTTTTGACTAATCCCTCTTTGCTTCTTCAAATTTTCAATTTCTTCTCTTAATCTTTGATTTTCTTCTCTTAATTTTTCTAATTCTTCTTGCATTTTTTCTTAAGTCTTCAAATTTTATAAACTTTGTAAGAGAACTTATCTTTTGATTTCTCTTCCTTTTTGTTTATAATAATTATTATAAATGGTGTGTTTTTTATCTTTATTAATTAATTTATACAATTCAGAAAAAATTTCTTTTATTTCCTTTAAATTTTTTAAATTAGATTTATTGATTTTTAAAATAATTTTCCAAATTTCAGAATTTCTATTAATTAACTTGTCTTCTAGTCTGAATTTAGAATAATCTTTTATTGTACATACAAATTTTTGCTTTTGATTTAATGAAGTAAATCTATATCTTTTGGTGTCAGATCCTAAAAGAAATTGCTCAAATCTGTAAGTAAGAATATCTAAAGCTACTTCTTCGGGGAGTTTATTTTTTTTCATTTTAACTCATTAAACTTTCTATAGGAGATTTTATTTTTTTTA
>Ga0172370_10010152_pt1 | contig 10853 bp, 2 predicted proteins | sample LakKiv5m_FD_114538 | JGI IMG/M metagenome (GOLD analysis project Ga0172370, IMG submission 114538) | Freshwater microbial communities from Kabuno Bay, South-Kivu, Congo - kab_022012_11.5m | ecosystem: Environmental > Aquatic > Freshwater > Lake | place: Democratic Republic of the Congo...
GGCAACACAAAATCATCTTGGACGCACTCATTTGTATAGGAATCTTGTTACTTGCATCGCAGAAGTTTTTGGTGGTCAAAGCATTATTTTAATAAAATATGAAGATGCTGTGAGCCACCCATTCGGCCCTGCCGGTGCATTGCTGGCGGCTAAGCACCACGATTTGCCCAACAAAATAAAACCCGCTTTGCTGCACGACAACCCCACCCGAAATTACGAAACTTTTGTTCTGCTCAATGCCATCAACCAAACCTGCTACCATAATTCCGATTATGAATTGCAACCCCAAAGGATGGTTGTACTGAATCAATTTTTCAGGGAAATGCCAGGGCAGAAATTCATGTTGCCTGAAGGTCTGAGTAAAAAAGTATGGGAAATTTTATCAGAAGATGCAAACTGGCTCTGCAGGGAGTTTTCGCTGCCTGAATATCAGTTTTTGGATAAAGATTTAAAACCTGAGGCGGATATTTGGAGTAAGCAAACGCTCGAATATCTCCGAAATATGTTGCCTGACTTATCACCTGCATATTACCAAATCATTCTTTGGGAACTATTTAATACTTCAAACGAAAAGCAACTCAGAAAATTAATTTCGTATCTAATCATTGAACCATCAATAATCAGTAAAAAACACAATGCTCACTTTACCAAATCGAACGAAGAACTAAAGATATTAAATAAGCTACTGACCCAAAAAATCAAATCCTTACAAATTGAGATTGACCTTTTACACAATCAAAATACAGCTTTGAGCTACAAGTTTGCCGCAATTAAAAGCAGCCATGCCTTCAAAACTGGTAAGCTTTTAGCGTTGATTCATCCTTTTCAACTTACCCAACGGTTGAAAGAAAAAATGAATGTGCCAAAAAACCTCCGGCTGATAAAGGAAAGCGGGCTTTTTGATGAAGATTTTTACCTTGAAAACAATATTGATGTAAAAGGATCGGGCTTGGATGCGGCCAGTCATTATCTCATTTATGGAGGTTTCGAAGGACGAAATCCTTCCGAAAAATTCGATTCTGCTTTTTATCTTTTGCAGAATCCCGATGTGAAATCTTCGGGAATAAATCCATTGATTCATTTTATAGAATATGGTGAAAATGAAGGCAGACCACCTGTTGAACACACGTCAGCACTTATCGTTAAAAATCCGGCTATTGATGAAGAATATGATGAACATGCCTTGAATTTGCCGGTTAAAATTGTTGTGAAGAATCCCAAAAAACTTCAATCTTTTGTTTTAGAAAATGATGGTAAAATTGAGTTTATCAACCTGTACTTCGACAGGATTTATGTAATTAACCTGCGGCGTAGGCAGAGCAAACTTATCGAAATCGTTCAAAAGCTGAAACGGTTAAACATCAGCGCCGAAATCGTAGAAGCAGTTGATGGGTACAAATTGCCTCATATTGATGAGTACAAAATGTACAAAACAATTCCTTTGTTCCTCGAAAATGCCCACCCCGAAGAATCGAAACTAAAACGTAAATTGATATACAGCCCCGGAGTGTGGGGGCATTTGAAATCGAACCGGCTAATATTGAAAGATGCGCTTGCAAAAGGCTACCAGCGCATCCTGATTTTGGAGGATGACGCCATGTTCATGAAAAATTTTCATCAGGAATTTGAAAAATTTACCGCCGCGACAGCCGGGATAAACTGGAAGTTTCTTTACTTAGGCGCAACACAGGCTTGTTGGGACATTCCTGATTGTATTGTTTACCCCGATAAATCATTAAAAACTTATCAGCCAGGCCAGCCATTTTACCATCCGGTTACCACAGTTGGTTCCTTTGCTCTGGCTATCCATCGGTCGCAGTTCAAAAACATCATCGACAAAATTGATGAAATGAACTGCCCCTTCGACTGGATATACAAACTTGCGTTTAATCACCTGTCCGATCAGTGCTTTGTGGTGCAACCCAACCTGATTATTACCGACATGGCCGAAAGCGACAACCGGCCGAAAGAAGATACATTGCGTGAAATTTTGCTTGCCATACAACGAAGAAAATGGGATTTGTCGAAATATGATTAACAGGGTATAACCTCAATTTTTACTACGATATTAACCATTGATCATCAACAAAAGAAAAACTATTACTGTTGGCGATTTATTAACTTGAAGCAATGAAGAATACAATATTTGATATCAGCATAATTATTCCTAATCACAACTACGCTCAGTACCTGGAACAGTGCCTGCAAAGTGTACTGGATTCGGATTTTGACCACAACAGGATGGAATTGATCATCGTGGATGATGCAAGCACTGATGACAGTGTGACCATTATAGAAGAAATGATAACCAACAGTCCGGTCGAAATAAGGTTCTTACGCAGCGAGGTGAATATTGGTATGGCAAGGTCGCGAAACCGTGGAATTGTAAATGCAAGGGGTGAGTTTGTTTACCTGCTTGATTCTGATGACTATCTGCACAAGGGTTGTTTACGACGTCATTTCGATTTTTTAAGCCAAAATCCTGATTTTATCGCCTGCTATGCACTTCAGCAGGAGTTTTTAACCGATACCAGCGAATTCCCAAATTTAAGATCAGACAAGCCATTTGATTACCTTCAACTCTTAAAAGGGCCGTACATTGGCCAGGGTGCTCTTTTCAGAACCAGAGAACTGATAGATGCCGGAATGTTAAACACCAATTTGCCACCTTACGGATGGGTAGATTATGAGCTTTGGCTTCGACTTGGGAAAATGGGGCAAAAGGTACATTTTCTCGAAGGCGAACCCCTCTATTATATCCGCCTGCACGAAAAAAACCTCACTAAAGGAATTGATTTCAACAAAATGAAACTGCTGGTTGATTTCCTGAGGATTGAGCATCCTCTGGAATTTGACATTGTAAAAGGTATAGGCGGGAAAATTGAATACATCCCTTTTGTGATAAAAGAAGCCCAGCTTTTCTTATCCGAAATTGAGGAAGATTCGTTAAAGATTCCGGTAAATTCGAAACATCATCGTTTTGTTTTTAATGTAAATCCAGCACGTAAACTAAAACAACTAAGGTTTGATCCCATCAATGATTATGCACTTATAAAAATCAATTCAACAGAACTATTGTTTGAGGGCGAAATCATTAAAACAAAGCTCAATTTTACGTCCAACGCTTTGATGAACGATGGAAATATCCACTTTTTTCACACAACCGACCCACAGTTGTTCATCGAATTTGATGCACCTCTTAGCATTGATGAAGTGGTGATTGATGTTGATTATCTGAATACTGGTACAGAAATCATTGCTGGACTGGAAAGTCTGAACATAATGAAATCGGAAAAGATGGCACATCTCGCCCAAACCAATCAAACACTAAATGCTCAGCTATCTAAAAAAAATGAGGAGTTAAGAAAAAAGACAAAAGAGATGAATCAAAAAATTCAATCCTCACGACATGAAATTGACTATTTACAATATCAAAACAATTCATTGAGCAACGAGCTTGGCACAATAAAAAGCAGCTATTCTTACAAAACTGGTAAACTTTTAACATTGATTCACCCTTTGCACTTTGCCCACTGGGTGATAGAAAAAATAACATTACGAAAAAACCTTCGGCTGATTAAGGAAAGCGGACTTTTTGATGAAGAATACTATTTACAGAGCAATGCTGATGTGAAAGAATCAAGATTGGATGCAGTCAGGCATTATCTGCTTTATGGCGGGTTTGAAGGACGAAATCCGTCCAATAATTTTGATAACCGGTTTTATTTGTTTCGATATCCGGATGTTGAAAAAAATGGAATGAATCCACTGGTTCACTATTTAAGGTATGGTCGGGCAGAAGGCCGATTCATAAAGCCCGGGAATAATCAAGGATTTTTTAAAAATCCGGAAAGCAAAAATTTTAAATTGGCTGCCCCATCAGAGGTAAAGTCCATCTTTTCAGGATGTCTGAGTTATCCCACAAATTTTTCAATTCTGGTTGTAAGCCACGGTAATATTGATAAACTGAAGGCCACACTCAACAGCCTGTTGAAGCAAAGCTACCCACATTGGCATTGTTTTATTCTGGAGTGTGGTACGAAGGTTAATTCAGCAGTCAGCAACCCAATAACTAAAAATACTGATGAATTTCCACCTCAGAAATTTACAGTAATTGGTCGTGCCGAAAACCTCTTTGTGGATTTGGAATCGAAAAACGGCTTCATTGGGTTTCTTAAAGAAGGCGAATTTTTAATGCAGGATTGTTTATGGCATTTTTACGATGAAAGCGACGAAAAAACAGATTTAATGTACTCAGATCATGATGTTTTTTCTGAAGAATCAGGTCATATCAATCCCTGGTTCACATTCAACTGGTCGCCCGATCTACTGCTAAGCCAAAATTTTATCAAGGGTTTTTATTTTGCTTCTGTCAATTTATTTTTAAAAATGTATCAAACTCAAATGTCGAAACAAGAGTTCGCAAGGAAGATTGATACCTCACCTGCCTGGAGATACGGAGTTTTGTTGAACCTCGGAAGTATGGCCGGTTCAATTAGCCGGATACCTGAAATACTTTGGTCGTACCCGCTGGAGAGCGACGAAAAGCTGAATGATGAATATCAGGCCGAATGTGATGAAATTCAATCATTTTTGAGTAATCATGGGTTAGATGCAATGGTTAAGAAATACCACAACGGCCAAATAAGGCAAATTAATTGGGCGCTCGCCAGCGAACCAAAAGTTTCCATAATTATTCCAACAACCGGCAATTTGCAGTACCTGAAAACATGCCTTGATTCACTGACAGGGATTACTGCTTACCGCAATTTTGAGGTAATAGTACTTGATAATGGACGGGGGAAATTTCCGGATGGTATTGATTACGCCCGATCGAAAGGCATGAAAGTTATCGGGGTTAATGAAGATTTTAATTGGGCTAAGCTGAACAATATTGGTGTGAGAAACGCCGATGGAGAGTTTCTGCTTTTTCTGAACGATGATATCGAAATTACTGACCCTATGTGGCTTACAGCAATGGTTAGTCTGGCCAAAAGAAAAGATATTGGAGTTGTCGGAAGTTTACTGCTTTACCCAAACAAAACCATTCAGCATGCAGGTGTTTTTCTGGTTGATCATGGCGGGGGCGCCCGACATTTGTTTTACAAACAAAAACCGGGCGATGGAATTTATCACCATCTCGACCAATGTGTACGCGAAGTTTCGGCCAATACCGGGGCGTGTATGATGGTAAGCCAACAAATATTCGATGAAATTGGCGGATTCGACGAAAACCTGGCTTTGGTAGGCAACGATATTGATTTCTGCCTGAAATGCCTGGACGCCGGTTACCGGAATTTGTGGACACCTTACAGCAAATTGATCCACCACGAAAGCATTTCCCGTAAGGCAACACCCATCCACAAGGATGAAAATACCATGTGGGAACGTTGGGGCAACCATTTCCGAAAAGGCGATTATTATTACAATCCTAACCTCACTCTGGAAAAAGAAGATTGTTCGGTTAAACCCACAAGCAAGTATTTTTCGCCCGTAAACAACAACGGTTTAATTGCCGGAAGGCAAACGAGGCTTAACAATCAAGCAGAACCAGTTTACAAGGTTTCACAATCGCCGCCTGTTTTCGGTGTAAACCTCATTTCGTACATACGAGCCGAAATGGGGATTGGACAAGCTGCCCGTGGCAATGCCAAAGCACTTAAAGCAGCAAAAATTCCTTTTGGGGTCATTAATTTTGAAAAGGGCAACCCTTCAAATATGAATGATTTGACCCTGCAGTGCAGGGAAATACAAAAAGCAATTTACGACATCAATATTCTTCATATCAATGCCGACCAGACCCCTTTTGTGGTTAAAGAATTGGGCATTGATTTATTGACAAAAAAATACACCATTGGTTTCTGGGCTTGGGAATTGCCCGAATTTCCGGATAAATGGACAAATTCCTTTAACTTGGTTGACGAAATTTGGGTGCCATCATCCTTTGTTGCAAAAGCAGTTTCGATAAAATCGCCCGTACCTGTTATCACAATCCCTCATGTAGTTGGCATGGTAAAAGCAAAAGATGTAAAAACACTTTCAAAAAGATTCTTTTTCAGTATTCCCGAAAGCTCCTTTGTTTTCCTCAGCATGTTTGATATTTACAGCCAGATAGAAAGGAAAAATCCCTTTGGGTCAATACTTGCTTTTAAAAAGGCATTTAAAGCGGATGATTGTAGCGTTTTGCTGATAATTAAGGTTAACAACGCTGATGATAGTAGTTTAGGGGAATTAACTGAAGCCATCGGGGAGTATAAAAATATCCAAATCATTTCAAGACATTTTACCAGAGAGGAAATTGAATGGTTGTTGTGTTCTGTTGATTGTTACCTTTCGCTGCATCGTGCGGAAGGTTTTGGACTGGTACCTGCAGAAGCCATGGCTCGGGGAAAAGTAACAATGTTGACAAACTGGTCGGGCAATACTGAATATATGACCACCGATAATTGCATTCCAATTTCTTACAGGTTAACACAAATCGGGCAGGATTTAGACCCTTACGAAAAACATCAATATTGGGCAGAACCCGATTTGGATGAAGCCTCTTATAAAATGAAATCAATTATTTCAAATCCGGATGAAGCCAGGCAAATTGGTGAAAGAGCAAGATTCACAATAGCTCAGTCCTTCTCTGCTGAAAAAATTGGGGCTTTAATGAAACACCGGATTGATGAAATTTACCGATTTATGTAAAACGATATTGGATTTTGATGCCCGGATGGATTTCCAAAAACCGTAGCATGAAACAATTGCAAAAATAAAGGAATTTACAGCACCAATGAAAACAACCCTGCACGCGAATGAAACTGATATGGAAAGGATAATTGAGGAACGGAACCAGAATTATCTGCACTACATTGCAACTTTAAGCGAGTTATCCGCAATCAAAACCAATCATTTTCTCAAGGTAATGCTTAAAATTAACCATCAGGTTAGTATGGTTTTCAAGTTTGGATGGTTGCAAAAGGCCATCGAAAACCAACAACTTTCGATGAATGTAAAAACCTTAATCAACAGTGGCCTTTTCGACAGACAATATTATCAAAGCAACTATCCAGATGTGACAGAATCGGAAATGACGCCCGAAATTCATTATTTAAAGCATGGATGGAAGGAGGGACGCAATCCTTCCAGCAATTTCGATACTGTATTTTACCTTGCTACCTACCCTGATGTGTTGGCCTCCGGAAAAAATCCATTGATTCATTATATAAAATATGGACATTACGAAGACAGGCTGGTAATGCCCGGCTACAATCAAAGTAAAAATTATTCCGATATTAAAAGCCTTAGGGCAGGTGTCTTGAAATTTCTGGTCCGCAGCCAAAGCCGTAAACCCATCGTGCCTCATTTTGCACCACCGGATAATGATTTTGCCCTTGAAGTTCCTTTTGGGTTTCAAGTTTTTAATGATGAGGCGCCAGGAAAAATTGCTGTTTTCTGCCATATTTATTACACAGGCCTTGTTACTGAAATCCGAGGCTATTTATTAAACATTCCTTTTCAGTTCGACCTTTTCATCACAACAGATGAAACCGATAAACAACAAATAATCCTGGCAAATTTCTCAGACTGGAACAGAGGAAAAGTAGCTGTGGAAGTAACCGAAAACCGTGGTCGCGACATAGCGCCTAAATTAATTACCTGGAAAGAGCAATTCGACAACTACGATTTCTGCCTGCATATTCACACCAAAAAATCACCACAGGAAAGCGTACTTACCAACTGGCGTCAGTATTTATACGACAACCTGCTTGGCTCCGAAAAAACCATCAGAAGTATTTTTGAAGCTTTCGGGAGTGATGTGCAACTAGGGATGATAGCACCTCAGCATTTCACCAATACCAGGCAGGCCGTGGGCTGGGGGTATAATTTTGAAAATGCAAAAGGCCTGGCGCAAAAAATGGGTATCGCTCTCAAAAAAGAAGGAAGAGTGGATTTTCCTTCCGGTTCGATGTTTTGGGCAAGGATGGCTGCATTGAAACCTCTGCGTGACCTGAAATTGAGTTTTGATGATTTTGCGGAAGAAACCGGCCAGACTGACGGCACTTTGGCGCATGCCATCGAACGGCTTTACTTTTTTACCTGCGAAAAAGCAGGTTTCAAATGGATTAAAATATTTGATCCGAAAACTTCTCCTTACCCACAAAGGAGTTTTATGGTAAGAAAGTATCATGAACTTCCCGGCATCATCAACCAGGCGCAGGTTGAGCTGCTCAACGACAAGGCGGAAACCATAACAGAAAAGGAAACCAGGCAGAGTGCAGAAATAAAACAGCGTTTACACTTCCTGAAGGTGCAGCTAAATTCTCCTTACGCTCATCTGGAGCCGGAGATGTTTTTCCAAGCCCTGAAAGTGCACATTGCCGGCAAGGAAAGTATCATCGATTTTGATGAAGCTTTTTACCTGAAAGCCAATCCTGACATAGAAAGATTAGTGACGTCGGGGGTTTACGAATGTGGCTTTATCCATTTTTGTCAGAGTGGACGCACCGAAAAACGCGCCTGGAGCAACCAGAAGCTGAAAACAAAGTTCAATTTACTGCCACACTACCCGGCTGGAATGTTTGAGCCTGTGAAAATGTTGAAAAAGGAACGATACATCACTACCATTCTTCCGAATGTAAAAAGCCTGGAACCATTTATGCTGATACTTTTTGGGCATTTGCAAAGCGATTTGTTTTACGCCGGGTACAATGCATTTTTCAAAGATTTTATGCCGGTGTTCGATCATTTCCCCAAAATCATCATCGCTGTTGATAACGAAAACATCGAACCAGAACTGGCGAAAAAATATTGTAGCCGGATTGAGGTGATAAAACAACGCGACCTTTCGGAAATAGAATATTCGCCCGATGTAATTATTTGTTTCAGCAACCACCAGGTTAGCAAAGCGCTGAGGATTAGCAGGAATCCTGAAAAAATTGTGTATTACTGCCAGGAGTTCGAATCAGGATTTTTTCCGTATGGCACGGAATATATCGAAGCCGAAAGTGCCATTGCCAAATCGAAAAACATCATTCTTTCTACCGAATTACTAAGAGTTTTCCTCGAACAGGAAGGGTTGATCAAAGAAAGCAATGTTTTTGTTACCAGCCCCGAAATCGAAATTCTGGATGTTGCTTCCGAAAAGACCAAAAAACTCTTTTTTTATTTCCGGCCTGAATTTTTCCACACCCGCAACATTCCTGAGATTATCTGGGAAGCCGTTCATGAATTCTGCAACCGGCACACAGGCTATGAGCTTTACCTTGCAGGTACCATCGATACCCGCTTTTCGGTTACCATAAACGGAAATGAGGTTTTCGTGTTGAGTAAGCTTCCCAAAAAAGAGTACAACCTGTTACTGGCTTCGTGCGATGTGGCCGTAGCCATGATTTACTCGGCACATCCGGGCGTTATTGCTTTTCAGGCAGCAGCATCAGGTATCCCAACCATCACCAATATTTTTAAAAACAGGGATACAAAAACACTTAAAGCAATTTCTGACAATATTGTTCCTTATGATCCGGTACGCGAAAATCTTTGCCAAAAAGTTGACGAGGCACTTTTAAGAGTTAAAGGCAGAAAACACTTCTCCCACGAGCATTTTATCGGTCAGCCACATCAACAAAGCCTTTCTGATTTTATTTTGAAAATAGCTCAAACCCAAATTCTTTAATCATGTCTCAAAAACTGAAGTTTTATTTTCATATCGGCCAGCCAAAAACGGGCACCAGCGCCATTCAGGCGTTTCTGAATTACAACCGTGAAAAACTTGCCAAAGAGTTTGGTATTCTTTATCCGAATTTTCAGCAAAAAGAGCTGGATTCTGGATTTTGCCATAATCATGAGCAGTTGTTTTCTCAATTTCACTCAGTGGATGACAATCAGGAATTTACAAAGTATCTTATCGAATGTAAGCAGTTTTGTCTTGACAATGATATCGATACTATAATTATTAGCTGGGAGGGGTTTCAAGTTAAATTATGGCCGGAATTAATCAAAAATATCGAAAGCACGCTGAATTGTGAAATTAGGCTGATTCTCTATCTCCGAAGACAGGATTTGGTTTACGAAAGCTCCTGGAAACAGTGGGGGCATAAAAATAAGGAGTTTCAAAATATCCATGATTATATCGCTGCCAATGATAAAAATTATCTGAATTATTTGAGAAACTGGCTAAAATATTTTCCAAAGGAACAGTTCATACTAAGGACGTTTGAAAAAAGCTGCATCAGCGATGATGTTGTGCACGATTTCCTCAAAATCTTAGGTATAAAAGATAATGACGGTTTTATAATACCTCCGGATAACAATCTTAATGTGAATGCAGGTTTGACACCTGAAATTGTAGAAATTCTCAGGTTGTGCAATTATTTAGTTGTTGACTCCAACAACCATACTTTACTAGACATGATGTATTCCATCCTTTCGGAAAAATTTAAAAAAAGAGACCCTTTCAAAAACTATGGTTTCCTCACCCTTGAGGAACGAAAGAAAATAATGGAGAAATACGAAACTTCGAACCGTGAGGTGGCAAATATTTTTTTTGGTGATGAACGCCGGGAGTTGTTCATGGACCCGATTGACGAGAATGATGTTCAACCCGTTTTTAAAGGACTTACCATCGAAAATACAGTGCCTGTTTTTATGGAGTTGCTTCTTCATCAGCAAAAAACCATTGAAGAATTGAAGGAAGAAACCCGAAAGTTGTTGTTCAGTCATGCTGATTTGAAAATCTCGGATTTACACAACTTTACATTCATCGGAATTGAGTTAAAGGAATTTGTTCGGGGTTCCGTCAGCAGCCAACAGATTACCGGCAAAAAACTTAAAAAAGACGGATTGATTTTTACTGCCACAGGCAATGA
>Ga0172370_10010157_pt1 | contig 10852 bp, 7 predicted proteins | sample LakKiv5m_FD_114538 | JGI IMG/M metagenome (GOLD analysis project Ga0172370, IMG submission 114538) | Freshwater microbial communities from Kabuno Bay, South-Kivu, Congo - kab_022012_11.5m | ecosystem: Environmental > Aquatic > Freshwater > Lake | place: Democratic Republic of the Congo...
TCACCCACGGCAAGCTAGGCTGACGTTGCGCGAAAAGTCGTCACCTCACCGGAATTGAGATCGGCGCCGGTTCCTGTCTGTTCTATTGCCGCGTGGTTCTTTTTCTCCTGACAAGAGACAAGACGATGACACCCGCAACGACAGCTACAGCGAGCCATGTCTCCATATACAGGTGCTGCAATATCAGATTCCACCGATCTCCCAATAAGTATCCTAGCGATATAAAGGCGATGGACCACACAAATGCGCCGGCGTAAGCAAACATTGCAAATACGGGTATCCTGAGTTTCGCTGCGCCAGCTACGAAAGCAGTTAGATGCCTTATGCCGGCTATGAAATAGCCAAACAAAAGAGCCCACTTACCAAAGCGCTCGTACCAGCCATTGATCCGGCCTAGCATTTCAGGTGTAATGTGAGCCAGATAACCCCATCTGTGAACAATGGGCATGCCTATGAAGCGACCCAAAACGTAACTCAGGCTAATACCGCACGCGCTGCCCATGACAGCAGAGGCTACGGTGAGTTCCGGCAACAGATAGCCCTTGAATATCAGGAATCCTGCGCACGCCAAAACGAGTTCGTCAGGAACTGGGACCCCGACGATCCCGAGCGTAAGCAAAGAGAAAATGCCCAGGTATCCGTAACGAGTAACCCAATTCAGAATTTCAGTGGAAGATATCTCCAGCATGAAGGATACTCCAAGCAGAGACGCAACTTCATTTGTAAGGTTGGCGACCGTCCTGAAAGTCAACCCTTTGCTTCACGTTGTCTCAAGTAATTCGTAGCACTCGTATTGCTGTCAGAAGAGATTCCAAAGACACGGTAGCTTCCAAAAGCCTATGAATTCAACCTGGGATTCCGTTGAAGAAAGCGCAACAGGTGAATCCTCACGATCATTTTTGTCGGATTCACCTATTGCGGGTTACAGGCCATTTCTAGTTCTCCGTCACTAGAAATTTTCCGCCAGGAAGATTGTCGCGGAGCCTCGTTGGATCATCATGCGTATGACGCCGCTCTTCTTGGATTCATCCACTTTTTTGTTGAACTCCGAGACGCCTGTTATTACTGAGCCGTCCACCTCCAGGATCACGTCTCCCTGTCTCAGTCCCATTGCGGCCCCTCGGCCGTCAGGGTTGAGGTCTTTGACCAGCAGCCCCACGTTCGCTTTCAGGCCCAACTTCGATGCCACTTCGGGGGGTACCTTCTCGACGGTTGCCCCAAGTTCAGAGGACGTTTGGGTCTTCGGCGCTCCTGCCGCCATTGCTTCTGCGGTTCTTTCCGCTATGGTGACATTCAATGCAACCGTCTTCTTGTCTCTCCATACTGTCAACTTTGCAGCGGAGCCTACTTTTGTCTGGCCGACGAGGTTCTTGAGCTGCGCTGCGCTATTTATTGGCGTGCCGTTGAAGTCCAGGATGATGTCGCCCGTCTTTACCCCGGCCTTTTCCGCGGGCCCTCCGGCCACCACTTGTGACACAAGCGCTCCGTTGGTGTCTGTCCGTCCGAAAGATTTAGCCAATGCTTCGGTGACATCCTGGATATTTACTCCAAGGAGGCCACGCTCCACTTTGCCGGTCTTTAGGAGCTGATCCATCACCATCTTCGCGGAATCGGACGGTATTGCAAACCCTACGCCCATATACCCGCCGCTCTGCGTGGCGATGGCTGTGGTGATACCCACAACCTCACCCTTGATGTTGACCAGCGGTCCCCCCGAGTTGCCTGGATTGATGGGGGCATCTGTTTGAATGAAATCCTCGTAACCTATGATCCCGACGTTGGTGCGACCCATGGCGCTGACGATGCCCTTGGTAACCGTGCCGCTCAGCCCGAACGGATTGCCTACGGCCATTACGATCCCGCCGACATGCAACTTTGAAGAATCGCCCCACGTAACAGTGGGCAGGTTTTTGGCATCAATCTTTATTAAAGCGATGTCGCTCTCCGGGTCGGCTCCGATCAGCTTCGCCTTATAATCTCGTTTCCCCTGGAGAGTAACTTTGATGTCCTTCATGTCTTTGACAACATGATTGTTTGTCATGATGAGTCCGTCCGGGGACACAATAAATCCGGATCCCATCAGAACCTCGCGAGATTGCGGATGCTTCCGCAATTCCTTTGGGAGTTGATTCCCGAACGGGGCAAAGGGAAATTGTTTAAGAAAAGGCTCGAGGCCCTCAGGAGTCGAGGCCGGGACGCTCTTGGTGGAACTTACCCGGACCACTGTAGGCGAGACCTTTTTGGCGATTTGAACGTATGCCTGGTCCAGGTCGTTGATCGTTGCCATGGGGTCCGCCGTAGCGGGAACGGCTGACCCCATTGCGAGTACGGTCACGAAGACCGCTAATGACGCTATCACAGGTACCGCGAAATTTTTCTTGTTCATCAATTTTTCTCCCGTTTGGAAGTGGTTGCAAAGCCTCGAATCCCGCCTTTGTGGCCTCGTGACATCATGGAGTTGTGTGGCGAAATATTAAGCATTGCAACCGCTTCCAGTCATAGTTAAGAAGGGCTTATAAAAGCCCGGTCTAACTCACCGCTCACAAATCAATCCTATAACGAGCTTGCGAGCTTGTCCCAAATGCCGGTAATTCTTTGTGCAGATGCCTCCTTTTGTTCTCGTAATGTGTTCGACACCTTCCTGATCTCGTTAATCATGGTCTGCGTGGTTTTGCCCGCGTCCCTGCCGACTTCCGACTTGTAGATTTCCAGCTGATCAACGGCTCCCTGCAGGAATCCTTTTGCCTCATGGTAATCATTATGAACCGCCATCCGTGCGGCCTCCATCAAGTTCCATCTCGCCCTCAACAATGGCAAGTCCACCTCACTAAATTCGTGAATCACATTGTTTTGGAGAGTAGCCAATGACTGGTCTGCCTGATTTACGTCCTTGTTTTGCAAGTTCGCTGCCGCCTGCTCCAAGTAGTATTGGGCATCGCGAACGTTCAAAAAAGTCCTCGTGTCTCGCACTTCCGCTTCTCCCAACCCCTTTTCCGGAGATTGGTTACCCGCAGCTTCGTGTTTGGCCATTTGGACAGGAGGAAGCACGGCAAACATTTCATCCAACTCGCCATAGAGGGGTATCACGAACTGTTTCTGCTTCTCCGTATCCTGATAGGTAGAGCTTCCTGATTTGATGGTCGTGTGCACATCGTATTCGGGAAGCGCGTTGTCAATGATTTTCACTAATTCAAGGCCCTTTTGCACATGCTGCAGGGCGTGTGTGCCGCCTTGGTATTTGATATCGTCTCTTGCCTCGTAGACTTGCCTCAGGATTTGTTCAGCAGCCAAAGAGAGAGATTGTTTTTCTTTGTTGCTCAATTGAATCTGGGGGTTAGTCTTGATCTGAGAGCTAATGCGCTCTTCGGCGAGCGCATGAGAGACAACCGAGGTGGACAAGAAAAGGGCGCTCAGCGCAATTGTGAACATATAACTTATACGATTCATGGGTATTACTCCTTTTTTTGGACATAGTAATCGAGCTTCAGTCGGCCGAGTATCCATTGCCAGCGAGTTATCGCCCCCCAGTTGTTACTGGCGCTATCTAGTTTTGGATTTCCTACGGCTGGTTGCTTGAACGCAATTCATGAGGGATTTGTCATTTCAGTTGTGCCATCACTGCGTTTTGGCCTTGTTTCAACAGATCGTGCCCTTCCGTTACAATTCTGTGCGCCCTGGACAAAGCTTTCTCGTCATTCATCATCGTCAGCATTCCATTTTGCATCAACCGGGCGCCTTTCATCATCTTTCTTTCTGCTTCCAGGCTGGTCCTTGTATCTTGAAGCAACATGGCATCAATTTTGCTGGCCCCGTTGAGCAGTCGCTCCCCTTGGAGCATTGTCTTGTCCGCGTGTGTCATCATTTGCCTGGCCCTGGGGTAACCTTTTTGCTCCCGCATAATTTTCATGGCTTCCCGCAGTTTCTTTGACGCATCCATGATCTTCTGGGAGCCCTCTGACATCAAGGCCTGTCGCTTCGTTATCTGTTGCTGCATGGTCCCTTTTGGAGAAGTTTGAGCAATCGCCTGAGGTGCAACCATTAACACCACGGCGCTGCAGGCCAACGCCACGGTCCATGCCTTGAATTGAACTGGCATCATTTATACCTCCGGTCTTCGTTGACAATTACGACCGCCTTGGAAGAAGTTTGTTCCACCGCTGACCGGAAAATTGCTAAAATAGCTTGCAATGCCGAAATGTTGAGAGCATAGCTCCTGAAAATAAAAGAAGACCCCAGGTTCGAAGCCGTCCTGGATGCCTATGAACTGGCAGGCGTGAAAGAGCGGGACCTGGAAGGCTTCTGCTACAAAATAGCTGTCCGATTCGATTTGAAGATTCTTTGGGCTCTAAGAATCATTCACCAATCCGCACAACAGTAGAGAACCCTTTCTCAGGACCATGGCCACCACAGTCAGCAATCCGAAAGCCACACACTGCCCAATTTCGTTTGCTCTTGAAAATCGACCGAGGGGCTGTTCATAGGAAAGGCGGTCCGAGACTAAAGCAACAGTTGAGGGGCAAGCAAGCGGCATGGATTACGTAAGCTTCTTTTGGCGATGGCAACAAAGATCGTTTCTGCTGGCTCGTTTCAATCCATTACTACTCGATCACCCGGATTGAGTCCTGACAAAATCTCTATCTTCCCACCATTAAGCTTGCGGCCCGTCTTTACATAAAGAGATTCCACCCGGCCATTCTCTAGAACTCTTACACTCTCCAACTGCCCAACCATCCTGACGGCCTTTGATGGAACAGCAATGACTTGGGAAATCGTTGTGTTAAAAGAGAGTGTCCCATAAAGCCCAGGAGTCAACCCCGAAGTATCTGAAAGCGGCGCTTTCACAGTGATCGTTCTCGCTTGCTCGTTGATCTGCGGAATCACCTCACGGATTTGGGTGGTTTGATTAAGCCCAAGAGAGGGGACACTGACGCCAACTTGCGTTCCAGCGCCTACATAGCGAGCGTACTGCTCTCCTACCGGCGCCACCAACTCCAACGTAGCTGGCATGTAGACAGACAACAGCGGCCGGCCCTGCATGACAAGATCGCCTACATTAACGGACCTGTCGCCCACTATACCGTCAAAAGGGGATCTGACCTTGCCATAGGAAAGTTGCTCTTTTGATTCATTGAGCGCTGCTTGAGCCCTTTGGTCTGCCGCCTGGGCGACCTCATACCGGGTTTGAATTTCTTCGTACTGCTGCTTTGATATGGCTTGGGATTGGAACAGAGGTGTGTAACGGTCAAAATCTTTTTTCGCATTCGCCAGGGTTGCTTTTGCCTCTTCAAGAGCGGCTTTCGCCTGGGCTTCCCGTTCGGCCAATTCCTTGGTATCAATTCGAAGCAACACCTGTCCGGCTTTGACATGATCTCCCGGGCTCACCCGCAAGTCCGCCAGGTACCCCGAGACTTGGGCCGAAATCACCGCCGTCTGCCTGGCAACTACCGTTCCGGAGACCGTAACTTCCCTCGTGATCGGAACAGTTTCCGCAGGAACAGTTTTCACCGGGGGTAGAGTTCGAGCCGGCGACAAACTCTCCTCTCCCCCGGCTTTTATACGGAATCCGACGACCATAGCCGCGATTAGAGCGGCAAGCCCGGCCGCCATCATGAATTTCTTGTTCGTCATCGGGGTCTCACTTTTCTTATTGGCTGAGGAATACCAGTGCGCGGCCGCACAATGAACAATCCGATTTTCCCTGTTTAGTAAGTCGTCCGGCATTCGAAAAAGTTTTCAGCCATCCATTGTAGAGGGGCAAACTGATATCCGTAATTATCTAGTCGGTTTTTCATCAAGTTTGCCCTGAAGAGAACCGCAGCAGGTTCGCCGAGTTCTCGGGAGGAGAATGGCATAATACTAATGCGCTTTCATATAAGTAACACTGAGAAGCTGGTTCATTGCCGGTCCTGGCGGGTCTCCTCCGCTACGAACGGCGTGGCCTGACTTCGCTTCGGAGACCCGCCAGGACCGGCCTCACCCAATGTCACTTCTTTGACCGCGCATTCGTATCAGGTCCTTTTACCGTAGATAAGATAGTAGATCATCGGCACCACAAGGAGCGTGAATGCGGTGGACGCGAAAACCCCAAAGATAAAGGACCAAGCAAGGCCCGAGAAAACCGGATCCAAGGTAATTATCCAGGACCCGAATATGGCGGCTCCCGCGGTTAAACAAATCGGTGTGAACCTTACAGCTCCAGATTCTACTATGGCCTGTTCCAACTCTTCCCCCGCTCTGATCCGCACGTGTATAAAATCAATCAGTATTATGGAATTTCGCACCACAATCCCCGCGAGGGCTATCATTCCTATCATCCCCGTCGCGGTAAAAAAGATGGAATCCGGATACTTCCCAATGGTCTGGGCAAAGAGAGCATTCAGCAAGGCAAAACCTGGTAGTATTCCGATCATGGTCAATGGTATGGCCACCATGATCACCAGAGGAATGGCGAAGGATTCGGTTTGCTGAACCAGCAGAATGTAGATCAGGACCAAGGCTCCGGCAAACGCCAGCCCAAGATCTCGGAAGACTTCAAGTGTTATTTTCCACTCACCTTCTCCCGACCATTTTACTTGGAACCCCTCCGGCAATGGTTTCTTTTCGGTCGCTGCTGTGAGGTCCAGAATGGCGTCTACCGGACTTCTTCCGGCAGTCTCACCCGTGACATAGACGACTCGCTCCAAATTTTTTCTGAAAATGGTCTGTTGTATAATCCCTTTCTGCAAGCTACCCAGCTCGTTGAACGGCACCATCGATCCATCGCCCGCTTTTATGCGCAACGGTCCCATGTCCTCGGGTCGCGAGCGCAGGTCCCTGGGAAGCCGCAGGTTTATTTCCAAAGGTTCTCGTTCGGCGTCACTGTGCATTGCCGTTGGAGATTCACCGCCTAGAAAAATCTTAGCGGATTTCACTATGTCGTCTTCAGTTATTCCGTTCAAGCCTGCCTTGGTCCTGTCCACTACAAAATGATAACGCGTCTCGGGCGCTTCTACCGTATCATCCACGTCAACCACGTCCAAGGTGGACTCCATCATCTTCCTGACTTCCTTGGCCTGTTCCATGATATCCCTGTAGGAAGCTCCGGGTGGTCCATACACCTCGGCCACAATGGTGGACAAAACGGGCGGTCCCGGTGGCGCCTCAACAATCTTGACGTTTGCGCCGTCTCTTTCCGAGATCTTGTGAATGTCGGGACGTATTCTCAGGACAATCGCATGGCTTTGAAACGCACGTTCGTATTTCTCCAAGAGATTCACTCGAATATCCGCAACATAGCTTCCCTTGCGAAAATAATACTGTCGAACCAATCCGTTGAAATCCACCGGGGAGGCGATCCCCACGTACGACTCCAGATCACGGACTTCGTTGACCGTTGACAAGTAATTCTCCAGATCTGACGCGACCTTATCGGTCGTTTCAAGGGTGGCGCCTCTCGGCATGTCCACGAGCACAAGGAATTCATTCTTGTTGTCAAAAGGCAGCATCTTGAGTGGGACCAGTTTCAGCGCAACGAGCATTAACGAAACGAGCAGCGCCAGGACAACGCCGCCGAGAAACATGTAGGTCTTCCGACGGCTTTCAAGGAACGGTGTTATGACTCTCCTATAAATTCGGTAAACCGCTCCTGTCCTGAAATCGTAAGGCCTGGACTGTGCTTCATATTCCTTTTTCAGAGCGTGGTACGTAGTCCACGGCGTCACCGTGAAAGCTATCACCAGGGACATGACCATCGCGATCGGAACGTTAAAAGCCATAGGCCGCATATACGGCCCCATCATTCCCGTGATAAAAAACAGAGGAATAAAGGAGGCAATGACCGCTAGAGTGGCCATAATGGTGGGAGGACGGACCTCGTCCACGGCCAGGAGAGTTGCGTCCAGGGGCGGATGGTCCTTCAATTTAAAGTGGCGGTGTATGTTCTCCACGTCAACAATGGGATCATCCACAAGCAGCCCCAATGAGAGAATGAGAGCGAACAACGTAACGCGGTTTATGGTATATCCGACCAAGAAATTGGCCAGCAAAGTTACCGCAAGCGTCATGGGGACGGCCAGAGCCACGATTGTTGCTTCTCTCCACCCCAGCACTATCGTGAGCAGCGCTACGATGCTGATAACAGCTATCCCCAGATGGCTCATCAGCTCATTGACCTTCTCATCGGCTGTCCGTCCGTAGTTCCTGGTGACCAGCACTTCTACATTTGACGGAATGACCTCCCTTTTTAGATCTTCCACCTTTCTTGTGAGGCCCTCGGCAACTTGTACGGCATTGGTGCCTTTCCTTTTGGCTATTGCAATGGCCACCTGGTTGTACGATTTCCCCTGAAGCGCTGTCCTGGAACCGCGGGTATCGGCATCCACCGGAGCGCCCGGTCCGAAGGTGAGGCGAGTGTATGTTTCCGCTTCTTCAGGCCCGTCTTCCACCTGTGCCACATCGCGGATGTAAACGGGCTTGCCGTCGAACACGCCTAGCACAAGATCTTTGACTTCCTCCACGGATTTTATGAACGGCCCCGCGTCGACGAGAATCTCGCGGTTCAATTGGTCCATGGAACCAGCCCGAAGGTTAACGTTGGCTCCCTTGAGCGCTCGCTCCATTTCCAGGACAGATATGTGCCTGGCGGCCAAGCTTTCAGGTTGTAGCAGCACCCTGATTTGGCGCTTGCGTCCTCCCACCACGTAGGACTTTCCGGTATCCTGAATACTCTGGAGCCGGTGAAGGATCTCGTCTGCAATTCGCCGCAGCTCATAGTCCGAATACGCGGAACTGTACAGCGAGAACGTGACGATGGGCACGTCGTTGACGTCAACCGGGCGTATCACCCATCCGGTGACACCGGGCGGGACCTTGTCCACGTAGGACATAATCTTGCTGTTGACTTTGAGTATGCTGGTCTCGAAGTTTTCGCCAACATAGAAGCGGGCAGTGACCACGGCGGCCCCGGGATGGGAAGACGAATAGAGGTACTCCACGCCGTCTATTTCCCAAAGCCTTCGTTCTAGATTGATGGTGACGAGGTTTTCGACCTCCTGGGGAGAAGCGCCAGGAAAATTGATCATGACGTCCACGACAGGCACCACGATCTGAGGCTCCTCCTCCCTGGGAGTCAGAATGAGCGCAACAACTCCGGCCAAGAGTGAGCCGATGATAAAAATGACTGGCAGCTTCGAGACAAGAAATGCCTCTACTATCTTCCCCGTGGCTCCAAGATTGTATTTTTCTGCGAGGCTCATGTCTGCACAAGGCTTTCTTGTTAAATAATTAACAGAACGCTCGAGTTTATTAATCGTCCTATTGAGACCAATCCATACCGAGACATTTATGCGAAAATGGGCTCGCCGCCCCCACTGCAAAGAAGAATTCCAAGCTTGCAAAGCGTTTTCAAACGATCAATCGCCCCTGTCCGGAACCCGAAAAGGTTGCAGGATTAATTATCGAATCAATTACAGTCCTCGGATCGTGCCACCCTTGCAGCACGATAAAAAAAGCCCGCGTAAAAATGCTTTCCGTTGCTTCGACCAGCAGAACGTCTATTCTCTCAATTATTTTAAATTTTAGCACTGGCTCGGCCACCCGTCAAAGGTTTATCGCGTGATTCGTAACCATCCATTTACGGGTGCGGAAAGACAGTCATTACGAGGGCAGCGAAGCAACCTCTGCCTTCAAAAGCTCAGATTGCTCCGTCGTTTCACTCCTCGCAAGGACACATGACCACTGATCGCCTCTCGGAACTGAAGTGTTACAGCGATTCTTAAGTTTTTTTTGCCCGGATTTACTCACAAGTCCCGTCGAAAAGAGCGTCAGGCGTAGCTCAATCAAGCTAAGTCTTGACAATCAGAAAACCGTGAACATTGTTGCCATAGCAACAATACGGAGCGATGCCGTTGCGCAGGAAGGCAAATTCCTTCGGAGAGAGTCAAATGAAATTGAGGCTTAATATTTTCCCAAGAATCGAGTCACCCGGATTTTTGATTTATCGAGCCGCCACCCAGATGAAAGTCGGACTTCTTCGGGCATTCCAAGCGGAAGGCTTCAATGTGACCCCTGAGCAATGGACGGTTCTTAGCTCCCTATGGGAAGACGAGGGCCTGAATCAGACTCTTTTGGCTGAAAAAACGTTAAAAGACAGGCATAACATGACGAGGATCTTGAACCTTTTGGAGAAAGGCGGCTTGGTGCGGCGGGAGCCGGACAGCGGGGACCGAAGATGTCAGAGAGTTTATCTTACGGAAGCGGGCAGGGCTCTCAAACCGAAGTTGGTTCGTATCGCGACCGATTTCTTGCAGAAGGCATTGACCGGAATGAACCAGGAAGATGTGGATTCCATGAAACGAATCTTGGGACAGATTCTCAATAACCTTGGCAGCGACCCGGAAAGCGCTGAAGCTCTGCAATTGGGAAGGGCGGGGTGTGGGCTCTCTGGGCCGCAACCCATCGAAAGATGAAGGCGTTTCGGCACAGGTTTCATTGAAAACCCATGAATCGCCGTAAAGGAGGCGCACTTGCAGTATGGTCCTGAATTTGAAAGCACACAAGTTGGCCGTCGCTGTTATTGTTCTCGTTCTGCTCACCACAGGTGTTCTCGCTTATTACCTTTGGACGCGAGGCGAAGTCTCGACTGATGACGCTTACGTAGACGGGCACATATTCACCATCACACCACGCGTTTCCGGTTACATTACTCAAATCCGCGTACATAACAACGACCGAGTGACAAAAGGACAACCCTTGATAGTCCTGGACCCTACGCCATACGAGGTCGCTTTGGCACAGGCAAAAGCTACCCTGGCCCAGAGCCGGTCCACTCTGGCTTCCTTGGAGCTGGGCGTGCCGCTCCAGCTTACCCAGACCA
>Ga0172370_10010158_pt1 | contig 10852 bp, 8 predicted proteins | sample LakKiv5m_FD_114538 | JGI IMG/M metagenome (GOLD analysis project Ga0172370, IMG submission 114538) | Freshwater microbial communities from Kabuno Bay, South-Kivu, Congo - kab_022012_11.5m | ecosystem: Environmental > Aquatic > Freshwater > Lake | place: Democratic Republic of the Congo...
GATGTGAAGAGTGAAAATAACAAGGTGTGCAAATAGTTTGATATGCCTCTGCAACACATTTCCAACAACATGCTGAAGTCCATGCAGCGAGGAACAACACGCGAAAAGACCATTCAGTTGGTGAATACCATTCGTGAAAAAGTTCCCGGCATTGCTTTGCGAACTACGTTAATAGCCGGTTATCCGGGCGAAACAAAAGAAGACTTTAATGAAATGTTAGATTGGGTAAAGGAAACACGCTTTGACCGGCTCGGCATTTTTGCCTATTCGCACGAGGAAAATACAAGTGCTTATAAACTGAAGGATAATATTTCCGCAAAAATAAAGCAGAGCAGGGTAGAGGCGATTATGGAAGCGCAGCAACAGATTTCAAACGAACTGAACAAGCAGAAGATCGGTAAAATGTATAAAGTGTTATTCGACCGTAAAGAAGGAAATTATTATATCGGGCGTACAGAATTTGATTCGCCTGAAGTTGATAACGAAGTGCTGGTGGATTCAAAAAAGTTTTATGTGCGCCTGGGAGATTTTGCAAATGTTCGCATAAGTTCTGCAGAAGATTTCGACCTTTACGGTGAAATTCTATGAGATGAAGGCTTCATTTGTTTCGTACGCTGATACTGGTTTTTTCTCCAGCCTTATTCGGGATTATCTTTCAGCAAAGCCTGAGTTGCAAGGATTTTATGAATATCCTCCTGTAATTTCTTCCTTCGGTAACAAGATAAATGAAAGGAAGAAATTCCCGGTTGAAAGGAATTTACTGGCAGAAGTTTTATCACGGCAAAATCAGTTATTGAAAGGGAATGAAAAAGTTCTTGCCAATATTGAATTACTGAAAAGTGAGAAAACCCTCACTGTTACCACAGGTCACCAGCTTAACCTTTTCACTGGCCCGCTTTATTTTGTTTACAAGATCATTTCCACTATTAACCTTGCGGAAAAGCTGAAACAGGAATTTCCTGAAAATAATTTTGTTCCGGTTTATTGGATGCACACGGAAGACCATGATTTTCCCGAGATTAATCACATCTATCTTTTCGGGAAGAGAATAGAATGGGCGGAGGAACATCACGGTCCTGCAGGCGAAATCTCAACGGTTTCCATAAAGCCTGTTATTGATGAACTTAAAACTATTCTTGGTGAGAATGAAAATGCAAAAGAACTGATCACTCTATTTTCTGAGGCATACCTGGATCATACTAACCTTGCAGATGCCCATCGTTACCTGGTTCACCGCTTGTTTGGGAAATACGGTTTGGTGATTTTGGATGCACGCGATTCAAGGTTGAAAAAAACTTTTGCGCGGCAGTTGAAAGAAGATGTTTTTGAGAATAGCTGTTACAAAGCGGTTTTGGAAACCAGTGCCAAGCTGGAAAAACTTGGTTACAGAACGCAGGTAAATCCGCGTGAAATAAACTGTTTTTATTTCGCAGAAGGGAAAAGAGAACGCATTGTTAAAAATGGCAGCAATTATGAAGTGTTGAACACTGAATCAGTTTTTACAAAGGAAGAACTGGAAAACGAAATTGAAACCCATCCTGAAAAATTCAGTCCGAATGTGGTGCTGCGCCCGCTTTACCAGGAATATATATTACCTAATCTTGCATATATCGGAGGGGGAGGTGAACTGGCTTATTGGCTGCAATATAAAAGAATGTCTGATGCATCAGGTGATTCTTTTCCCATTCTTGTTTTACGGAATTCGGTGGTGGTGGTGGAAGCAGCAATTAGAGAGAAAATCTTAAAACTCGGTTTCTCTTCAAAAGACCTTTTTTCTTCGGAAGAAAAATTAGTGAATGACTTTGTTGCTGCTGCTTCACAGGTTGAGTTTGATCTGAGCAGCGAACAGGATAAACTGAGAGAATTATTCTCTTTAATAAAAATTAAAGCAAAAAATATTGATTCTACACTGGAGGTTAGCATTGAAGCTGAATTACAGAAACAACTTAAAGTGATTGAGCAATTAGAGAATCGTCTTCAGCGTGCGGAAAAAAGAAAATACGAGACTTCTATTAACAAGATCAAAAGCCTGAGAGAAAAGCTTTTTCCAAATAATGGGTTGCAGGAACGCCACGATAACTTTGTTCCTTTTTACCTTAAATACGGAAGTGCTTTCATTGAAGCCTTGAAAGAAAATCTGCATCCCCTAGATTCAAGGTTTTTAATTTTGGAAGCCTAACAACAGTCCGAGTTTTTTAGAGCAGTGCATTCACATCTGCACATGCTACCTATTTACTGATTAACTATTGCAAGCCTTTTGTAAATTGTATTTTCTCCAGCAATAATTTTTCCGATGTAAATACTTTCAGGTAGATTGCTTGCTGAAAACTCTGCTGATTGTCGGCTTCCGGACATAATTGTTTTTAAAGGCAAACTTTATCAGAATTTATTCTTTTAAAGTTCCATCAAAGATCTCGTAGTAGTCAAACTTAACATTGCGTTTTTCTATGTATTGAAGGCAGCCATAACAGTCAAGTTCATCATCAAGTATTTCATCAACTATAACATAGTTATCAAGGTAATCAGAAACGATATTCTTGCCAAACTTCATGATCTGTGCATCTGAAAAACTGCCAATCACATCAATGTCCACGAATAAAAACATCCTGGAAACATCAGATGCACTATAATCAGAAGCCCTTGTTTCGGTAACCGCGCTGTAGCAAAAGTGTTTGCTGCTTTTTCTTGTTGCTGCTGGCGCTTCATAGGTTTTTTCAACGATGTAGTAATTCTTTTTGAAAACAATCTTTGAATATTCTGCCGGAACTATCACACTGCCATTTGGTAACTTAACTCCCAGCTTATTACCTTCTTTAAATACATCAGCGCCATCCTCTTTTTCATCGGCAACTGCCAGGTTTTCCCATTTTTTGGATGAAAGTATCTCTCCCTTGTTGTTAACCTTATAATCCATTTTTTTCAGGGTCAGATAACCAATGCCGTTTGTAAATTTTGTGCACCAGTCGTAAATCGGTTGGAAAATATCTTTCCCGTTCATATCCATTACGCCATATTTTTTAATGCCATCAACTTTTTTATGATAAACAATAACATCGTTGCTAATAAAATCAGTTTCCGGAAGCTGATCAATTAATTTGTTAAAGTCAAGGTCATAAAGCGAGTTTTTGTACTGGATGTACTTATCGTCATCAACAAACTTCCATTCACAACCAGGATCGGTTAAAGGCTTCATTGTCTGGCGATCATATATACCGCAAAAATTCTTTCCGTCTTTATTTCCATCTGCAGCAACAATCTTCTTAAAAAAATAATATTTACCCCATTTCAGTTCAAGCACTTTTTTCCCGTTCTGGCTCAGGGTGTTGATTTCTGTTTTTTCGTTCCTGTCAACTCTGAATTCATCAACGATTATAGGTAATTCAAGGGAACTGTATTTTACCGGGACAATAATCTCCCCCTTTCCATTGGCAAGCCCGTATTTCGTATCACTTTCAAATTTTGGTTTTTTTATTTGGTAAGTGTTTTCCCCTATGATTCCGGTAATTTTGTATCCTTTTATAACACAACGTTTGTTCATTTCTTTGTCGAAAATCATTCCTGTGCCATCTATGTATGCAGCCAGGCCTTCATATGTCCAATCAAATTCATTGCCTTCTGCTATGGGGTATATGATCTTGCCGTTGATATCAACTATGCCGCAGCCCTTGTCAGTAGTAATACTGAAAAAAGGGAATTCACTTCTTCGCAGCAGGCTGCAGGAATAAAGTTTAACAATCTCTTTAAAATTCTTGTCCAAAAAGATATAATCAAACTTACGTGAGATTAGAGTTTCTTTGAGCAGCAGGTAATTCCCGTTCTCAAGTTGAACAAGGTTTGTCCACCCCTGAGAAGTAATTTCACTGCCATCGCTGTTTACTATTCCGAAACTCTTTTCGTGGTAACACTTCCAGTAACTATCATTTATCATTTCTATTGCCGAATACTGAGGTTTTATTATCACCTTATTAATTTTGTCAATTACTCCCCAGCCCTCAGAAGTTTTATAGGCGAAAAAACCTTGCAGAGGTTCAATCTCATCATAGCTGGTGTTGAAGATGATATTTCCTGAGAAATCGAGCAGTCCGCTTCTCCCGGGTCTGGAGAATTTTACATATTTATCAAGCCTTTTATAGGTCATGTCTTCTCCCGGGAATATTTCAGTGCCGTTGGCACGCAGCAGTTTCCCTGAATTGCCTTTTACAGCCATTACAAGATCATCGGAGTATGCATAAATAATATCATAGGAGAGGGGGAGAATCACCTGTCCGTTTTTTGATAACAATCCGTATGAAGTGGTTTGTGACCAGGCAGAATTTAAATAAAGTAAAAAAATAAGAAAGAATAATGCGTTTTTCATTTTATTAATTTTTGTTTTTGCAAATCTTGTTACTGTTTCATTACTTACAAATGATGTTTGTCATAAAAAAGCAAATAATAATCCGGTGTTGAAATAAACTTAGAGCCTGTTTAAATTTTATTTAATTATTTTTTTATGGGCTATTTTTCGCTATACTTCGTTGTAGTTTTTGCCGGTAGAAGCTCTGCTATCGGCTGCAAACTCCGCCTCGTCTATCAAAAAATATCCTCATAAAAATTCTAAAACATAAAATTTAAACAGGCTCTTAGATTCATCCTTAACTGATAAAGCAGCTGACTGACATGAATGGGATGTATTTGTTGCTATATGGACTGCTTATCTCATTGTTTTTAGCAAAAAATTCCAACAAAAAAACCCTTCGGTGTGGAAGGCCTTTTTATTACACTCTATATTTTATACTCTGTACTTTCTAAAATACCTTCGGTAAATTACGAGGCCCGTTAAAGTTATAGCAGTTACGCGCTTTTTTGCGGGCGGATTTTGAACGCACGTTGGTAAGCCTTGCGGTAGTGAATTCTAATATCAGCGAAATTTCGTGCGAACCACCGGAAGAGCCTGCCAGTTTAGATAATGTTAAATCATAGCTGTAACCTACCTGGTAAATAAAATTCCCGTTGTTCATGTCTTTTCCCCTGTAGCCAAGGTTGAAAACCAATGCATCGGTGCGCCTTGGTATAAGGATAGGCGTGCCGTTACGATACCATACGCCAACCATAAGAGGAGCGCGCAACACAAACATTCCGAGGTTGAAAGTCTGCAAGGTGCTTTGCCTTTCATAAATAAAGTTGGGCGAAATAAAGGTGATGTTCTTGCTCCTCGTTCTTTTTTTGGAAACAGGGATGAGGAAACTCAGATGTCCTATATATTTACGGGGCAGCCGCTGAACACCGCCAATCAATGATTCGTTAGGCTGCGTGATGTGCTGAACAGAAAAACCGAGTGTAACGTTAGAAACCCTGCGGCTGCGTTTCTGTTTGATGTTATATCGTCCCATTATCCCGGCTGCCGCATCAAAGAGACCTCTTTTGCTGTTGGCGGGGGGCGTTGCCGCTGAAGTATAAACCTGTCCGTAAACCGGGTCAAGCTGGTCGCTGAAAACAAAGCGGCTCCAGTCAATTGATTTTTGAACATAAGCTGCTTGTAAGCCCATGTGAATATCAAACATGCGGGGTATAACAGTTATCCTGTATGAATAATTAAGAGCATAGCTGTTTGTTCTCAGTAATCCGTCCCCTTCAACGTTGCCGGTTATAACGGTTCCAATACCGCCCCCCATGTTAAAATCGGCAATATCCATGTTAAAATTATAAGTGCCGAAATTGCTGCTGAGCGATGACCAGAGGTTACGGTAATTGAAATTAAGGCGTAAACCGGGGTCGGCACCCGCAAAAGCCGGGTTATAATATAGCTTGTTTGAATAGTATTGCGAAAAGGTGGGGTCCTGCGCCATCACAGCGTTTGAACCAATATAACAGAGGAAAAGGAGAGAACAAAGTAGTCGTTTATTCATATTAAAGGGTTAAACCGATCTGCGCTTTATACTTCATTCGGTTTAAAGTGTTTCAATTCCAAAGATAAAAAAATAAGGGGGAATAGAAAGTGCCCGCGGGGAGACTCGAACTCCCAAGGTAATTACACCAACGGCTTCTGAGACCGCAACGTTTGCCAATTTCGCCACGCGGGCAGCGAAGGGCGACAAAAGTAGGAAATAAAGATTTACTCAGGAATTTTTTTTTGCCACAGATTACACAAATTAGCACAGATTTTTTTTCACAGATTTAATTTAAAATCTGTGAAAATCTGCGCAATCTGTGGTAAGTTTATTCAGACATTCATCGAAAAATAAATAGTCTTTGTGGCTAATTCATTAATATTGACCTCAAATATTTTTATGAATTATATCCTGTTTGACGGAAACCGCAGAAACCATTTTTTGCCGCTTACATTTACGCGACCAGTGGCTGATATCCGCTTTGGTATCCTTACCATCCGCGAAAAGTGGGAAAAGTATCTTGGAAAAACTTCTACAATAACCGAAGATTATCTGTCTGCAAAATTCCCGTCAATTTTCTCGGCAGACAATATTTTGATCAATTCTTCCGTTTGTCCTGATAAGGACCTGGTGGAAAAAATAAAAGAATTGAAAACCGGTGAAGCGCTTGTTACTGAAAATATTGTTATCGCACTGGCTGCGCCAGCACATAAAGCAGAAACTTTTAAGGAGTTTGATGCTGACTGTTATGTTAAGCATAACTACACGGCTAAGTTTTTACAGGTTAATACGCTTTGGGATATTTTTCAGAAAAACGGAGAAGCGATTGAAGCGGATTTTAAACTATTAACCAATGGAAAGAAAACAGCAAAAATTTCTTCCTCCAATACTTTAATTAACCCTGAAAATATTTTTCTTGAAGAAGGAGCGAAAGTGGAGGCTTCCATTATCAATGCTTCGGGCGGACCTGTTTATATCGGTAAAGATGCCGAAGTGATGGAAGGATGTCTGATCCGAGGACCCTTTGCTTTGTGCGAACATTCCACTTTGAAAATGGGTGCGAAGATATATGGAGCCACAACCATAGGACCTCATTCAAAGGTTGGGGGAGAGGTAAACAATTCTGTGATCTTTGGTTATTCAAATAAGGCGCATGATGGTTTTCTCGGAAACGCAGTGATAGGTGAGTGGTGCAACTTAGGCGCTGACACCAATAACTCGAACCTGAAAAATAATTATGCCGAAGTGAAACTATGGAGTTATGCAGAAAACACTTTTGTAAATACCGGAACCCAGTTCTGCGGACTGATTATGGGCGACCACAGCAAATGTGGTATTAACACCATGTTCAATACCGGAACAATTGTGGGATTGAGTTGTAATATATACGGTGCAGGTTTCCCCCGTAACTTCATTCCCTCTTTTTCGTGGGGCGGACCGGGAGGTTTCATGATTTACAGTTTAGAAAAGGCAATAGAAACAGCAAAGCTTGTTATGGAACGCAGACATATTGAACTGACCAAAGAAGACGAAAAGATTTTTGAACATATTTTTAATTTGAAAACAAAGTGATTCACCCTCTCCTTTGGAGAGGGAAGGGTGAGGCAACTGACAAAAAAATAAACATACCTGACAAAATGCTTGTTGGCACAGCTATTGACAAATTAAAGGCTTACCAATATGGAGCAGCATGAATAATATGAAAAAACAAAAGATAGATATTGACGGAATGTCGCTGAGTACAATCATTGATGACGAGGCTGAGTTTATTCCACTGCTGACCCAGGAGGATGAAGACAACATGAATTCAGAACTTATGCCTGAAATATTGTCAATACTGCCATTGCGGAATACGGTATTGTTTCCGGGTGTGGTTATCCCCATTACGGTTGGACGCGATAAATCCATTAAACTCATAAAAGAAGCTCACCGCGGGAATAAAATTATTGGTGTAGTAGCCCAGAAAGATGTGGCGATTGAAGACCCTAAATTTGAAGACCTCCATAAAACAGGCACCATCGCCTTCATTATTAAAATGCTGCGCATGCCTGACGGAAACACCACCGTCATCATCCAGGGAAAAAAACGTTTTGAGTTGAAAGAAGTGTTGCAGACAGAGCCTTATATCAAAGCAAAAATAACTCCTATACTGGAAATAAGACCGGATAAGAAGGACAAGGAATTCAGCGCGCTTACTTCTTCACTGAAAGATGTGGCTACGCAAATCATACGCCAGTCACCTAACATTCCTTCCGAGTCTGCTTTTGCACTTAAAAATATTGATAGCCCGTCTTTTCTCATTCATTTTATTTCATCCAATATGAATGTGGAAATGAATGATAAACAAAAGGTGCTGGAGGAATCGGATTTAAAGAAAAGAGCAACGTTGGTGCTGGAATACCTTACCAAAGAGTTGCAGATGCTGGAACTGAAAAATCAGATTCAGACCAAAGTGAAGACCGACCTGGATAAGCAGCAGCGCGAATATTTCCTCAACCAGCAGATGAAAACAATACAGGAAGAGTTGGGAGGAAATTCATTTGAGCAGGAACTGAAGGAGATGGAAAAGCGTGCGGAAAAGATGAAATGGAGCAAAGAAACTGCCGAGCTTTTCAAAAAAGAATTTGCCAAGCTCAAACGCATGAACCCGATGGCTTCTGAGTATTCCGTGCAAACCAATTACCTTGATGTATTGCTCGACATTCCCTGGAACGAATACACGAAAGACAATTTCAATCTGAAAAGAGCGAAAAAGATTTTAGATAATGACCATTTCGGGCTGGATAAAGTGAAAGACCGCATACTGGAACATCTTGCAGTTTTGAAATTAAAGGGCGATATGAAATCGCCAATACTTTGTTTGGTGGGTCCTCCGGGAGTAGGAAAAACTTCATTGGGAAAATCAATTGCCAGCGCGCTGGGACGAAAATATGTGCGCATGTCGCTGGGCGGCTTGCATGATGAAGCTGAAATACGCGGACACCGCAAAACCTATATTGGCGCTATGCCCGGAAGAGTACTGCAAAGCCTGCGCAAAGCCAAAACTTCCAACCCTGTTTTTGTGCTGGACGAATTGGATAAAGTAGGAAACGATTTTCATGGCGACCCTTCATCCGCCTTGCTTGAGGTGCTTGACCCGGAACAGAACAGCGCTTTCCACGATAATTACATTGAATCAGATTTTGACCTTTCAAAAGTTTTATTCATCGCTACCGCAAATACGCTGAACACCATTCAGCCTGCCCTGCGCGACAGGTTGGAAATTATTGAAGTAACAGGCTACACAGTAGAAGAAAAAATTGAAATCGCAAAACGACACCTTGTACCAAAACAGGTGCTGGAACACGGAATGAAGAATGACCAGGTTACTTTCAGTGATAAAGTGCTGGAAAAAATTATTGAAGAATATACCCGCGAATCAGGGGTGAGAAACTTAGAAAAAGTGATAGCCAAACTTATACGAAACACCGCAAAAACAATTGCCCTCGGTGATAAATATGAAGTAAGCATTACAGAAGAAAAAGCGAGGAAAGTTTTAGGTATTTCGCATTTTCAGAAAGACATATACCAGGGAAATGATATAACAGGAGTAGTTACCGGGCTTGCCTGGACTGCCTTTGGCGGTGACATACTTTTTATTGAAGTGAGCCTGAGCAAAGGAGACGGAAAACTAACCCTCACCGGTAACCTTGGCGAAGTGATGAAAGAATCAGCCATGCTGGCGCTGGAATATCTCAGGGCGCATTGCTATGACCTGAATCTTCAACCCGAAGTATTTGAGAAATGGAATGTGCATGTCCATGTGCCGGAAGGAGCCACGCCTAAAGACGGACCCAGCGCAGGCATCACCATTTTCACCGCCCTCGCTTCTGCTTTTACCAAACGCAAGGTGAAAGAAAAGCTGGCAATGACCGGTGAAATAACATTACGTGGAAGAGTGTTACCTGTGGGCGGAATAAAAGAGAAAATACTTGCCGCCAAACGCGCCAACATTACGGAGATTATTCTTTCACAGGAAAACGAGAAAGACATCAATGAAATTCAGCCTCATTACCTGAAAGGCTTGAAATTTCATTATGTGAAAAATATGATGGAAGTGGCTGAAATTGCCCTGCTGAAAGAAAATGTCGCCAAACCTGTTTCGGTGGTCTGATTAGTAACTTTTTTTATGAAAGCAAACTCCGGTTGCAAATTAAGCCTTTAGGTTTGCAACATCAAATTATTGATTTCAATTATTGATATTGTTGTAAATTTTTTCTTTTTGCTACTTTTTCTGTTTTTGAAATGTGTTAATTTGTTAATAAAGTCAACACCGGCACAATTTTCGGAAAGTTATGCCTCAGCTCAGCCGTTCAGCCCACCAGCCTGTTTCATCCATGGTGCGCCCGTATCTGAAGGTGCGTCCTGAATTTTTTGCGAACCTGCGGATGCTGAAATAGGGCGGGGTTGGCGATAGCCAGTCTTTTCCTTTTTCAATAATCATGATTTCACCCACTTGCAATTTTGCGAGCCCTTTTCTTACCAGGGTGTTCCTTCCTCTTCCACGTCCCACGAAACCGGCTGCTTCTTCTTTGTTTAGAATTTTCATCTTTTATAATTTTTTGTCTGCGCAAAGTTAAAAAAAATATCAATAAAGTAATACCAGGTTACAATTATATTGCATTAAGTTACTATTATAGTTCACCAGATTGCTATTATATTTCACCAAGTTGCTATAATATAGTAATAAATTCCTGTTATATTTCATTACATTACTATTATGTATTAATAAATGCCTGTTATGATGTATAAAGTTACTATTATATTGCAATAAGTTACTATTTATGTAACATTAATAACCTGAGTTCGGGATAAGGTTTTGTGCTTTAACCAACAGATTCCTCACTATCGTTCGGAATGACAGAGAATGTGTGCCGATAAGGAGATGGGAAAAAGGAGGCGCGCGAAGCGCGCCTCCTTTTTCCCATCTCCTTTAACAACCA
>Ga0172370_10010161_pt1 | contig 10849 bp, 12 predicted proteins | sample LakKiv5m_FD_114538 | JGI IMG/M metagenome (GOLD analysis project Ga0172370, IMG submission 114538) | Freshwater microbial communities from Kabuno Bay, South-Kivu, Congo - kab_022012_11.5m | ecosystem: Environmental > Aquatic > Freshwater > Lake | place: Democratic Republic of the Congo...
GAAAAAGTGGAAGAAGTGGAAGGCGTGAAAAAAGAAGAGCCGGAAAGCGGCGAGGCTGCTCCTAGCGATGCGGAAGTGAAAAAAGAAGAGAAGAAAGAGGAAAAATCAAAATAAAATATCATAGGTGATGAAATAATTCAAGGAATAAATCTTGGAAGAACTTTTATTCCATTAATTTTTTCCCATTACCTCAACTCCTATGTTTACTTTTAATAAGAGAAATTCTTTGGGCTTCACTCTCATTGAACTTCTAGTAGTGATTGCGATTATTGGTATTTTAGCGACAGTGGTTTCTATTTCCGTGAATAATGCGCGTAAAAAAGCAAGAGATGCAAAAAGGATTGCCGATATTCAGGCGTTGCAGACGGCTTTGGATTTGTATTATGACAAAAACGGCGCTTTTCCAATTTCCGGTAATTGCACTTCTACTTCGCCAAACTCGGGTTGGTGTAATAGTGTGCAGAGTTTGTCTGGCGGCTATTGGGTGAGAAATGGCACGAGTACCTTAACAGGATTTTTAAATCAGGATCCAGTTGATCCCAAACAGGGCACGAGTCCAAATTGGACACCAGCGGGTGGCGGCGCTTATTTCTATTATTCCAATAATTATGGCGGCTCTGGACAATGGTATATGCTTGTTTTTGGTCTAGAAAATTATCCTAGTCCCTTAGAGCAGAAAGATGGCGTGACTGCGCCTAGTGGTGCTTATTTTCATTATGGTTCAGGCTCTAACGGTATTATCACGATAGGGAGAAACAAACAAAATTAAAATGCCAATGCCAAAATCTTTCCGCAGTTTTTTTTCTTTAATCAAAAAAAGCCGCAAACATCAAATTATTTTTAGCGCGGCTGCTTTTTTGTTTTTGGCGGCGTTAGGCTTGCTCATTTTCTATTTGGTTCAAGCAGGGCCTGGCGCGTTCAGCGTAATAAATAAAAGCGATGGGAGATCGCAGAATAGCGGGCAAGAAAAACAAGCGGGACAAGATTATGCATTGCCGAATGGCGTGCGCATGCTTGACGGCATGACTGTGCCTGAAGCGGAAACAAATAAATTGCCTTTGGCCGTAATGATTGAAAATTTGTCCGTGGTCCGGCCGCAATCCGGTTTATCGGCCGCAAATCTTGTATACGAAGCTTTAGCTGAAGGCGGGATTACCCGCTTTTTAGCAGTGTTTTCCGGAACCGCGGACTTGCCGGAAATCGGGCCAGTGCGCTCGGCTCGCGTTTATTATTTAGATTGGGCAACAGAGCTCGGGGCTGCCTATATTCATTGCGGCGGAGATCCGTATGCTTTGCGCTTGATCAAACAATACAAAATGAGAGATCTGGACCAAAGCTATAATGGTTATTTTTTCTGGCGGAAAGATGAGTTGGCAGCGCCGCACAATCTTTTTACGAAAACCGCGCTTTTAGTGGAAGCCGTTAATGCCAAAGGCTGGTTGGATCAAGGAAATTTTAAGCCTTGGCTTTTTAAGACCGAAGCGACATTAGACAGCCGGCCGGAAAATACGGCTGACATTTCCATTGATTTTTCCAGCCCCAGTTATGCCGTGGTTTGGAAATATGATCGTGAAAATAATCAATATTTGCGCTACAATGGCGGCTTTCCGCATCTTGATAAAAATAACGGAGAACAGATTAAAGCGAAAAATGTGGTCGTCCAATTTATGGTCGCGGCTCTCAAAGACGATGATTTGGCCAAAGGCCGGCTTGGTATGCACACGATTGGCGGAGACAAGGCTTTGATTTTTCGCGACGGAGAAGCAATCAGCGGCATTTGGAAAAAGAATTACCGCGAAGACCGCACCCGTTTTTACACCACTGATTGGAAAGAAATTGAATTTGATCCGGGGACGATTTGGATTGAAGTTGTGCCGCCGGAGAGAAGCGTGAGTTATTAAAAGCGCATTAAATTTTAATACTTAAAACCCTTTCAAGGCCGGAGAGGTCTTTTTTTGTTTTAATTTTTGCTTTTGGAAAAAAGCGGTAAATTATTTTTTGAAGCAACAAGATTTGTTCGGGGTTGATTTCTGCAATAATTGTAACGGGTAACGAGTAACGGGTAACCTGTTGATGGATTTGGGTGAAAAGTTTGCGATAATACTTTAAGCCATCATAACCGCCCCAAAGCGCTTTTTTCGGTTCAAATTTCAAGCTTGTGTCGCGTAAATTTTTCCGATATTTTTTTGAAAGATAGGGGAGATTGGCAATGACACAGATTGCCGTATGTGTGTTCCACAAAGATGCCGGTAGGGCATTAAGCAGATTGCCGCGATAAAATTTAATTTTAGCGTGAACGCGGCGCGCTCGCGCATTGTGTCGCGCTATTTTAAGCGCCTGGGGCGAAATGTCCGTAGCATAGACAGCGGCTTGTGGTATGTTGCGCGCCAAGGCAACGGCCAGACAGCCTGAACCAGTGCCAACATCAATGATAATTAGTTTCCGGCGAGGCGCCGCAATTTTTTTCATTTCTTCAATAATCAGTTCTGATTCTGGCCGCGGAATGAGCGTATTTTGATCAATGTAAAAATCTAAGCCGTAAAATTCTTGATGATGCGTAAGATAAGCTAGAGGTTCGCCCTTGTTGCGGCGGCCGATGAGAACGGAATATTTCTTTTTTTGGCTGGCGCTAAGTTTTCTTTCAGGATGGGCAAGTAAATATTCGCGGGGCTTTTCTAAAACATAGGATAACAAAATCTCCGCGTCTAAATGAGCGGAGGGGATTTTATGATTTTTTAATTTTGCAGCGGCTTTAGACAAGACCCAGTTAATCGTTATCAAGGTTGTTTCAGTTAAAAGTTCAAAGTTCAAAATTCAAAGTTGAGTTCAAAGTTTAAAATTAGATTATTGAAATTTTAAATTTTTAATTCAACTTTGCACTTTACACTTTGAACTTTTAACTTTGGCCGTTTTGTTGCTCAAGACTTTTTCTAGTTGTTTGGATAATATTATCAAGGTCGCCATCCAAAATTGACTCTATGCCGTGCCAGGATTTTTTAATCCGATGATCGGTAACGCGATCTTGGGGAAAATTGTAAGTGCGGATTTTTTCCGCGCGCTTGGCCCCGCCGATTTGAGCGCGCCTTGTCTTGCCTTGCGCTTTTGCCTCTTCTTCTTGCTGTTGGGCGAGCAGGCGAGAGCGGAGAACCTGGAGCGCTTTTTCTTTATTTTTAAGCTGGGATTTTTGGTCTTGGCAGGAAACGACTAAATTGGTCGGGAGATAGGTAACGCGCACGGCCGAGTCCGTGGTATTGACGCTTTGGCCGCCCGGACCAGAGGAGCGGAAAACATCAATTCTCAAATCTTCGGGCTTGATTTTTAATTCTACTTCTTCGGCTTGGGGCAGGACCGCGACCGAAACCGTGGAAGTATGAACGCGGCCTAATTTTTCCGTTTCTGGAATCCTTTGGACGCGATGGACTCCGCTTTCGTATTTTAGATTTTTGAAAACTTCGGTTCCATTAATTTCAAAAACAATTTCCTTAAAGCCGCCAATGCCGGTTCGGCTGGAATTTAGGAGATTAATTTGCCAATCGTTTTTTTCAGCATAGCGGAAGTACATGCGAAAAAGATTGGCAGAGAAAAGTCCGGCTTCATCGCCGCCGGCTCCGGCGCGAATTTCCATGATAATGTCTTTGGAATCATTGGGATCTTCTGGCCGCAACTTATTTTCCAAATCTTTTTGCAAAGTCCTTTTTTGTTTTTCCAAGGCAATCAATTCTTTTTCCGCTTCTTCTTTCAATTCGGGATCAGCGATCAGGGTGGCCGTGTTTTTTATTTCTTGTTTAATCTTTGAATACTGCGCGTAATTTTCTAAAATATCAGTCAAAAAAGCGTTCTTTTTAGAGAGCGTGGCCATTTTTTCTGGATGACTAGCAATTTCTGGTTGGCTCAATTCTTTCGCGATCGTTTTTACTTCTTGGCGAATTTTATTAACTTTTTCTTTCATATAATAACAAAATTCGGCTTAAAATATTCCAAGCCAAATTTAATAAATTTTAAGCTTTGCTTTTTTTAACTTTTTTTGCCGGAGATTTTTTGATAATTTGAGATTTTTTCTTCTTTTTATTTTTCTTGTTCAGATTTTCCGTTTTTGCTAAAATTTTTGCGAAACGTTCAACCCGTCCAGCCTCGTCAACAAGTTTTTTTTTGCCGGTATAAAAAGGATGACAAGACGAACAAATTTCTATTTGGATTTCGGGTTCAACGGATCCAGTTTTAAAAGTATTGCCGCAAGAGCAAGTCGCGGTTGATTTGCCGTATTTGGGATGAATTTTTTCTTTCATAAAATTCTTTAGTTAAGTTGCAATCAGTATATTATAAAAAATAGATTTAAGCAAGAGAAAATCCGATTTTACTGTGTGGCGATTGCTTCGTCAGCCGCTTTGGGGCGGCTTTCTCGCGATGGCAATACCTTGCTTAATTTTTTTTATATGCTATAATGAGGCTTAAGAATCACTTAATTTTTTAATAGCAGATAATGATTTATGGAAAAAGAAAATTTGATTATTCAAATGTTGGAGGCTGGACTGCATTTTGGCCACCAAAAAGCGAAAAGGCATCCTAAAATGGATCCTTACATTTTTATGATGCGCAATGGAATCGCGATTTTGGATTTGCAGCAAACCGAAAAGAAATTAAAAGAAGCCATGGATTTCGGCCGGACGATTGGCTCTGGGGCTGGACAAATTTTGTTTTTAGGCAGCAAAAAACAAGCTCAAGGAGCAGTGGCGGAAAGCGCGATTCAAGCGAAAATGCCTTACGCGACCAAGCGCTGGCTGGGCGGCACTTTCACCAATTTTGACGTGATTCAAAAAAAAATCAATCGCTTAAGAACATTGGAAAAAGAAGAGAAAGCGGGCGATTGGGAAAAATACACCAAGAAAGAACGTCTCGCGCTTTCTCGCGAAAAGAAAAAGCTAGACGCGGTTGTAGGCGGCTTAAAGTCTTTGGATAAAATGCCGCAAGCGATTTTTGTCATTGATATTATGACCGAGAAAAACGCGATTGCCGAGGCGCGCAAAAAGAAAGTCCCGATTATCGCGCTCGTGGACAGCAATAGCAATCCAGAACTCGTTGATTATCCCATTCCAGGCAATGACGACGCGGTTCGCGGGATTAAGTTTGTTTGCGACAAAATAAGCGCGGCAATCGTAGAAGGCCAGAAAAGTCAGCCGCCAAAAATTAAAACATAAAATCTGAAATAAATTAAAATTATTAACAATGAAAATTACTATTGATTTAATCAAAAAATTAAGACAAGCGACTGGGGCGGGAATGATGGATTGCAAAAAAGCGCTTGCCGAAGCAGAAGGCGAACAAGAAGAGGCGGTTAAGATTTTAAGAAAGAAGGGTCAAAAAATCGCCGCGGAAAAGCAAGAACGGAGAGCGGGCGAAGGTTTTGTCGGTTGTTACGTGCATAATAACGGCAAGATTGCTTGTCTTTTGAAACTATATTGCGAAACTGATTTTGTCAGCCGCAACAAGGAATTTCAAGAATTGGCGCGGGCTCTCGCGATGCAAGTTTTGGCTTGCGGCGCGCTTTATGTTAAACCAGAAGATGTTCCGGAAGAAAAAATTGAGAAAGAAAAAGAAATCATTTTGGCCAGTCTTCCCGCGGAAAAAAAACCAGCTGCGATTCGCGAAAAAATTATCGCGGGAAAACTAAAAAAATATCGCGAAGAATTTTCTTTATTGACGCAGCCATTTTTTCAAAATCCGGAAATTACCGTGCAAACATTGCTTTCCGAAAAAGTTTTAAAATTAGGGGAAAAGATTGAAATCGGCGGTTTTGTGAAATTGGAAATCTAGGATCGCGCAAGTCGCGTTTTCAAAATTATGCAATTGGTTGGCGTCAAAATCAAATCTTGGGAGGCGGCGCAGGAGTTTAATCCGCGCGATTTAAAATTAAAAGAAAATGAAGCGGTTGTCGTGGAGACCGACCAAGGCTTGGAAATTGGCAAAGTAATTTATGTTTTAGAGCAAGCGGAAGAGGCGATCGTCTTGGCAATTCCGTCTATTTTGCGCAAAGCAATGGCCGCGGATTTGGAAAAAGAGGAATATTACGCGGAAAAAAAAGAAGAGGCTCGCAAGATCGTGCAAGAAAAGACGCGCCAATATCATTTAGAAATGAAGCTTGTTGACGTGCATTTTTCTTTTGACGGCGGCCGCGTGACTTTTGCTTTTATTGCCGAAGGCCGGATAGATTTCCGCGATCTTTTGAAAGATTTAACTCGCCATTTTCAAAAATCAATTCGCCTCCAGCAAGTTGGCTCGCGCGACAGCGCGCGCGTCAGCGGCGGCTATGGCATGTGCGGCCGTGAAATTTGCTGCAGCCGTTTCTTGGGAGAATTAAAAAGCGTGACCACGGATATGGCGAGAGCGCAGGAAATGACGCATAAAGGAAGTGAAAAAAATTCCGGACTTTGCGGCAGGCTCAAATGCTGCCTTGCTTATGAGGCGACAATGTATGAAGATTTAGCCAAAAATATGCCCCAATTAAATGAAACGGTTCGCGTCTCCGCGGGCGAAGGGATTGTTATCGGCCGCAATCTTTTAGAGAGAAAAATAAAAGTGCGTTTAAAAAAAGACGGCGCTGAAATTGAAGCAGCGGTTTAATCTTTTGTCGGAAAATTAAAATTAAAACAATTCTCTTTAAATTTTAGATTAATGATTTATGAAATTATTCCTCAACTAGCGATTGTTTTAGGGCTGGCGGGAATTATCGTGGTTTTGGGACGGAAGATTCCCGAGGCGCGAGAATTAAAGATTGAGATGCCGGCTGGTTCTTTGTCTTTGCGCCAGAAGACGGGGGCGGTCTTCAGAAAAATTCCTCGCCATAGCCTGATCGCGATTGCTGAAATAGGAAAAAAATCGCGGCAAATCGCGAGTTTTAGTTTTCATCTAGCGCGAAGGGGGATTTTGTTTTTGGGGCAAAAGATTAAAATCGCGAGGGAAAAAAGAAAAGAAAAGCGCGAAAAAAAGATGGCGCAAATTTCTGCCGCTGCTTTGGAAAAGGAAGCGATGAAGCCAAAACCAGAGAGCGGTTTGCTCGCTGACGGTGAAATTAAATTGAAACGAGAAACATCCTTTAAACCATTGGCCAAGCGGAAAGAGCGCAAGGAAAAAGCGCGATTGGATTTGGAAGAATTATTGCGCGAGGCGGAAGATTATGTTAAGCTAAAAAGTTTTCAAGAAGCGGAAAAAATTTGTTTTACGATTATTCGCCGCAATTCCAAAAACGCCCAAGTTTACAAAATATTGGGGAATCTTTATTTTGCGCAAAATAATTTTTCGGACGCGGAGAATTCTTTTCGCGAGGCTTTAAAGCGCGGAATTGACGAAATTGATGTTTACAAAAAATTAGGTTTAGCCTATACCGAAGAAGGGAGAATTAAAGAGGCGGAGAAAATTTATTATCGCGCGCTCAAAAACAACAAAGCCAAGGAATATTTTTACCTTGAACTGGCTAAAATGTATCGCCATCAAAATAATGCGGCAGCCGCACTCAAGGTCTATGAAGATTTAGCGCGAGAGTATCCGGGGAATTATCAGTATGTGGAACTTTTAGAAAAGCAGAAGAGAGCGGGGAATAGGGAATCAGGAATCAGGAATCAGGAATAATGAAGGATTTTGCCGCCCTAGCTTTAATGGTAGAGCAATGGTTTTGCCTGCCCGCCATCGCCTTAGCCTGAGTAGCTCAGTGGCAGAGCAACTGTTTTGTAAACAGTAGGTCGTCGGTTCAAATCCGACCTCAGGCTCAGGCGTAGGCAGGCGGGTAAACCAGAGGTTGTCGGTTCAAATCCGACGGGCGGCTCAAAGATTAATTTAAACTTCAAAATTCAAAGTGCAAAGTTACAGTTTAAAGTTTAAAATTTCAAATTAATTTTTAACCTTGAACTCAACTTTGAACTTTGCACTTTAAACTTTTAACTAAACCTCGGGGAGATGGCGGAGTGGTCAATCGCAACAGTCTGTAAAACTGTCGCCTTCGGGCTACGCAGGTTCGAACCCTGCTCTCCCCACCAAAATTAAGTTAAAAGTGCAAAGTTGCATTCAAAGTCTAAAGTTTTTAGTTATAAATTTTTAGTCTTTGCGTTGTAACTTTTAATTTTGAACTTTGAGCTATTTCTTGCCCATGTAGCTCAGTGGTAGAGCAACTCCATGGTAAGGAGTAGGCCAGCGGTTCAAGTCCGCTCGTGGGCTCAAAATATTTTTAATTTTTCATTTTAATTTTTAAATTTGCAACATGCCTCAAAAAACTTTAGTGCGTTTAAAATGCGGGGAATGTAAAAACATTAATTATTTCACTCGCCGGAATAAGCGCGATCCGCAAGCGAAAAAATTGGAACTATCAAAATATTGCCGTCATTGCCGCAAGCATACCGCGCATAAAGAAGCGAAAAAGTAAAATTATACTAATTATTCTAATTGACCTAATTAACCTAAGTAAATTTCAATAACTAAATTTTTTAGAAATTGGGACATTGGGGTTTGGTCATTGTTTAGAATAATTAGAACAATTAGATTAATTAGACATTCTGTCTCTGGGGGTGTAGTTAAGCGGCATAACGATGGTCTCCAAAACCATAGTCGGGGGTTCGATTCCCTCCACCCCTGCGAATAATTTATTGTTTTTTATGCATCGCGGTGAATCCCTAGAAACAACATTAATGCACGAAGCAGAAACGCCACTCCGCCGATTTTTGGTTGTAAGTAATGTTTCCGGACAGTCGTTTCGCGAATGGACTACGGCGAAAAACGAAGAAGAGGCGATAGAACATGTTGCTCGGCGATTACAAAAAAATAATCCCAAAGTTTCTTATCTTTACAGCAATTTCAAGAAGAAAGCCACTGCTCGCGAAATGCCGCCGCAAGAAGAATAAAAATAATCGTTCTTCATATCCCGCGCGAATGATATAATTTAATCAGTAATGAAATTAAAATTTTTAAAATAGCCGATTAAAGCCATTTTTTTTGTTAAGAAATAAAAAAAGATCTTATATTTCAAAGATCTTATCAGTGGGCGCGCCTGATTAGTTTATGTCTATTTTGCCACCCTAGATCCATATAGTGTGGTTTAGATCTATTATGGCAATCAATCGCAATGAGAATAAACAATATCAATCCCCCCACGATTGCTACTGTCACGCCGATCAACAAGTAATGAATGTTAGTTGTTTTTCCGGAGAGGAAGAACAAGATAAAAAACAGTAAGAAAGATCTTATGGCCGTTTTCATTTCAGGAACCTCCCAGCAGTAAATTTCGAAGATAGAGGATGAAAAAGGACATTTTCAACTTACAACGATTCTGTTAAGTTGTCAAATCTTTTTGTCTTTATTTTTTCTTGCGCAGATAAATTGCCGTTGTCCAAACAAGTCCGGCGCTTGCTAGGATAAGCGCGCTCCACGCTCCCACGCGCGGCAGGCGAGCGGGAAGCTTGGGTAAAATATTGGTGATTCCTGCTACAACACCACCATTACCACCCTGCCAAAACCATTGCGGGCCGTCGCCGCGAGGCTGGCCGGGCGGGGGTGTTGTGATTTCCGTAAAACCAAAATTTAGATCAAAGATCGTATTACAACGTTCACCTTTCTCATAAGAATGTTTATTTTTGTCATTATAGTTATATAGATTATCTTCTGGATTAGTGGCCGGCAGAAATTCTATTTTGAACTTGTATGTGTTGGTCGCATTAGGGCCAATATCTGGGAAGGCCATGGGTGAGTTGCCAAAAAATTCTTTTAAAGTTTTAGGGCCATAGATTAAAACATTGCCCAAATCCGCGATCGTAATTTTTAATTTTTCCGCCAAAATACCGCTCGGTTGTTCCGTAATCACTAAATCAACATTAAAAGATTTATCCGTGAGATTTTTTAATTCCACGGTTTTGGTAACGCTATCACCCGGCGTCCAGTTAGTTTCTTCAAAAATCGGCTTGCCATTATCCAGTAAAATTCCGTCCACGAAAACATCCACGCCCGTGCCTGTCGCGGCTTGCGCGAAACAGTGAGCGCTAAATAAGCCTCCGAGGGTGAGAGTAAAGAATAAAATAAATTGGAATAATTTTTTTTGTTTCATAAAGGATTCACTAGTTCTTCCGCAAGAGGCGGGGGAGAGTTATCTTCTGGTGGCGCTGTGTCTTCTTCTTCCGCGACCTGTTCGTTATTATCACCAGCGCCTGCGTTTTCCGCTGGCGGCGCATCGGCATCTGCTTCTGGATCAGTAATTGCAGTTTCTTCTTCATTTTCTATAGTTGGAGGATTGTCCGCGTTATCTTGATTTTGTGTATTTTCAAAATTTTCTTCTTCTGTTGTAATGACTGGCGGTGGATTATCAATGGTATTTTCATCTTCCACATTTATATCGTCGCCGGGAGTGGCGTTTTCTTCTGTAATCGCCGGCGTGGAATCGCCATTTTCCAAAATATCATTTTCCGCTGTGGAATTAGAGGCGTCGCCGAGCGTGGTTTCTGGCGCGGCAGGGGCGGTATCATTATTATTGGAATCGTCTTGCGTGGGCGCAGTTTTTTCGTTTGGCGTATTATTTTTTTCTTCTAAAATATTGGGTGCGCCGGGCGTCGGAATCGGATCAACCCAATTAGCGGAGCCGTCAGGAATGCGAGCATAGGATTTGTTCGGCGGCACGCCAGAGCAAGCGCCGGAAGGAATATTTGTATTTGAAGCACCAGGCGTAGGTTCTAGATCGCAGTAATCATTAGTGGTTGTATAAGTGTATAAATCAATCAAGTTATCGGCGTCGTCAAATAGTTTTACTGTGTCGCTGGTATTGTTTAAAACCGCCTTGTTTATATAAACCACCAGCCAACTTTTTCCGTTTATGACAGTA
>Ga0172370_10010166_pt1 | contig 10845 bp, 6 predicted proteins | sample LakKiv5m_FD_114538 | JGI IMG/M metagenome (GOLD analysis project Ga0172370, IMG submission 114538) | Freshwater microbial communities from Kabuno Bay, South-Kivu, Congo - kab_022012_11.5m | ecosystem: Environmental > Aquatic > Freshwater > Lake | place: Democratic Republic of the Congo...
CGATACCGGAAATATAAGTTGCGACTCAAATCCAAATGGTTCGGTTGATAACATTGCAGGTATATGCAATAAAGCAAGAAATGTTTTTGGAATGATGCCACATCCAGAGCGAGCTTCAGATACAGAACTTTTTAACACAGATGGAATATATATTTTCGAATCTATATTAAGTAGTATTAATGATAAATAAAACCAAATCATTACTCCTAAAATTTACAATAAACAAATGTGAAATACTAATACATCGTCAATTTGGAAGGTGTTACCTTTCCATTCTTCGAATGTTGTAGTTAAATTTTTAAATTTAGTTTCAATACTTTTATTATGGTTTCTTGTGAAAAGTTCTTTCATTTGACTATATTTAAATTTCTTATTATTTGGTCCGCCAAACTGATCTGCGAATCCGTCTGAAAAAAGATAAATATCATCTCCTTTTATTAATTGTACGATATGGTTATTATACCTGTCATTTGGATTCTGGCTAAAATTGCCAATTGGCAAATAATCGCCTTTTATTTCTTTAAGTTCTCCTTTGGAAATTAAGTATATTGGATTCATGGCTCCGGCAAACTGCAATTCATTTGTGGATATATTTAGTGTACAAAGGGCAATATCCATTCCATCTTTAACGCCGGAATTTCCTTTTGATTGCCTGAACCGCTCGTTAATTCTTTTATCCAGAAAGTGTAATATATCAGAAGGATTAATTAATCCCTTTTCTTTTACAGCTTGACTTAAAAAATTGTACCCTGCAACTGACATCATTGCACCAGGAACACCATGTCCAGTACAGTCAACTGCAGCAAAAATAACATACTCATTTTTTTTTTCGATGAAATAAAAGTCGCCACTGACAATATCTCGTGGACGCCAAAAAATAAAACTATTTGGGAAAATATCCTTTACAGATTCATGTGTTGGTAGTATAGATTTTTGAATAAGAAAAGCATAATTTATACTATCTCTTAAATCTTTGTTTTTTTCGGCAATTTCTTCAAATGCAGCTTTAAGTTCAACATTTCTTAACTGGTAAATTTCTGTTTCTTTTTGTGCTTTTTCAACTGCAAAAGTCATTTGTTGGTTGTGTATTCTCTTTAGTGTGTCAGCATTATTGACTTCTTCTTTTAGTAAATGAAACTTTTTATACCAAATTAATGCTTCTTCGTGACAATTCTTTAATTCTGAAAGGTCTGATAAAGCTTGGTATATCTCAAATAATAAAGGTTTAGCGTTTAATGTTAAAGCAATTTTTTCAGCAGTTTTCAGATATTCTTCTGCTTCTTTTATTTGTTCCGATTTTATTGCCAGTCTTCCTAATCCCAACAAACAGTGAAGTTCAAATCTTTTATCTTCAGAATGTTTATTTATTAATAGTCCTTTTTGATAATGTTTTTGTGATTCTTTAACATGTTCAAATTTTTCCATCAGACTTGCCATTCCGAGATATGTCCAGGGCAAGCCTCCTATATCGTTATAACGCACGCGAAGTGATAAGCTTTTTTTATAATGATTAAGTGAATTTTTATAATCGCCCATTAACGAATAACTACGTGCAATGAGGTTGAGGGTTGATGCCATAGCTTTGTAATTTCTTAGTTTCCCTCGAATACTTAGACATTCTTTGAAATTTTTAATAGCAGAGGTTTGATCTCCTAACCGACTGTATATTATTCCTGCAACACTTAATGCATCCGATTTCCCTTCATCAAACTCAATGTTTTCGGCAGCTTTAATTCCATTATGTACAAATTGTAATGCTTGATTGTAATCGCCCAGACTCTCGTAGACATTCCCGATAAAATACTGGCAAACAGGATTTCCAAAATCTTTGGTATGATTATCAAACCATGATTTAGCTTTTAAAAGCAGGTCGAGGTAATTTTCTTCTTTCGATAATAAAAAACAACCAATAGCTTTCAATAACAATGACCAAGCAAGAGCTCGTTCGTCGTTATTGTTAACTCCTCTTTTTTCGAGCTTTAATGCTATTTTAAGACATTCGTTAATGTCAGTATATCTTATTGACCAAGCTTTTTGAATTAAATCTGATGTTTTAACTTTTATATTCATAATAAGAATCTTTTTAGTTAATTACTGATGTTACGCAAATCCATACATTTCTGTTTTTTTTTAACCACAAAGAGCACAAAGTTTTTACACAAAGTTTCACAAAGTGCCATTGATTACTCTTTTGGTTCCGTTTTTAAGTTTTACTACATTAAAATTTATCAGCAACCCCAATTTGTAATTTCCCAATTTCAAATAAGTGAGCGTTTGTGCAAGATGAATATCATTCAATGCTTCCATGCTTTTTATTTCCAGCACCAATTTATTTTCAGCAACCAAATCAATTCTGTAACCGCAATCCAATTTTACTTCTTCAAATATCAAAGGCATTGGTTTTTCTTTTTCAACGCTTATTCCAGATTTTTCAATTTTATAAAACAAGCATTCTTTGTATGCACTTTCAAGTAATCCAGGACCAAGTGCATTATGCACTTCTATTGCTAATCCGATAATTTTATTTGATAATTCATTTTCAGTCATAAAATTTTTCTTCGTGTTTTTTGTGCTGTATTTTCTTTGTGCACTTTGTGGTTAATATTTTATTTCGTGCGTAACATTAGTTAATTATTAAACTTTTGAAATATTCTTTATGAGTTTTTTTGAATATCCCGTTCCCGAAACGCCGTACACTATAGGTATTTTACTTTCGAAAATCTTTTGATACAGCTCTTCAATTTCATGGTCGCGACCAAAGAAAATATCGCGGTCTTCTTTGGTGTAGCTGTCGAGGAATTTAAAGGGGGGGATTATCATAATTTAATGATTTTAGGTAAATGGTTGTTCAGAAAATCCATAAGGTTGCATACACGTACATTTTCTTTAATTAAATAATCATCTGTTGAAGGTGTTATAATAAAGCATGTTTTTGGATTGAGGTCCTGAATTGATAGCGTAAAACCTTTCGTAACAGATGGATAAGAGGAATACTTTATTTCAATGGCTGAAATAACAATATCGCCTTTTACCAAAACCAGGTCACATTCTGTACCCGAATGGGTACGGTAGTAATATGCCTGAATCCTCGCAGGTAATAACTCTTTAATTTGTTCAATTACATAACCTTCCCAGGAATTTCCAATAAATATACTGTTTTCAAGTTCTTCAAAAGTATTGATATGTCTCAGAAAATGCAGGATACCGCTATCCCTGATATATATTTTTGGAGCTTTAACCAATCGTTTATTTATATTAATAAAAAAGGGTTGAAGAGAATTGATAAGAAATGCGTTCTCGAGATAATAAATATATTTATTTACTGTAGGTACAGAAATATCCAATGCAGAAGCGTAACTACTTGCATTTAGTATTCCACCATGATTTCCGGCAAGCATTATCCAGAATTTTCTTAAGATACCAGGCATAACACCAAGCCCAAAAAATGGAAGGTCTCTTTCAATATATGTTGAAATAAAGCTGTCTTTCCATGTTTCAGAAATTTCGATATCTTTAGCTAAAAAACTACCTGGAAATCCACCCTTAATCCAATGTTTCTTCCAAATTTTTTTATAATTCAACTCCACGATATTGAAAGGATGTAATTCTTTGTATGCGATTCTGCCAGCAAGCGATTCAGATGTGTTTCTCATAATTACCGGTGAAGCCGAACCCAAAATAATAAAGCGGGAAGGCTTTCTGTGGTTGTCAATGACAGACCTTAGTAATGGAAAAAGTTCCGACATCTGCTGAATTTCATCCAGAATAATACATTTATCGGTGTTGTTTTTAAAAAATAACTCAGGTTCCGATAATTTGGCAATATCACTGAACGATTCCAAATCGAGATACAGTGACTTAATTTTAATTTCTTTTGCAATTTCTTTAACCAGGGTAGTTTTTCCACACTGGCGGGGGCCTATAATGCCAACAGCTGGAAAATGATGCAGTAGTTTTATAATTTCTTTTTTTATTTTTCTGTTTATCATATTCAAAGATAATTATAATTCTTGAATATTTAAAATTCAGTTTTAATATTTCAATAATTCTAATTCTTATAAAATTATAAATTTTACTTTAAATTTCATGGTTACGGCCAAAGAAAATATTGCGGTCTTCTTTGGTGTAGCTGTCGAGGAATTTAAAGGGAGATTGCATGATTTCTTTGTTTATACACTATTCAATTCCATATTCTTGTTTTTCATCATCAGTTAATTGACCGATTTCTCCAAATTCTTTTTCTATTCGTACTCTCCTTATTATTTCTTTTGGATTTAATGGAAAATTTACAAGTCGTTTATTCATATAATCAAAATAGATAAAATAATTACCTTTTGGAGAAATATCAGATCTCTTATCATTACCCTGAAATTCAATTATCTTATTGCACTTTATATCTGTATATAAATATTTTGATCCATAATTCATTAACATTCTTTCATTATTAAAACTAAAATTTTCACAAGTACCACTCATCCTTTTTTGATATATCATTTTGTTATTATATATATCCCACATTTCTATAAAATAATTGGGAGTCCTACGATAATAAATTTGAAAAGTATCTGGAGTTTCAGCCATACGATATTCGTTAGCAAATAGGTAAAATACAAGAATAATGCTATCATTATAGGGTTCCTGACACATAAAATCTCCTTTATTTTTTAAATTAAAAATGATGTTATTTTTAAAGTTCTTTATTTGAATTGATTTTTTTAAATTAATAATCACATTTCTATTGCTTGTAAATAATGTATGATTCCAATTTCGATTCAAATTTATCATTAAGGATGAATCTTCTTTAAAGAATACAAGGGTATCTCTTTTCAAATAGTCATAAACTTCAACTTTTCTATTAAAATAATTATCATTAATAAATGTTGTATTTAATAAAAGTAAATAATTTCCTTTAAGGCTTAACCAATCATAACTTCTACTAAAATAACATTCTTCTGGTTCAATATAATTCAGTCTCCATTCATTCTGTTTTTTATAATCCATGTTAATATATTTTATAGAATTACCGGCGTAAAGCACACATAAAGTATCTGAACTTTCAATAAAATCAATACCTGCAAGAAAACTTGGCTCAGAATATAAAAGCTTAAACTCGGGAAAACTATAAAGTCTGAATTCACCTTTAATCGTATCCTGTGCATTCTGATTAAAACTATTTAATGCAACGTATTTTCCTGATTTTGAGAATTTATATACAGCACTATAAAAAGGAATTTCTTTAATTTTATTCCCTAATTTATCCCATATGCATGTTGTTTTTTGTACTCTTTCAGAAGTAATAATATATTTCTCATCGGGTGAATATCCCATCTTTCCTAAATCAAGCGCTCTCTCTATTCTTTGTTTTACAATATTTCCTGTTTCTGGGTCTTTAACTAATATTGTATCTTCATAGTAAATACTGCTTAAATCGAATGTTGAAAATTTTGCTGTGTCAATTTTCCATATATACAAACTATTGATACGCTGAAGACTTATATCTAACGACTCCATGAGATAATAATTATTAAATAAAAGTTGTTTGTTATTTAAATTATATTCTGTATTGTCTATTGTTTTGTAATTTTTACCTGAAAGATTTTCAAATACTAGTTTATAGTATTTGTCTAGGTAAACAAAAACATTTAGATATGGAATAAAATCAATATTATAATTAATATTTGCCCGTGTGTCAACTTTAATTTCTTTTATAATCCTATTGTTATCCAGATTAATAGCTTTAATAACAGTATTTGGATCGCCTTTTTCTCTTATAATTGCTATATTATCTCGTTCCCTAATAATTGTACCTTTATATGGAAGGCTACTCTTGTTATTTGCAATATTGTAATCAATAAAACTATTATTGCCTTTAAAAATTATGTGTTTTGTTTTATCCTGCGTATGCCAATAATCCCATAAATCATATCCCAAAGGAAATTGCTTAATAATTTTCCCACTAATATCCATTATTTTTGATGATATGCCTTTATTTGTTCTTATACATTCGATTAGTTTATTACCAAATAAAATTAATTTGTTTTCAAACTGGCTTAAGGTATCAATATCAAACTTTTTAAATGTATTATTATTTAAATTCCATAACAGATTATATGAGATATTATAAGAACGCGAACGAGTAAAAAAAACATCATTAATTTCATCTGTTTTTTGAATATACTTGCTTAATAAAACTACATTATTGTTATCGCTGAAATTTTCGACCTGATATTTTTTATCTAAGATAATTTTAGAAATCAGCTTTAGTGATTTTAAATCATAAACCGAAGCTTCTAAATTTTTAGTAATAACAGCTAATAACCCATCTTTAAAACGAAAAGAGGAATATGGTGCACTAAGTCGTATTTCATTTCTTTTTTTACCTGATAAATCAAATAAAATAACTTTATCTTTTTCAAGAACAATAATGTTATTATTTACTAATTCTAGTGGTGAATATTGACTGCTTTTAGATGTTTTATAAATAAAAACTTGATTGCCTTCAATGTCCCAAATCCTTTCTGTTGAATCTGAAATCGAATTAGAAAATAAATATTTTGAATCCTTAGAAAAACGCATATTATCATATTCAATATGCCCTTTATGTCCAATACATTCTGAATGCAACACCCCTTTATAGTTATAAACACGAATAATGTTATCAAATGTGCTGACAGCAGCAATCCATTTTTTATCATCGGAAACTACAAACTGATCACAAATTATTTTTGTGCATAAAGGTGCATTTTTATAAGAATTCAATATTGCACTTTCAGCTTCTACTGTAGGATATAATTTATATGCATATTCTGCCAACAAATAAGCAAGGGTAGGGTCTTTCTCAACTATACTTAACGCGCTTTTAGCTATTGATTTTGATTTTTCAATTTTTGCCTGTAATTCTGCTTCCTTTTGTGCCTTATAAAAATAAACGGAGGTTATTCCAAGAATAACAACAAACAAAACAGCAGCTGCAATCAGTATATTTCTTTTTCTTCTGTTAGCAAGCGTGATTTTCTTTTTGCTTTGTAATACAAACTCGGACAGCTGCTGGTTCAGGTACATCTTGTTTTCATAGGGTGCAATATAACTGAGATCTGATGCAGAAAGAAAAACTTTTCGTCGCTGAAAATTGTCAAATGCATTTTCAATAAACTGCCTTACTTCCAGTAATTCTTTTTCAACCAGTGTAATTTTTTCGTAAATTTTTGAAGCGAGGGCATCATGCCTTAGTTCGTATCTTCCGCTCTCATCCTTATCGCGAAGTATGCGAAGTGTAACAAAGCGTAAAATAAGTTCACGAAGAGCATCTTTTGAGATATTTTTTCCCAGGGTCTGACTGTATTCCAGAACATCTTCTTCGGTTACCTGCCGTTTAGTACCCTTTGTTGATACAAATGATTTGAGTACAACCAGTGCGGTGCCGGGGTCGGATAACTGCGATATCTGTTCCTCCAGAAATGAACCAAGTAAGTCTTTTACTTCGCCAAGTTTTTCGAGAATATCACTACTAAACGTCATTCCGAGACCGCTTTGGCGGGTGAAGGAATCTTTGTCAAAGGAAGAAGAAGATTGCTTCGCATCCGCTCGCAATGACGATTGGGAACGATAGATTTTATCTAAATATACCTGCAAATATGTAAGTTCAATTTCTTTTCCCTCGGGTGCTAATTTTTCCAGTAACAATTCGGAAAAACCTTGCTCTACTTCAATTCCTGCAAATTTACAGGGACCTTCAATTGCCTGCTGTGCGTTTGCATGAGTCATTTTCTCGATGCGTACACGATTGGCTAAAATGCCGGAAATCTGTTTTTCAAATTCTGTTATTCCTGCCAGGTATTCTTCTCGTATAACAAATAAAAAATGAACCTGAAGGTCGCTTTCTGTAACGGATTTAACCAATGAAATAAAATCTTCCTTTTCTGCTTTGTTGCCAAAAATAAAAAGTTCTTCAAACTGGTCGAAAATTAAGTAAACGGGTTTAAAATGATCGAGGTATAATGAGCGTAAAGATTTGTTAAGCCAGCTTTTCTTTGTTGTATTGATATTTATTTCTGTCAGTGATGCAGAATGTACCGCATTTGCCATGCTCTCAACCAGGTTGCTTCCCCTGCGTATGTTTACCGGAAGCCAGTCGCTGTCGGAGAACTTACCTGCCAGTCCGCATTGTATGAGCGACGATTTTCCAGTTCCCGAAACGCCGTACACTATAAGTATTTTACTTTCGAAAATCTTCTGGTATAGCTCTTCAATCTCATGGTCACGGCCAAAGAAAATAGCACGATCATCGCGGGTATAACTGTCTAGGAATTTAAAGGGAGAAATCATAACAGCTAATTAAGTGATGTCCCGGTAATTGTTTGCATCAATTCCTTGAATTCCTGAAGCAGGATTTGATAATTACTGAGTGTGCGCAGGTCACATTTTTCAGTTACCTCTGTACCAACATACATAATAACATCTGATCGGAATTTTGTGTATAAAAAGATATCTTTTTTAATATCAAATTTCTCTTTGTTGTCTAATATCTCCGAATTTGTATCAATGATAAGTGGAGAAAGGTTCAGATATTCTTCAATGGTTTTAATAGTTTTCATAAGCAATACAGAACGACTTTCTGAGTAGTTAGGTTCATCGAGTTCCTGTGCCTTGAAATCAGAATCAGAATTATTGAGTAAATCGATTACATGATGAAATTTCGCATCATGATTTTTAGGTTTAATAACTTTTATTTCTCTTACAGAAACGAGTTTATATTTTACAAAAAATGAAATTCGTTGTAATATCAACATAAGTTTTTCTTCATACTCTACACATCGTTTTTCTATGTCTTCCTGTGTAAGATTAATCTGGTAATGCCCGATTTCATTTCGTTCGGGTACCCAAAAATCGAGTGAATTATAAAATGTTTTATCGAAATTTTCTTTAAGTTCTGGCATAAACCACTCTAAATTATTTTCAGCAAAAAGATTTCCAATTGAACGAATAAGCCAGGTATAATTTCCCATAGTTAGTAATAGAAATCGGTTTGCAAATTCTTTAGAAAAAGATTCGGGAATTTCAATTCTTTTTGTTTCTTTTTCTTTCCACAGCTGAGAAAGCATCACAAAACTTGTAAATTGAACGGTGCGTTCAATAGTTTTAAAAATTTGATCGAGTCTTAACCTATCCAGTTGACGCATTGAAGCAGAAAATAAACGCCGTAATTCAACTCCTATAGGCCAGGGATAATTTTTTATTATTAAATCTCCAAGAACACGATAATCAACAACTTCATCTTCATAATCATCAGCAATTAAATGTTTTTGTAAGGCAGGACGATATTTTAACATTTCGTCGAATACATTGCGGATAAGGTTTTCATTTATTTGTGCCATAATATTTCTATTTACATACAAAGTTAATATTTTTAGGATAGGTTAGAATATAATATAATGTTTTATTTAGTTATTTGTTAAAAGTTATAACTAGTCGAACCTTAAAAACCCCTTTTTAAGATTTTGAGCATTGTGATTTTAATTTAGTTTTTTTTATTTTTCTTTTTTCACCACCAAAAAAGAAACAAAAAACCCTCCATCCTTCGGCTCTGCTCAGGATAAACTGCATCCAACTCCAATTTTTTAACTAGTTCAAATTAAGAAGATTGATAAATAAAATTGCTTTGTTGTAACACCGTGTATAATTAACCCAAAAATTGTAGTTCACACAAATCGTGGACTGCCCACCGCACCGCTTCGATTAAAATAAGGGAAATCTAAAAACACCGTTATCGTCATGCTGTCCCGATCCCGAAGCATCGGGATTCGGGATTATTTCAGCATCTACTAACAAACTGATACCTAGATTCTGAAACAAGTTCAGAATGACGAGGTAATTAATTTTTAGATTTCCCAAAAGAAAAATCGACATTATTACAATAAATAAACGCAAGATTTTTATTGCTTTTATTAATTTCTTGCAAAGAATTAGCACAAATTATTAATTAATTAGCTGAAATACAAACAATAAATTAATTTTAAGGCTTGACTAACTAATACCAATGTGATTTAGAACATAGTCCAAAGAGTTGTCACCCAGATGCTCTCGAATAAGTGTAAAGTAGGCTGATATCCTGAAACAATTTACAGTATGATGATTTCGGTATTTTTAGATTTCTCTTAAATTAAAAGTGCAAATATAAAAGTGGAATAATTTTTTATTATATTATCGTAAATATTAAAAAACTATAAATCTGTTGTTTATATTATTTTCTGCTTTATAATCTTTGTTAATTCTGATGCAAAAATAAAATCGTTTAGTTCTTTATTATCGGTATTTAATATTTGAGATTTATTTCCTTCCCACCACTTGTTTCCTTTATAAATAAAAATTACTTTATCGCCAATTTCCATTACCGAATTCATGTCGTGAGTATTTACAATTGTAGTTATTTTAAATTCGTATGTAATTTCTTTTATTAAATTATCAATTAATATTGATGTGACCGGGTCGAGACCAGAGTTTGGTTCGTCAAAAAATAAGTATTTTGGGTTTAATGTTATAGCTCTGGCAATAGCAACTCTTTTTTTCATTCCACCACTAATTTCAGAAGGGTAGAGGTGATTCTTATTAATAATATTAACTTTTTGCAAACAAAAATTTGCTCTTTCAAGTTTATCTTTATTCGATAACTTTGAAAATAAATTTAATGGGAAAATAACATTTTGCAGTACAGTTAATGAGTCAAACAAAGCACCACCCTGAAAAACCATACCAAACTCTTGTCTAAAAGTTTTTCGTTCGTTAAAACTCATAGTTGTAAAATTTCTGTTATCGAAATTAATACTACCTTCATCTACTTCATGCAAG
>Ga0172370_10010167_pt1 | contig 10845 bp, 8 predicted proteins | sample LakKiv5m_FD_114538 | JGI IMG/M metagenome (GOLD analysis project Ga0172370, IMG submission 114538) | Freshwater microbial communities from Kabuno Bay, South-Kivu, Congo - kab_022012_11.5m | ecosystem: Environmental > Aquatic > Freshwater > Lake | place: Democratic Republic of the Congo...
AGGGTGAGGGCTTCGGCGTCCCCTCTCCCGCGCACGGATCCGTCTTCAGGCGCGAGGCCGCCGTAAGCGCGGGAGAGGGGATGGCGCGCGCGGACGAACCATCCTCGAGCGTGCGAAGGATGCCGGTGCGGGAGAGCAGCAGGGCGAAGGCTTCGGCATCCCCTCTCCCGCGCTCGGGAACCCGCCGCCCTTCTCCAGCGCCCCTTGCGCGGGAGAGGGGATAGCGCGCGCCGACGGACGGTCCTCGAGCATGCGAAGGCTGCTCGCGCGGAAGAGCAGCAGGGCGACGGCTTGGGCATCCCGTCTCCCGCGCCCACGAACCTGCCGAACATGGCCAACGCGGCTCGCGCGGGAGAGGGGACAGCCTGCGCCGAAGGCGCGTCAGTACCGGCCTACCCAGATGTAGTCGAGCCCGACGACGCCTTCCTCGACGCACTCGAGCGCCAGTTCGTGCGTGCCGGCCTTGACCTCCACCGGCGCAAGATGCACGTTCAGCACGCGGACCGCATGGGCGGAGCGCAACGCGACGGTCTCCGCTCGGCCTGCGAACCGCACAGGCTGCCCGTCGAGGAACGCACGCACCACCGCGCCGCCAGGCCTGTGCACCGCTACGAGCTTGATGGGGGCGCGCCCATCCTTCTCGATCGGCAGCCGGAGCTTCATGCGGGCGCCCTTCACGGCCGCCCACCGGACAACACGAAGCTGTGTAGCGAGCGGCTCGAGCGCGTTCTCCAACCGCCCCGCCGTGGCCTCGGGGCGACACTCCTGGGCGATGTAGAACCGAGCGCCGGACGCGGCGCCCAGCGCCCGAGGCTCTCGCTTGGGAAGGGCGGGTATCTTGAGGTCCGACGGCATGAGCGCCCGGTGGTCGTCAACGGCGTCGGGCCGGGCGTAGTGATAGGCGATGCGCGCGTAGCTCAGACCCGGCGTCGGATTGTGGGTCCAGAGCTCCATGTGGAAGGCCAGCGACCGCTCGAACGGTATGGCGTCCATGATCTGGAAGCGGTGGTTGGAGACGTACCCCGAGGTGTCCGGCCCGGAATCGAGCGGTTGGCCGCAGTAGGGATGACTGAAGAGGTCGGGCCGGCTCCACGAGTAGTTGAAGTAGTCCTCCGATCCGGTGCCGAATGTGGACGGCACGGTCTCTCCGTCCACGAGGAGCTTCTCGTCGCCTTCGCCCCACCAGTTGCCGGCGGCCATGGGCGCGCCGGAGGGATTCACGATCATGGCCGCACATCCGACGAACACGCCCCTGCCGAGCGCCACCAGGTAGGGGAGGTCTATAACCCCGACCCCCGCGGCGAGATCGTGGTCCGCACGCCACTTGGCCCGGAAGTAGAGCGACCGGTCGTCCCACGCCCATGTTCCCAGCAGCACCGATCCGGACAGCCTCACGCTCGCCTGCGTGTGGTTGACAATCTCGAGCCGAACGGACCGGGCAAACGGCATGACGAACCGGCAGGTCATGCCGCCGTCCGCGGCGACGGTGAACGGCAGACCGATGAATGGGTTCACGACCGGCCCTGACGCGAAGAAGTCGCCTACGGGGGCCTCGACCTGCGGGCGCTGCGAGCCGTCGAACGCTATGCGCAGGAGGCAGCCTCGCAGAGCGGCATCGAGTGGTTCGGACTCGAGGCGCAGTTTGAGCTCACGTACGGCGCCCGGTCCAGGCGTCGGCCTGGTCCATACCCAGCTCTTGCCGGGCTCGATGGTGCCCTCAAGCGCTACCTTCTCTCCCTCGGTACCGGCGGACGGGCGTGACAGCCCGGCAATGGCCGCCCGCAGCTTCCCCTCGAACTCCTTCAGATCCCGGCTCCGATCGAAGCTGCGCACGTGCGTGCCCTCCGGGTAGAGGCGAACCTGAAGATGATAGAAATGGAGCGCGTTCAGCGGCCCCTCGTACGTCACCTTAAGCCCGCGCGCGAACGGTATGGGCAGGTAGTCGGCATCCTCCTGTCGGAAGGCGTCGAGGTCGTCGAGGACCAGACCGGCCTCCTTGAGGAGTGTGGAGGATCGCCTGCAGAGGAAGTCGTCGGCCTTGCCGTCCCAGATCAGGAGGCCTCCGCCCTCGCCATCGGGGTCGAGCGTAACACGCAGCTTGCCGCCCATCCCCGCGGACCAGCCGCGCACGATCGCTCCCGGGCCCCGCACGTCGGCCACCGAGTAGAGTCCGTCCTTCTCGTCGCCGGGCTCTCGCAGTACCTTCAGGAAGCCGGGTATCGGTTCACCACCGAAGCCGTCGGCGTTTGAGAACCACCCAGGTGCTTCCGGGGTTGTCGAGCGCCGGTCGTAGCTGGAGAACTGGATGGTCCGGTAGGGCGGAGCGGGCCAGCGTGCGAGACGATCGAGATCGGCCATCTCGTCGAGGAGCGTGCCCGTGTTCACGGCGGGCTCCTGAGCGCCGCCGAGCGTGAACGCGGCCAGCAGCGCAAGGCCGGTCAATACGAGTGCATCCATCGGTGGCTCCTCATTCGCGGCGTGGGCGTCATCTTCCGGCCTTGAGGGCGGCCATGACCCAGCCAAGGCCGCGCGGCATCTCGGCCAGAGGCGCTTCGTGATCCCCATCGGGGAGTTCCACGTAGCGGAACGTAACGCGGCCTTCCATGCTGCGGGCCAGCCGCCTCGCGCCGGCGATCGGTATGACCGCGTCCTTTGCGCCGTGGCAGACAAAGACGGGCATGGTGAGCCTGGCAGCATGGCGTACGGCAGAACGCTCGTCGTACACCGCTGCGATCTCATCTGCCTCGCCGGCATAGGCCGCGCGGATCGCCAGCCCGATCTCCTGATGGATCGCTTCGCCCGAGGCGGCGCACGACCTCTGGTAGTCGCCGATGTCGGCCGCGGGACATAGCGCAATGACAGCCGCGGCGTCGCCGGGATGGAGCGAGGCGTAAGCGAGGGCGCTCGACCCGCCCATGGACCCGCCGGCGAGGATGAACCGCCGGGCAGCGTGCCGACGGCGTACCCACTCTAGCAGATCGTGAAGGTCGGATGCCGCCTGCGGCGACATCCAGGCGTTCCCGCGCAGGTTCGGCGACAGGATCCCCAGGCCGAGGCGCCTGAACTCCGGCAGCCAGCCGTCGCGGATATCGGGGCGGGTGAAGAGCTGATCGCCCTGAGATCCGTGGCCGTGCAGGAACACGACCCACAGGCGCGCCGAATCCGCGGGAGGCACCAGCAGCGCCCAGTCAGGCGTTCCGTCGGCGCTGCCGGCGTAATCCAGGCGCTGCACATCGGCCGGAACGCCTGGCATCCGGGCGGGGCCGAGCGAGATCACGCGGAACGGGCCTGGTTTCGGTGCGCCCTGAGCGCGCGGGTGTCGGTACCGGCCCTGAGGATCCGTCATGCAGCAGCGTCCCGAGGGCGACACCGCTGCCGCCAGCGCAATCCCCGCCAATGCGTACACCATCACGTGGCGCGATGTCCTCGTCCGTGGTCAGTCAGCGTGGAAGACCTCATCCATGTTGGCCCACCACTCGCCTTCGGCCCGGCTCGGCAAAGGCTCCTGGAGCGGCATGCAGACACCCCACCAGCGCTGGGTATTCGGATCGGCCGCCATCTTCGCCATGTCGGCCGCGAAGTCGTCGCCGTGGTACTCGAAGTACGCAAACAGGTAGCCATCCTTGTGGTAGATCGAGTAGTTCTTGATGTGGCACTCCGCGATCTTGGCGAGCACTTCCGGCCACACCGCGGCGTGCAGTCTGGCGTATTCCTTGAGGGCGCCCGGCTTCAGTCTGAGCACCTGTCCATGTCGCGTCATCGTTCGTTGCCTTTCTGGGGCTACCACTGCGCCGGCATGTACCGGTCAACGTTCGCCCTGGTGATGATCCGCTTTGGAAGGTAGTAGACCGGCTTCTCGATCGGCTTCCCATTCAGCCAGTCCACTGCCAGCTTCATGGGCAGCGCGCCGTCGGCCTCGGCGGATTGGTAGGTGATGGCGTGGAGGGTCCCGGCCTTAACGAAGTCCATGCCGACCTTGCTGTTGCCCGCCGCCACTCGGATGATATCCTCCCGGTTGGCCCCGGCAACCGCCTCGTTGATGCCGATCTGCGCTCCCGAATCGTCGGCGCTGACGATGCCCTTCAGGCGCGCCCCAAAGCGCGTGATCCAGTCGGCAACGACCTGCATTGTGGGCTCCGCCTGTAGCTTCGTGGCCTGCATGTCGAGGCATTTCATCTTCGGCGCAATCTTCTTGAGCTCAGTCGTGATGGCGAACGTGCGCGAGAAGAACGGGGAGCTCCCGGGCATGTGCCGGACGATGCAGTAGCCGCCGTCGTAGTTCATGCGCTCCGCGAAGTCCCTGGCCAGCATGCGGAACTGGCCCCAGTCATTGGGCCCGGTCCACGTCAGGATGTACTTCATCCCCTCGTCAATGGGTATGAGGTTGCTGGCGATCACCGGGATGCCGGCCTGGTTCATCTTGCGCAGCAGGGGCACGACTGCCGTGGCGTCCACCGGCAGGATGATCACGAGATCGGGGCGCTCGTTGATGGCCTGGTCCACCTGCTGAGACTGCAGGTTGATGTCGTTGTTGGCGACCATCGTCTTGAGCGAGATTCCGCAGGCGTCGGCGACCTTCTGCATGCCCTTGGTGTAGGCGGTGAGATAGGGGTGGTCCATGAAGCGCAGGCAGATCACCCGTTTACCCCTGGCCCCGCCGGCGGGCGGCCGCGGCTGGTTGACTTTCCGGCACTTCCATCCGGCGTACTCGATATCGAACCAGTGGAGGGCATCGTCCTCAGGCAGAGCCTTCGGATCGGCCGGACGCGTGGGCGGAACGAGCGGGGACTCGTCAACGATGACAAGGGGCTGACCATCCTCGGACTTCAGCGTCGAAACATCCACCGACGCCTGGGACGTGGGCTGCTGAGACCGCTTCCGTGCGGTCCGTTCGCCACATCCAGCGAACAGAGCGGCAGCCAGAGCGAGCGCTACGGGCGCGGCTGCGGCCCGCGATGTCATCTTGTTCCCTCCTTCCCGGGCCAGTCGTCGAGCATGAGCTCAGGGCGCCTGCCCTTGCGCGCGGCGACCGCCCGCACCAACCGAGCGTCATAGAGCACGCTTGCCCCAAGCACGAATCCGCTGGCCAGCAGTTGCGTCTCGGGCCGCGCGCCCATGCAGCTCAGGCCATTGGTAAGCGATACGAGCGCGACCACAGCGACCACGGTCTGAACCACGCTCCCGCGCCCGCCCTGCATCGAGGTGCCGCCGATGATCACGGCTGCTATCACCACCATGAGGGAGCTCTCCCCCATGAGCGGGTTCGCCGAGCTCACGCTCATCGCGAATAGGGCGCCCCCTGCTGCAGCAAGGACACCGGACAGCGCGAACGCGGCGGTCACGTAGCCGGCTGTGCCGATACCCGCGTACCAGGCCGTGGTAGGATTCGCCCCGACCAGCAGGAGATTCCTGCCGGGGCGGGTGCGCCCCAGAAGCGCCGCCGCCGCTGCGACCAGAAGGCACAGGACTACGCGAGGACAGAGGATGCCGAGCAGGGCCCCCTCGAGCCAGTCGCCTGCTGCGTAGTCCTGCACCGCAAGCGTGCCGCCTTTCGAGGCGATGTTCACCATGCCTTGCACGACCGTCAGCGTTCCGAGAGTAGCTATGAACGAGTTGACGCGAGCCCTTGTCACGAGAGCGCCGTTCGCGAGCCCCAGGAGCGCTCCCGATGTGAGAGCAACCGCGACGGCGCCGGGCCACCCAAGCCTCGGCTGAAGGCCGATCGCCACCATGCCGGCCCAGCTCATGCCCGAGCCGAACGAGAGGTCGAGATGGCCCGCGATCATCACCAGTGTCAGGCCGACCGCCGCAGGCAGGTGGGTCGCCGAAGCGCGCAGGATGGACGCGAAGTTGCCGGTGGTCGCGAAGTTCGGCGCGATCGCGGCCATCACGACGAGGATGCCGACGAGAAGCGCCCAGATGCGGTGCCGCGCGATGACTACGGCTGCGCGCCTACGCATCGTCCTGCCCTCGCCTTCGCAGCAGCATCGCCGCGTAGCCGACTACCGAGATGAACACCAGGCCCTGGGCTATGTCCTGCTGGAAAGTGCCCCATCCGAGCAGATTCATGACGTTGCGCATCAGACCGATGATGAGCACTCCGGCCAGGACGCCCGGCACGCTGCCGCGTCCCCCCGCAAGCGTCATTCCGCCAAGCACGATGGCCGTCACTGCCAGGAAGTCGTAGCCCTTGCCGATATACGGAGCGCCCACCTTGTTCAGCGACGTCAACATCATGCCGCCCACGGCAGAGGCAGCGCCTGACAGCACGAACGCCCAGGTCGTGACGCTTGACGTCCGCACTCCGGACAGGCGCGCGGCCTCATAGGACGACCCCGTAAGCCGTGCATCGTAGCCAAACAGCGTGCGGCCCATCAACAGCGCCGACCCCGCGGCCATTGCCAGCAGAACTGCCACCGACATCGGGACGACGCCGAGGACGCGCGTGCCGTACAGGTGCAGGAACGCCTGCCCCGCAGCCTGGCCCGCATCCGGGTAGACCTGGGTCCCGCTGTAGGCCCAACGAATGAAGCCGCCGACACCTGCGCCTGTCGCCAGCGTCCAGATGATGGGGTTCACGCGCAGGCAGCCGATCACAAGCCCGTTGAGCAAACCGACGGCTACGCCGACGGCCAGCCCTCCCGACAGGCCGGCAACGAGCCCGAACTTCAGTGCCGAGACCGCCACGATGCCCGAGAACGCCATGACGCTGGGCACCGAAAGGTCCGCGTAGTGCCCGGTGTATGTCACGTAGCACACGCCGCACGCGACGATCCCCAACAGCGCCACCGCCTGAAGCACCGTCATGAGGTTGTCGCTCTCCAGGAAGTGCGGGGAGGCAACCCGCCCCGCCGCCGCGATGGCCAGCGCGACCGCCAGCGGCACGAGCCATGAGCGCGCGCGGGCGAGCGGGCGTTCGCGCCGGTACGGGTGTGGCCCGCGGATGGCTCCTTCGGTGGGGCCGTCGTCGGCGCAAGGCCGCTCGCGCTCGCGTTTCGCTGCGGGCTCTTGCCCGTTGGCCGCCAGCAGAATGGCCTCCTCCGTGCACTGGCCGCCCGACAGCTCCGCGGTCAGCCGGCCCCGGCGCATCACCAGCACCCGGTTCGCGAGTCCCGCGAGCTCCGGCAGGTCGGAGGAGATGAGCACCACGCACTTGCCGGCCTCGGCCAGTCGCGCGATCGCCTCGTGGATCGTCACCTTCGCGCCGACGTCGACGCCGCGGGTAGGCTCATCCAGAAACAGGACCTCCGGGTCGGCGGCGAGCCACTTCGCCAGCAGGGCCTTCTGCTGGTTGCCGCCGCTGAGACTCGCGGTCTGCCGCGTAAGGTCCGGCGGCTGCACGTCCAACTCGGACGCAGCCGATGCTGCCCGGCGCTCCCCGCCCGATCGCCAGGGGAGGGCGACGCGTCCGCACACGCGAGCCGCCGCCGCCAGGACGTTGTCTCCCACCGGCAGGCGCAGCGCCAGTCCGTCACCCTTCCGGTCCTCGGTGAGATACGCCACACCGCGACTGACGGCAGCCGGGAACGAACGTGACGTCACGTCGCGTCCGTCAAGCTCCATTGAGCCGGTGTCCAGCGGGTCAATGCCGCACAGGCTGCGTGCGAGCTCGGTTCTGCCGGCGCCAGAGAGGCCGCCGATCCCGACGATCTCGCCTGCGCGAACGTCGAACGAGACTTCGCGGAAGAACCCGCGTCGCGTCGCCCCCCGGACCCTGAAGCGGACCTCCTCGTGGTCTCCCCGGCGACGCGGGTACAGGTCGCCAACGTCACGCCCGACCATGAGGTTCACAAGCAGCTCGGGCGTCACGGCCTCGAGACGTTCAGACGCAACGCGGCGCCCGTCGCGTAGCACCGTGACGCGATCGGCGATCCGGAAGACATCGGGCAGGTGGTGCGAGATGTAGACCATGGCCAGCCCACGCGATCGGAGCCTCTTCAGGATGTCGAACAGACGATCCGTCTCGTCGCGGCTGAGCGATGAGGTCGGCTCGTCGAGAACCAGGATGCAGGGCATGTTGCCGAGCGCGCGAGCGATCTCCACCAATTGCGCTTCATGCGGGCTGAGGTCGGCCACCAGTGTCGCGGGATCGGTGTCGAGCCCGACCTGCGCCAGCCATCGGGCGGCCTCGTTGCGCATGGCTCGCTCGTCGAGGAACAGCCCGGCGCGCACCGGGAGCCGGCCCGCGAGGATGTTCTCGGCCACGCTGAGGGGCGGAGCCAGGCTCAGCTCCTGGTGGATCATCTGAATGCCGTTGGACTTGGCGGCCGCCGGCGAGTGGAGCGAGACCGCCTTGCCGTTGATCCGGATGGTCCCCTCGTAGTCATCGAACGCGCCGGCAATGATCTTGACAAGTGTGGACTTCCCTGCGCCGTTCTCGCCTACGAGCGCGCAGATCTCGCCCGCGTGGACTGTGAAGTCCACGCCGGCGACGGCAAGGGTGCCCGGGTAGCGCTTGCTGACCCCTTCGAGGCTCAGGGCCGGCCCGGAATCGCGTTCCGGCTCAGGCATAGACGCCGAACTCGCGCACGGCGTCGAACATCGCGAGCACGTTCTCGACCGGCGTCTCTTCGAGGATGCTGTCGTGGCTCGCGCCCGCCACGTAGCCGCCGCCGGGCATCATTACCGTCAGCACGCCGCGCACGGCGTCCCTCACGGACGTCGGCGTGCCGTTGATGAGTACGTGGTGCGAGTCGATGGCTCCGTTGAATAGGATGTGTGACCCGAACTCCGCCTTGAGCTCCGGCAGGTTCATGCCGAGGCAGCTTGGCTGCACCGCGTGCACTCCGTCGAGCCCTGCCTCAATCATGGCCGGCAGAAGCGGGCGGATGCCCCCGCAGCAGTGAAGCAGGACCTTCAGCCCGTAGCTGTGCCCGAGACTGATGAAGCGCTCCAGCGAGGGCAGCACGAAGCGCCGGAACAGGCCGACCGAGAGGAGCGGACCGGTCTGGCTCCCGAAGTCGTTGCCGATGAAGAAGATGTCAATGGCGTCCGCCGCAGCGTCGAATATGCGTCGGCTCGACTCCAGGTAGTAGGCGGTGAGGCGTTCCATCAGTGCCTCGACCACGTGTGGGGCGTCATACATGGCGTAGTAGAGCCCATCCATGCCCATGAGGTCTATGGCGTCGTGGAAGTATGGCGACCAGTCGCCGCCCAGGATCGCGTACTCGCGGTTCCAAGCCAGGGCCTCCGCCCGAACGTCCGAGGCGTCGGTCCAGGCTGGATCCGGCCACGGGTACGCCTCCACATCAGCCTGCGTTGCGCCGGCCAGCGGGTGGTTGATCGGCTGACCATACCCCATGCCGCGTCGCTCGATACCGAACACTGTCCGCGACTCGGCGCCGGCCGACAAGGCGAACTCCGGTCCGGCGTACGTGGCCCGGACGCGCCGGAAGTCGTCCCCGATCCGGAGCAGCCACGACGCCTCATCGAGGCCAAGATCACTCCTAACCTTGGCCATGAACTCGGCCGACGCGCCGCACCATACCGGAACTCGATCCGGCTCGCGGTGGTTGAACGCTGCCAGAACGCGCTCGCGTGAGGTCATGTCAACCGATCACCAGCGGGTAGGCGCCGTGCGTGCGAAGCGTTCGTAACGCCAGTTCGTAGCTCTCAGGCATGACGCTGCTGCTCACCGAGTGGTCCGACTGGAACACCCATCCTCCGCCGACCGCAGCCCGGAGTTTCCGCATCACCTCGGCGCGGATCGCGGCAGGATCCCCCGACTCCAGCACGCGAACGTCAATGTTCCCGCAGAAGGCCAGTCGGCCTGCGAACGTCCGCTTCAACGCCACCACGTCGAGCCCTGCCTTCGCCTCGAGCGGGTTGTATGCGTCCAGACCGATCTCCACCATGTCCTCCAGGATGTCCGAAGCGTTGCCGCAGCCGTGGTAGATCACCATTAGCCCGGCGCCGTGGCAGAGCTCGATCAGCGCCCTCACATGCGGCTTGAGCAACCGGCGCCACCGGCGGGCGCCGAAGAGCATCCCCTTGCCGTAGGCCACGTCACCCCAGATGTACATGCCGGCGAGCTTCCCCGCGCCCGCCGCGATCTCGGCGCGGCACATGGCCAGCATGTGATGTCCGATGCGGTCAATGAACGCCGCCGTCTCGTCCGGGGCGGTCACGAGCCATTCCATCGCATTCCCCGACCCGACGATGCGCCACAGGTATTCCCAGGGCTCGCAGATGCTCCCGAAGACGGCGAAGTCCTCGACGTAGGGAGTAAGCCGGTCCAGCCACGACGGAATGTCCCGCGCCAGCGCATCGCCGACGCAGTTGAGTTGGTCGTCGCCGCCCTGGAAGAAGCGGCGCCTGTCGTCGGGCGCATCGAATGCGAAGTCCGCCATCTCCTCGGGCCGGTTCACCGAGAACGCCTCGAAACTCGGCATGGGCAGATCGCCGGAGCGCCGAATGGTCGCACCGAAACCCGTGCGCACCGTGATGTCGTCGCCTGACTGCGCGATGACTTCGAAGGGCCGGATGATGGGGTCCATATTGGGGTTCACGACGATGTAATCGAGGTCGAAATGCCGGTAGGCGTCGAAGTCCTCGCCCCACTTATGCTTTGCCCGGTTAAGGAACCCCGTCCAGAAGAACTCGCCCACCGGTACCCCGTCGCCTTCGACATGGGCGAGCGCCGCCCTGAGGCGAGCGATCTTGGCATCAGCGACTGCCATAGTGCGGGACCTCCTTTCGCCGGCGGTGCCGGTGATATGTTGCACGCCGGCAGCGCGACTCCCTCCTTGTGTGCACCGTCGGCTGCGTGTCCGGATACGTGATGACTGCGCCGACCCTGCGCCGCCGGGGCGCAGGTGGAGGGGCCTCGCCCTCCCGGGTCGTGTC
>Ga0172370_10010168_pt1 | contig 10845 bp, 9 predicted proteins | sample LakKiv5m_FD_114538 | JGI IMG/M metagenome (GOLD analysis project Ga0172370, IMG submission 114538) | Freshwater microbial communities from Kabuno Bay, South-Kivu, Congo - kab_022012_11.5m | ecosystem: Environmental > Aquatic > Freshwater > Lake | place: Democratic Republic of the Congo...
TCCCTATTTCTTCCATAAATTCTTTTTTCTTTTTCTCTTCATTTGTGTTCATAGACTACCTCGCTTTCTTCTTGTAGTCTATTGTTGCAATTTTCGTTCCCGAAAAAATGAAATGCACCCCAGGAGAACGTATCACCCGAATAAGTAATTTGACCTGATTGGAGCATTTTCAGATTGGACTTCGTTTCACTAATTGGTGTTTTTTGAGTGATTATAATTTGAAGATCCGGTCTTGTTATTATCAATAAATACAAACTGTCAGGTGACAAGTTGCCCCTTTTAATTAATCATAATATCTGCTTAACTATTAATCGAAATGGTAAAAAGCTCTCTGATTTTTTTTATTTCCAATTTCAGAATTCATAATGAATTATCGATAAAAAATTATTATCGGTGAAGTAAACAATGACTGCATCATTATTGGGCATAGAAAAAACGAAAGGGTGATCTATGAGTTCAATTAAATTGGATCATAATGCTATCAGTGAGGCAATAAAAGAATTACTCCCAGAGGCATTGCCTGAAGTAGCTTAATTCATTGCTGATCTTCGTAATAAAACCAGTCGGAAGAAAAGTAAAATCCCACCCTATCATCCTGTTAGTCTGAGAGGTATTTAGCGCACAGCTAAGATCACTGAGTGTGATATTGATGCTATACGTGGAGAAATTTGGAAAAAAACTGATCGTGATTTTAATCAATTATAATAACAAGCTTGGGATCAACTGATAATTCTTGGGCATCTGATTCCATGTTTTCCCCTGCAACTCGATGCCATGGTTTTCTTTACCATTCTTTTGGTTTGTGAAATGACCTTTTAAATCCTTTAAAGTATCAGGGAATTGAGATATTTTGATTATCCCAGGACGAATATCCTTAAGAAAATAAGCTTCACGTTCTAGGACTTTAGATGGATGTTTTTGAGGGTTTAAAATACCCACTTTTAATCCCAAATCATTTTAGACAATTTGTACTGCTGAAAGTAAATCGGAATCATTAGATACAATTACTGCTAGATCGTATTTCCCCTGATACCCATCATGAATTAAATGAACTGCAATATTTACATCTGATCCCTTTTCTTCTGTTTTTATTACTTCTACACTTCTAGGTCCATTAATTGGTGGATTGGCTAATTGCCTTTTTACAAGATGACTTAAAAAATGGCAATAGATAATTTCTAAATTAGGTAAAGTTTCTAGTGCACGTAAATAAACTAGTTGACGGATATGTTTTTGGGGATCATCAGGGCGGGAGACGATTTTTGCTGTAAAATATTTAATACCAATAATATGATCTTTCTTAAGATGCAACTGGCACATTTTATGAATATTGAGCCATTTATAAGGAGTACCCCTTACAGCGCCGTAATATAGATTGAAGCCATCTACATACACGATGGTTTTCAATATTTCCTCCTTTTTAAAACCGCAGAGGCGGCATAGCCGCCTCGCACTCCGTCTCGAAAGATCGGGGGAGATAGATGAATCATAATATTCTATCTAAATTTAATAAAATTCCCATTATTCCTCCTCGACCGCGGGCTGGACATCTACCAGCGCTATGACATGAACGATGCCTTTGCCATCGCCAACCGCCTGCCTGACTACCGCCTGGTCAAAGCTTTTCAGGTTACTTATTTGAGGGTATGAGTAAGTAGCCAATGGTCAATACTTCGCATCTATTACTTGCTAAACCACCAACTATTCAAGCGTCTTACCTTTTTCATTCCACCATAATAAACAGCGCATGGGAAAATCAATTGAAAAGTAATAAAGATTAGTACTCAAGGTCACCAAAATAGAACCTATCTTTTATTGGATCTATTGCAAATCGGATTCGTTCAAGAAAGCCTGATAAGCCAATTATCGATGGGAAGTTACCCCAATCTTGGTCCGGGGTTAGATTTGGGACGAAAACAGTTGCATCTACAGGCAGACCTTGACCTCCCTCGGCGAGAATCGTGATATTCATTCGATGTAAATAACCTTCAATCGTATATCCTCGAATTAAAAATTTCTCAATCTTTTCACCATGTGTTAGATCTAAACTTAAATTTTCAGCTATAATTGGATCACAAATTACATAAGGGGAACCAGTATCTAAAAAAGCTTCAGTTTGGAACCCTTCTATTTCAACTTGTATAAAGATACGAGGGTATTTGTCATACTCTTCAACTGGTCTGTAAGCATAAGAAGAAAAAGCTTTTGCAAAAGGTGTTCCATCTTGGAAAAATAACATAGTTAGACTCTTGTTACGAGAATCCCTTTTCCTTTAGGATTGCCAATTAACTTTATCAATACTTTGAGAGTTTTATCTTTCCCCAACAACTTACCGTCTTTTAATGCTACCCAATACCCCTTATATTCTTCTTGATTTTCTATTAACCAATCTCGATTTAGAAGCAATCCTGGCTGGGCTGGAGCGGATATTGGTAGAATCTTTGGAGGTGCTAAAATTTTTGAAAAATTCTTTAATTTATCGTTATTCGGAAATTGTTCTGTACCCTTGACTGCCAACTGGTAAGCTATTATATGATCCCCTGAAGTTATCGCTATTTTAACTAAATCAAGATAATCATCCGCTGATTTGTCGGTCCAATTTATGGATTTGATCAATGAAACTATATCTTTATCACTTCTTGATTCAGAGCTTTTTAAAAGCTTGAGTATGTCGTCAATATTGGATGGGTAATCGGAGGTTGTTTGTCCTAAAAATTCACTTTGTAGAAGTCTCATATCAAGCTCTTTGAACAGATTATAAAAAAACCAATTGGAATAAATGCTAGTGCTAGACTGAAAGAAAGGATCGATTTCTATAGATCTTTCTTGTCTGGATATAAAATTTGTACTTAAAGACCGGAATATTTGTTCTTGAATATCGTCAATAATATCTTCGTATCCAACAGTGGTAATTAAAGACATTATTATATTACCTTTTCATGGATCGGGTTAAACCGACCCAGTTCTTGACCTATTAGACACCATCGAAATGCTTGGTAGATGCGATTATGGCTGTACGAAAGAATTTCATCCAATTTTCCCAACTCCACTTTTCCTTCCTGAAAATAATCAAGATCTAAAATAAAAAAAGGACTTAGATTCTCTGATCCATATTTTATGCGAATTGCCAATTTTGCTGGATTATCTCCAAGGATTATTTGATAAACCATTTCCTCTGGATTTTTCCAGCAATCGGTTTTATATAAACAAGTTAACTCTTTTCTAAAAAGGCTAATTAATTCTTCAGCATTCTTACTTATTGTGTTTTGTAATGTAAAACGATTGATAAATCTCAAGCCGACTCGTTTTGCATATGGTATTTGATAAATGGATTTGACTGCTGATTCGAGTAGTTGATAATCAGAGATGAAATTCTTCCATTGATGATAATCCTTTGTCGAAAGTGAAAAGAAATCGATTCCAAGAGTTGCCTGGCATTTATCTTCCGACCGAATAAAACGATAGCTTCTGGGTGGTGTTTCCACGTTTGGGTTTTCAACATTCCCCACCTTAGGTAATTGTACAATATATCCTTGTTCGATTGATAGGTCCGGAAAACGATCGCGAATTGATTCCTGAAGATCATCAGGTGTTTCTTTCGCAATTCTTAATATAGGAGGAAATTGTACCTGACATATCACTTCAGCGAGAGGGGAATTCCTCAAGCGAATTTCAGGTTTTTCGGGAAAATTCAGAATCATTACAGACCTCGAAAGCATATATATCTTAAATATTATACGATAAAAAAGTTAAATCTCGTTTATTAATCTATCTTTTTTCTAAATTTGTGGTCACTCCTTCATCAAAATAATTTGAACAATTCACATTTAATTACCACACTTTCGCAAGTTTCAATGCTCATAAACGCTAAATCATCCTTTCCATTCTTGGCGCTAAAGATTGGTTCAGAAGTATTACTACAGAATTCCATTAGTAGTGATATGGTCGCTTGCCCCTCTCACTTTCGATCGAGAAAGCGCTATTGTTTGCAGGTACGACTTATGATTTTTAGGCGCTCAGACTCTGATGGGGAGACCTTCTACAAAAAGGAACAGCCCATGCTTTTGGGCTGTTCCTACTAATATAAAAAGCAAGAACTTATAGGAATTTTTCTAACAACTCGCCAACCTCGTCCATACTGAAGACCGGTCCATCCACGCACACCAATTTGTCCCCCAGATTACAGCGTCCGCATTTGCCGATGCCGCAGTGCATGCGCGCTTCTAGGGTCACATAGTTCTGTGCCGCCGCGAAGCCCAGTTTCTCCACTAGCATCTTGTTCACAAAATGGATCATGATCGGTGGTCCACAGGTGATCGTGATGGCGTTGTTCGGACGAGGCGCGATCTTCGCCAGTAGGTCAGTGATCAATCCACTTTCATATTGCCATTCCTCATCCGGTTCATCCACAGTTAGATGAAGTTCGGTGTTGGGTGCCTCTTGCCAGCTTTCATATTCGTCTTGGAAGATCAATAGGGATGGGCGTCGTGCTGCCCACAAGATGGTCAACTTACCGTAGCGCTCTCGGTTTTGGAGCACATATTGGATCACCGGTCGCAGAGGTGCGCCGCCAATCCCGCCTCCCAGCACAACCAGGTCATTACCTTCGAAATCCTCCATCGGGAAGCAATTACCCATCGGACCGCGCACGCCTAGGATATCGCCAGGCGCTAGTTCATGCAGCGCGGTTGTCACGCCGCCTAGCCGTTGAACCGCGAAATCCATCGTTGATCCCTGACTAGGGATATTAGCGATCCCGAAAGGCGCCTCGCCGATCCCAAACGCGGATAAGAAGGCAAATTGACCGGGCTTATACTCACCAAAGGCTTCCTTCCCACCGTTAAGCAGCTCCAATTGCAGCAGCTTGATTTCCTCGCCTTGGTCGCTGATGGCTACCAATCGCGCCAGATAGGGCAGCATCGGGTTGGTTTGTATACTTGTATAACTTTGTGCGCCAATCATCGCGCCACCTCCAGCAAATGAGAGATTATTTCACTGATATCGATATTCACCGGACAGGCTTCGATACAGCGTCCGCAGCCCGTACACGCGACGGTCATAGAGGTATGGTATTGCTGCGGATAATAGAAGAACTTGCAGTAGAAGCGATTGCGCAGCCTTTCCCCTTTCGCCGCACGCGGATTGTGCCCGCCTGCGATCTGTCGGTAGTTTTCGCGGACGCACGAATCCCAACTGCGCAGGCGTTCAAATGCCCCCGGTTGTCCCGCGATCGGTTCGTCGCGAACATCAAAACAGCGGCAGGTCGGGCAGACATACGCACAGATGCGGCAACCCAAACAGCGGTCGCTTAATTCCATCCAATATTCATCATCGAAGTGAGATTCCCAATCGATCGATTCTGGCGCTCCGATGAATAATGGTTTGCCTCGCGGACGATCGGGCATTTTTCCGTAATAATCGCTCGCTTTGGGAAGGCTTTCGTAGATTTCTTGTCCTTTTTCGCTTAAGACCTGCAGGAGATAGCCATCTTCAACTTCTTTGAACATCAAATCAAGTCCGCGTGGGTCATCAGGCGCGCCGCCTACTTGTGTGCAAAAGCAGTCCGCTCCAATCTGACTGCATGTCATACCGATCAGGGTCGTGTTTTCACGTCGTTTTGCGTAATAAGGGTCGGGTGGGATATTCTCCAGGAAGAGCTCATCCAGCATTTGCACTCCTAAGGCGTCACACGAGCGCACCCCGAAGATGATCTTTTCTTCTTCTGGCATGCTTTCGACCAGTTCGACTTGCTGACTATTCGATTTCATCATGAATAGACGTTCTGTCGGTGGGAAGAAGGCTTCTTTAAGCGATAGATCGGGACGAATATAATCCCAACAGATCTGTGAAGAGTTTTCAATGGGTTGATACAAGATTTGATTTCCGATCTTACGGGGTGCGATCAGGTTCTTTTCCCAGGCGGTGATATCCAACCATGCCAATAGATCAGCTTTTTGAATGTATTTCATGACAAGCGCTCCTCTCCGCTCAAGACGGTTACCAAGGGGGATGGTTCTAATGCCAGTCCAGCTTGATAGTCGAATGCATTTTGGATCTCTTGAGCCAGCTTTAAGTTCAGCAAACTGATCGGGATATCCATTGGACAAACCCGCTCGCATTCATTGCAGCCTACACAGCGACCAGCCAAATGAAAGGCGCGTCCGAGATGGAAAGCGCGCTTTTCGATCAAACCGGTTCCCATCCCGCTCCATAGAGAGTCGTCGCGTTCATATAGGCATACCGGACAATCGCACATCGGGCATGCCTGACGACAGGCGTAGCAGCGGATGCAGCGATCAAATTGACTTAGCCAGTATTCCATTCGCTCCAATGGGGGGTTGTCCTCCAGGATGTCAAGTTGATGCGCGATTGGGTTGCCCACCTTGGGAACTGTTTTTTCGCTATCCCCAATCAGCGTGTCATAGATCAATGGGGTTCTCTGATCACAGTTCAAGCAGCGCGCTTGGTAGGCTGGCGAATAGGCGTTGTCCATTGGGCTGACCGGGCTTTCTGTGATTCGTTGATGAACGGGTATGGATTGCTGCATTCCATCGCATACCACGCCGATGATATGCACCTTCTCACGTGGGAAACGGTTTTCAGTCAGCAGCACTTGGATCGCTCGACTGTCACACGCTTTTGCCACCACCGCCACGGCTTGCTGATCTTCAGTGTCGGATGGTTTGTGTTGGTTTCCATCATGGATCTTTTGACTCAAATAAGTCGCCAGATTGTGGGTGCATTCCGGGTTCCATACCAAACGATCGACTTGATCGGATTTACTGATGAAAACAGGGCGTACGCGACCGCGTGGTCCGCGCTCATAACCGATCACACAGGAAACCTCTCCCGAGCTTAATAAACGTTGGGCGGTTTCTTGAATGCCAGCTTCGATCTTCTGATAAGTACCAGAAGGACGGTATTCCAGCGCTTTCACTTCGCCAGTTTTGGAACCATTTGGCTTTATCTCCAAGATTCCTGGCGCTTCCATGAGAGGATGAAAAGCATGCCATTGCTGTGTGGGGATGCGCCAACGGGCGCGTCCAAGTTCGCGCATCTGTTGAGTGAATTCAGTTGTGATCTTCGAGAAGCGTTCCCCTTCCGATGCGGAAACCCAATCCAACTTAAGCCGTTCGGGTTCTAAGCCTGCAAAGGATAGCAAAGCGCGTAGGATGGGTAGACGTTTGGCAGTGCGGTGATTGCCGTTGTCATAATGACATTCGCCAATATGACATCCCAGTACCAAGACCCCATCAGCCCCTTCTTCGAAGGTTCGTAGGATCACCTCCGGAGAGACTCTTCCGGAGCATGGCACACGGATGGCGCGGATATTGGCGGGTGATTTCAGGCGTGCAATTCCGGCGGTATCCGCGCCTGTATAGGAGCACCATGTACATAGATAAGCAATGATCTTCGGTTCAAATGCTTGAACTTTGTTGGTTTGCGTTTGATTAACTGCATTCATGGCTCAGTTGCCTCCTGCTGATTCGATTGGCAAGACAGGGTTAGCTTGTGTGGGCGGCGGATAGACATCGCTTAACAAGGCGCCAATCATTTCGGTCACGATTTGTGTATCTTCGTAATGCAGCAGGTGCATGGCTTTGTTCGGACATGCTGCCGCGCAGGTGCCGCAACCCTTGCAGATATACGCATTCACAACCGCCAGATTATCGCGGATTTCAATTGCCCCATAAGGGCAGGCTTGCATACAACTTCCGCATCCCACACAGTAGCGAGTGTCGACTTGCGCAATGGATGGGTCGAGTGCGATGATTCCCTGATCCAACAATGAGAGCGCTGCTGCGGCTGCCGCGGCTGCTTGAGCGACGCTGTCGGGAATATCTTTCGGGCTTTGACAAGCGCCCGCCAAGAAAACGCCTTCGTTGGTTGTCTCGACTGGCGCCAATTTTGGGTGACGCTCCAAGTAAAAGCCGTCTGCGCTCCGACTAAGCCCAAACAACTTTGCCACTTGGGATGCATCTTCTCTTGGTTCAAATCCAGTTGCCAGGATGACCATATCAACATCGATATGATCAGGTTGATTGTAGAAGCGCTCATCCCAATATACGCGTAGTTTTGTGCCATCTCCATTGGAATTTAACCCTTCGATGGAACTGACCCTGCCATGATAGAAATTGACTCCGGATTGCCGCGTTCGGTTATAGAATTCTTCATAATCTTTGCCAAACGAACGCATATCGCGATAGATCTCATACACCTCTGCGTCAACATAATCATGCACGAGTTGTGCAATCTTGAGTGAATACATACAGCAGGCGCGTGAGCAATACTCGTTATAACGCGCATCTCGGCTGCCGATACAATGCAAGATCGCCACGCTCTTGGGCGCTTTTCCATTTGCCAGAGTGACTTTCCCGTTGGTTGGACCGCTGGAATTGATCAAGCGCTCGAATTCCATCGCTGTGATCACGTTATCGAGTTTCCCATACCCCAGTTCGGGCGCTCGATGGGGATCAAAATCTTTGAAACCGGTCGCTAGTATGATCGCGCCAGCCTTGAAGTCTTCATAAGTATCTTGCATCTCGTGATCGATGGCGCCACGGTCGCAAGCTACAACACATTCCAGACATTCCGAACAGATCCCGCAGCGTAAGCAGCGTTCCGCTTCCTGAACTGCTTGTTCCTCAGTGAGCGACAGGTCAACTTCGCGGAAATTATTCTCACGTTCTTCCACCGGAATGCATTCGATTGGAACTCGTGCGAGGTTACTGGCTTCACCATTAGCAACTTTGTTGGCGGCTTGCTCGGCTGTCAGCGTAGCAACCGGCATCTCAACCGGTTCGGGGAGTCCCTTCTCCTTGCGTAGATAACGGTCGATGCAGCGCGCCACATGATGTCCTTCCCCGATGGCGTCCACTACAAAGAACGTCATCCCACGGTGCACGTCGCCAGCACAGAAAACGCCTGGAAGAGTGGTCATCATCTCTGAATCGGTTTGTATCCCGATCGGATATCGGGTATTGATACTGCCATCGGATGGTAAGAAGGAAAACTCAGGTCCTTGCCCAATTGCCCAAATTACCACATCGGCTGGCATGATATGTTCGCTGTTCGCAATGATCTTGAAATCAGGTTTGCCGTGTTTGAAACCATGGAACTCGATCTCCGCGCAGCGCACGCCAGTAATTTTGTCATCCTCAACGATGATCTCCTGGAAGGTTTGCGCTGGGCATACCTGGATTCCTTCTTCCTCAGCCACACTCACTTCCCACTCGAAACCGGGCATCTCGCCACGCGGTTCCAAACAGATCATACGCACTTCTTCTGCGCCTAAACGAATGACCGTGCGCGCCGTATCTAAGGCTACATTTCCACCCCCCAAGACGGCGATCTTTTTCCTGTGATAATCAGGCGCCTCTCCTAAGGCGACTTTCTTGAGCACATCTAGACTCATTAGATTGTCGGGATGGTTCGAATTACGGATCGGGATCTTGCGCGCTTTGTGAGCGCCCGTCGCGACCAGCACAGCATCATAAGGAGCGCCATGCTCGCTGCCATTCTTCTCAAGCAAGCTTGGAATATCATCGACCCAGGTATTCAATTGAATATCAACGCCTTCATCGATGATTTGTTGGATTTCCCAATCCAGGTAATCGAGCGGCATGCGGTGTGGCGGGATACCCACACGCATCATTCCGCCAGCCACAGGCAGCGCATCTAGGACCTTGACTTCATGACCTAAGCGGATAAGATCCAATGCCGCTGTTAATCCTGCCGGGCCTGCTCCGATGATGGCGACTTTCTTTCCAGTGGGCGGGTGATGATGCTGGAAGGGCGTACCGATGATCGATTTATCTCGCATCTGATCGATCTCGTCACGATGCGCGTATGCCCAATCAGCCACAAAACGCTTTAATCCCATGATATTGACCGGGTCGTCGTACTTACCGCGACTGCAGGCATCCTCACATTGATGATTGCAGACCCTGCCGCATACAGACGGGAAGGGGTGTTCACGTCGGATCGCCCAATATGCATCCGAAAAACGTTTTTGGCGGATCAGGGCGATATATCCTTGGGCGCGTTGTCCAGTTGGGCAGGCATCCCGACAGGGCGCAATGCCTGCTTTTTGGATCGCATACGCGCCTGGGACTGCTTGCGCTGAATTGCGATAAGTAGCTTTGCGTGTACTTAACCCCAAATCGAATGGATTGATGATCTCGATTGGGCATACCTCGGCGCATTTGCCGCAGCCAGTACAGGCATCTTCATCAATATAGCGCGCTTTACGATGTACACGGATATTAAAATTGCCCACATACCCGGACACCGATTCAACCTCGCTATAGCTTAGCAGCTTGATATTCTTGTGGCGTCCCACGGACACCATTTTCGGTGTGAGTATTCAAGCCGCACAATCGAGTGTTGGGAAGGTCTTATAAAGCTGCGCCATATGACCGCCGATACTCGATTCTTTCTCAACCAAATAAACTTGTTTACCGGCATCTGCCAGTCGTAGAGCCGCTTCGATTCCAGAAATACCTGCGCCAACGATTAATACCGCTGGTTCCATCTCTACTTGTCGCATTTCTAGCGGGACGTGATTGTGTACACGCCTTACGGCTGCTGAGACCATTGCGCATGCTTTTGCCGTCGCTTGTTCTTTGTCATCGATGACCCATGAACAATGTTCACGAATATTGGTCATCTGAAATAAGAATGGGTTCATCCCGGCTTCCATGCACGCCCGTCGGAAAGTCGGTTCGTGCATCAATGGCGAACAGGAAGCGACAACCACTCGGTTTAGATTGTGGTCTCGGATATCCTGTTTGATCAAGTCTTGACCAGGATCGGAACACATATAGGTGTATTCGCGTGCTAGGA
>Ga0172370_10010173_pt1 | contig 10841 bp, 10 predicted proteins | sample LakKiv5m_FD_114538 | JGI IMG/M metagenome (GOLD analysis project Ga0172370, IMG submission 114538) | Freshwater microbial communities from Kabuno Bay, South-Kivu, Congo - kab_022012_11.5m | ecosystem: Environmental > Aquatic > Freshwater > Lake | place: Democratic Republic of the Congo...
TCCCTTGCCACACTTGGTCTTGTTGCTTCGCTTTTTCACACTTTTAATCATGCCACATTCAAAGCTCTTTTGTTTTTGGCAGCTGGTTCTGTAATCTCTAAAACGCACACCCGGAATATGGAACAGTATGGCGGGCTTATCAAACTGATGCCGCAGACAGCCTTTTTCTTTTTAATTGGGGCAATGGCAATTTCGGCGCTGCCGCCTTTCAATGGATTTTTCAGCGAATGGATGACGTTTCAATCATTATTTTCCGGAATACAATCAGCGAATCCTTCAGTGCAATGGGTGTTTATTTTGGCAGTCGGGTCATTGGCTTTCACCGGCGGACTTGCCGCAGCATGTTTTGTAAAGGCATTTGGCGCCACTTTCCTGGCGCGGCCAAGAAGCGAGGAAGCGAAGGGCGCTCACGAATCAGGCATAACGCTACGGTTCGGCATGGCCGTTCTTGCAATTTTGACTCTGGCAATCGGATTATCGGGTGGTCCGATTGTTTCAACTCTTTCAAAGGTGGCAGGCGATTTGAACGCTTTTGCTAATCAACAGCCGGCTTTTGCGGCATCTTGGAGCGTGATAAAGCTCACCGATAATTTTGCTTCAGTTTCCGGCTTGCTGATTTTTGCCGCACTTGCCGCTCTCACCCTCCTTGTATTTTTAGCCGTTTCCGTTTTTACAAAAAACAGACAGGTGAAAATCGGACGCACATGGGACTGCGGGACGAATCTGGATTCGAGAATGGAGATTACTGCAACGGGATTCAGCCGTTCTCTTATTGATATTTTTCGAGGCGTACTGAAGCCAACAAAACAAGTGACGATTGAATACAGGGATGAACATATGCGCTATTTTCACGTCACAAAGACAGTTGAGCTTGGCGTTCGTGATATTTATCAAAAGTATTTCTATGAGCTGATACAGTTTTTTGTCGCAAAAGCATCTGAACAGGTACGGAAAATTCAAAGCGGTAATGTGAATGTATATATCGCATACATAGTAGTGGTACTTATCGCGCTGCTCGTAATCGTGAAGTAGTATGGTTATTATCCTTTGGACAATTCAATTAACATTGATACCGACTCTTTCGCCGCTTTGCCTCGGTATTGTTAGAAAACTAAAAGCGAAATTCCAAAATCGAACTGGTGCGAGCATATTTCAGCCGTACCGAGATATAAGGAAATTATTCCGTAAAGATGAAGTAATCAGTGAAGACGCCTCATGGATTTTCAGATTTGCTCCGTACTTCATTTTTGCAGTGACGATTATTGTCGGCGCGAGTATTCCTCTTTTTACAACGGTATTTGGAGATACTCTGTTCAGCGATTGGCTTGCAGTGGTTTATCTCATCGCAGTAAGCACCTTCTTTTTGGCTTTATCCGGGATGGATACCGGCAGCGCTTTTGGGGGCTTCGGTTCAAGCCGGGAAATGACCATCGCGGCGTTGACGGAAGGAGGGCTCCTGTTTTCTGTACTCGTATTGGCGTTTTTGGCTCATTCCACCAATCTATTCACAATCGCGGATACCCTTTCTTCCTTGCCGTTATTCTCTTTTGCGCCGGTACTTTTTGTCTTCGCCGCGTTTATGATCGCTTTGCTTGCCGAAACAAGCCGTTTTCCCTTTGATAATCCGGCTACCCATCTTGAACTCACGATGATCCATGAAGCCATGATATTGGAATATTCAGGCAAGAGATTGGCTTTAGTAGAATGGGCTGCTGCAAATAAGTTTTTGATCTTTCTTTCGCTGGGCGCTAATTTATTTTTTCCGTGGGGGATGGCATTCACTTCAGATCTGACTGACATTCTTTTTTCTCTCATGTTGTTTTTTGCCAAAGTAGGTATTCTTTGTGCGTTTATCGCTGTGCTTGAGTCGAGTATTGCCAAGTTTCGATTCTTCCGGCTGCCGGATTTATTATTTGCTTCTTTTATTTTAAGTATTATCGCCATCGGTTTGATTCTCTAGAACTATGGATATTCTGACGCCGCAATTATTATATTTTCTTGAAACGATACTCTTTTCAACAGTACTGTTGATGCATCTTGTTAAGAAAAATACTGTTATTATAGTGCTGTATTCGCTCCAGTCTTTCATTATCAGTATTCTTTTGTTCTCCGCTTCCCTTAAGGAAGCTTCGCTGTTGCTGCTCGGAGTGGCGGCAGCAACTTTTTTCATTAAAGTACTCGTTGCTCCTTTTTTCTTTTTTAGGCTTATAAAGAAAACTCGGTTGCATTTTTTGGTCAGCACATATTTGAACGGGCCGCTGATTTTGATTGTGTTGGCATTACTAACCGCGTTTTCACATTCGCAGTATTTTAAGCCGCTCACGATCCTTGCGCCGGGCAACGAAAATACTCTTCTCCTAAGCATCGGCATGATATTTATTTCCGTATTTTTGATCATCAACCGAAAGGGAGCTCTTTCTCAGATGGTGGGGGTATTATCATTGGAGAACGCGATAGTCTCCTTCGCTTTTTCGACCGGCCTTGAACAAGCCCCCGGTCCGCAGTTGGGGATTATTTTTGAAATCGCGCTTTGGGTGGTCATCGCGACCGTGTTTGCTTCAATGATTTATCAACAGTTCGGGTCGCTTAATGTAGCTACCATGGCAGAGTTAAAAGAAGACTAAACGCTATGTTGATTACCCTGATTCTCATCACTCCATTTGTTGCATCCCTGCTTTCCATTCTTGTTCAAAAGAAAGAAGGGATGGGTATATTGAATTTTCTGGCTATTGCCGCCTCTGTTGTGGAATTCATAGTCGGCGTTGCTATAGCGGCTGCGGTTGTTAAGAATGGATCTTACTCGCTCGATGGTTTGTTTTCGGTTGATGCCCTGGGAGCTATTCTGGTATTGATCCTCGTGACAGTCGGCGCAATGGTTTCCTGGTACTCAACGGGGTATCTCAAAGCAGAGGTAGCAAAAGAGATTATTGGTTTTCATCGAGTCAGACAGTATTTCGTACTGCTGCATTTATTCTTATTGGCGATGTTTTTTGCCATCATGACAGTCAGTCCCATATTTATGTGGATCGCCATTGAGGCAACCACTCTTTCTACCGCCTTTCTCATTAGCTTCTACCATAAACCATCAGCCTTGGAGGCAGCCTGGAAATATTTGATCATCAATTCTGTCGGGCTATTGCTTGGATTTCTCGGCACCTTGCTTTTCTTATACCCAGCTATACAGGCCGGATTCCGTGGGTTATCAAGTTGGCAGGCTTTATTAGGCCAGGCAGCAAGTTTGGATCCCGCGATTGCTAAAATCGCGTTTATCTTTGTGATGGTCGGATACGGGACAAAGGTGGGATTGGTGCCCATGCACACATGGCTGCCAGACGCCCACAGCAAAGCGCCATCACCAATCAGCAGTTTGCTCTCCGGCATGTTATTAAATGTTGCGTTTTTGGCAGTGCTGCGATTTAAGCAGCTTGCCGACGCCGCCGTCGGTGTAAGTTTTTCTCAGAACATCTTGATATTTTTTGGTATCATTTCCATTATAGTTGCGGCATTCATTATCTTTGGACAGAAAAATTATAAACGGCTGCTCGCATACTCCAGCATTGAACACATGGGGATTATTTCTCTCGGTTTCGGCTTTGGCGGCGCTGCCGCTTTTGCGGGGCTGCTTCATATGATCTACCATTCATTGGCGAAATCCATTTTGTTTTTATCAGCGGGGAATATTTTGTTGACATTCAGTTCAACAAAAATAAAAAAAGTGAAAGGCGTGATATCAGTGTTACCGGTGACGGCGGTTCTCTTTATGATTGGTTTTCTAGCAATTACCGGAGTTCCCCCCTTCGGGATTTTCATTACCGAATTCTCTATTGTATCTGTTGGGATACATACATATCCGGTTGTGACGATTATCGCGCTATTTGCGTTAACGTTGGTGTTTGTCGGATTCTTGCGCCATGTTGTGGGTATGATTTTCGCCGATAATCCGAAAACGATGGTAAAAGAAAAAGCCGTTTCAATAGTGCCAATAATGATTTTGGTGTTTATTCTTATTGCTTTGAGCGTATTTATTCCGCCAGCGATACATACGTTAATCACTGCCGCAACTAGTGCTTACTAAACTAATATGACAGCAGATCAAATCAGTGAAAAATACATTCCGAAGAATTACGAGATAAAGAAAGACGGCAACGTAGTATCATTTCATGTTCCACCAGAAGATATTATCGCTGTTTGCCGGCAATTATATTTTCATACCGCCTTGCAGCTAAAAACGATCACTGCTACTGACGAGAGAAAAGAGGGGATCGGCTTCCGGATTTTGTATGTTTTTGGCGTGCCGAAAGAGGATATATTTTTAGTTCCGTTCATAGTAGTGAATGCAAAAGAGGAGTTTCCGTCTCTAACACGAGAAATCCATGAAGCTTCTATCTATGAACGGAAGACTCGATCCCTTTTTGGATTAAAACCGGTCGGCCATTCGAATCCCCGCCCTTTGATCTTGCATGAAAACTGGCCGTCAAATGTTTTTCCTTTACGCAAAGATTTTCACTGGCAGGAACGGCCGGCAGAAGCGAATGGCACATATGAATTCCGGAAAGTTGAGGGCGAGGGCCTGTATGAGATTCCCGTTGGTCCGGTGCACGCGGGAATCATTGAACCCGGACATTTTCGTTTTAGCGTTGCCGGTGAAGAAATAGTATTGCTGGAGGCGAGATTGGGTTTTACTCACAAAGGCACGGAAAAGCTTTTTGAAATCTTGCCGCTTGGACAAAAAGTAAAGTTATCCGAGCGGGTTTCAGGAGATAGCTCGTTTACCCACTCAATGGCTTTTTGCCAGGCATTGGAAAATTTGTCTGAAATTGAAATTCCAGAGAGAGCGAAATATTTGCGGGTACTTTTTTCAGAGTTGGAACGATTGGCAAATCATTTTAATGATATTGGTTTTATCATGCTGGATACCGGCTACAGTTTTGGCGGGACGCATGGCGCTCGTTTGCGTGAGATGATTATGCAATGGAATGAACGGTTAACAGGAAGCAGATTTTTACGCGGATTAAATTGCGTCGGGGGAGTGACGAAAGATATTCCAAACGAAATGTGCGGCGAATTACGCTCTGCGCTTGCGATACTGCGCAAAGATTTCAGTGAAATGATTGAAATCTCTGAAGATAGCAGCACGCTACTAAATCGTCTTGAAGGAACCGGAAAATTAGATCATCAGATTGCAGTTGATCACGGCGTAATCGGTATCGCCGGCCGGGCTGTCGGGCTTGAGCATGATGCCCGTAAAGAATATCCGTATGCGGCGTATGATAATTTTGATTTTGAAATTGCGATGGAAAACGGTGGTGATGTCCGTGCAAGATTCAACGTACGCGTTAAAGAAATCCATACATCCCTTGAGATTCTTGAGCAGGCTTTACGAAGTATACCATCCGAACAAGATGTGGCAGCAAGTAAAAAAGTGGAGTTCAGAAAAAATAGTTATGGCGTGGGGGTTGCCGAGGCATGGAGGGGAGATGTTGTTTACTTTGTCGCCACTGATGCGGATGGTAAGATTTCCCGCGTTGATGTTCGCGATCCGTCATTCTTAAATTGGCATGTGCTTGGCCATGCCGGCAATGGCAATGTCGTTCCCGATTTTCCGCTTATCAATAAAAGTTTTAATTTGTCCTATTCGGGATATGATGTGTAAACATTCAGAACATATCGGAGTTGTAGACTACATCGATTTTGACAAGCCGCTAATCCATCCCTTGATCGTATTTACAAGATTTACATCATTCACTCTGATTCTTATTGTTCCATGAGGAAGTGTATTGCCGCGCTTTAATCTACTTGCAGAACTTGTCTGGTAAATTGTTTTTGTAAACTGACATTCCGGAATTTTTGTGATTTTTGACCAAAACTTTTTTGAGATACCTTCTAAATGGTTGTGGTAAAGCTGCATTTGCACTCTGAATTTTTTTTGAGGAACGGAGCATACCGTCCGAAAGAAAACCATGATCACTTTAATCATTTGTGGATCAGAGTTCGAAAAAGAGAGATTCCAGTTCGTTTTTTTATATCCTTCAGCCCAATAGAGAGCAGCTCCGACTAACATAAGCTCTCGACGCGAAAGAGTTTTTATTGTCTGACTACTCTTTTTTTGAAGCATGAGCCATTCCCCGCGTATCCTTTTTGATCGTTTTTTATTGTAGTCAGTGATATTTTTTGCAAGTATTTTTTTCAAACGAGATATATTTCTTTTTTTCATTTCTGCCGAGAAGGGTATTTTTTGGAACCATCCGGAAAGCGTACTTTTCGGAATAGCTAATTCTCTTGATATTTCGTTGTAAGACAATCCTCTTTTTCTAAGGTTGATTGCTTTAAGTTTGTCGTTTCTCATAGAAACTATTGATTATAAGGTACTAATTCATTTTACAGAAGGTTCGTAAATTGGGCAAATAAAAAACCTGTAAATATTCACAGGCTTTCTATTTGCCGAGGGCGAGAATTGAACTCGCGACGCAAGGATTTTCCATTTGCAAGACTTGAGTTTCCTCAAGGATCGGACTATATCTTCACCCTCCTTCGCTCACTTTGCGAGCTTTCGAAAGGCACAGCCCAAGCTTTACAATGCAAGGGTTTGCCTTTTCGAAACTCCGTAGGAGTAAGGAAGGGGCCAACGTGTAGTCTCTACGGAGTCCCAGCACCATACCATGGTGTTGGGTTCCCTCGGTATTGTCCACTTGAGAGTATGCTTAAGGAGTGGATTTCACCGATACAGTTGGTTTTTTCGACCATATTACTATGGAAGGGACCGAAAGATCAGTCCTTCGCTCTACCACTGAGCTACCTCGGCATAATACGAAAATTAGTATATCAAAATCTTTTATTCATTCAAGGGGCATATAAAAAAGGAGCCCGGATCGGAAAGACCCGGGCAGGGCGGTAAGGCGGCGGTGGGGTGTCTGGGTCAGTTGGCGGGGTAGTAGTCGTTGTCCGGGTCGATTCCAGCGTCCCGCAGGACGTTGGGGTCGAGCTTGGTCGTGGGTGTTGTCCGTTGGTAGACGGCTTCGCTACCGACGTAGTCGGCGTCTCGATCCTCGTTTACTTCCCATCTGGGCATAGTCTGACATTCCTCCTTGTTATTCTGTGGGGTAGTAGGGGTGGTCGTCATCGAAAGGTCCCAACGGGGGGTTGGGACGAACCATGGAATCTTCCTTCGTGAACTCCGGCGGCTTCGCCGGCCATTCCGTGTCGATGAAGTCTTCTTCAATCTGGATATTGGTCATCATCTCTCCTTGTGTTTCATTTTGCGTGCTGAATGTGCTATCGAGGGTTTCAAGTTTTGATTTTGCCAGCGGATAATTTCTTTGGGCCTTACCTAAATGTGAAAGAACAATTAAGTTTATATATTTTCATACTATATCATACTATTACATAGGTCAATGTTTGGTATGTGGATAAAAGAAGAGCCCAGACGGAGACGTCCAGGCTCGAGGTGACAGGGATGGGTTTAGGAAATTGCCAGCTTTTATGATGCATCAGAGAAATGCGACCGGCGGAAAGTGGTCGGTCGGTCGTGAACCTTCCGCCGGTCTTTAGGGGGGCTTGCGTCGATAAACTTTATAGAGGCGCCCCTGTATATGGGGGGCACAGAGGCGCCTCAGCCCGGTTATCCAGTTTTGGTCAGTATACCAACGGGGGAGCCGGCCATTTATGGATGACGCGGCCGGCTCCCTTGAAAGGAGGTGTTGGTCATTTACCAGCGGTTAGATGAGCGGGAGGTCCTGAGACCTCCCGCTCGCGGGGGTCGGTCTCTAGTCGGTAAACCATGGCGGCTGTTGAGCGCGTTTTCCGACGTTGTTCGCGGCAGGCCTCATGCCTCCGCGTTCGGAAGTTGCGTGCTCTTCGGCCGCCCAACGCTACGCTCTCGCCAGGAGATCCCGGGCGCCTCTCAGGAGCGCGATGTTGCTCCCATAGAGTACCCTGGATGTTCCTTGCCAGATGTATCGAGGAGGTTGCCTCCTATTGAGGAGGGTACGTATACGTACCCTGTACGTTAGCGGCATCGATGCCACGAGAACAGTACTTTCCACGAGTTGCATCCTGCTTACCTTTCTGATGCAATTTCCTACGAATCCTGCCAAGCAATCCAAGACGTCCATGCCTTGGTTCACCAACCTGCTTGGCACCGTGGACCTCCCAACGGGGAAAATGGGTTTGTCATTCAGATTGTCTAAGAATTGTGCGGCCATTAGAATTTGTCATTCTCGCGAAAGCGGGAATCCAAATTAAGTTTGTTGAGTTTGGATCCCCGATCAGGTCGGGGATGACAATTCTTGGACAGTCTGATGACACATCCGCTTTCCTCGTTGGAAGCGCCATCGGTAAAAGGATTTTTACCCATGTTGTAAAGAACGATTCGTCGATAGCATATCATACCATGTTTGGCTGATATGTCAATGGCAAGCGTGATAAAGCGAGCTAATAAAACAAGAGCCGCGGCGAAAGGTGCCAACGGCTAAGAAGATTGCGTTTGCTTGGCGGCAAAGATGGCGTGTTCGCGAAGGATATCCTCCGCGATTTTCTTTGCAGCGCTTACAAAGATATCTGCCTCATTTGGATACAAGGCAAACTTATAATTCTTTGCATTTCGAAAGAACACCTCGCCGCCGACCATTTCGCCATCGTAGGCGAATTCAATGCGTTCATCTTTGCCGAAAAACGGCTGGACGAACACGGGAATAATGATAGTCGCTTTTTCTTTCAGAGCGGCTACTTCCCAAGCCCCCGCGGACTCTTTCACGATACGCTCGCCGATCATTTGCCCAAGTTTGGGCGTCTTACCATAGGTCCCCGTGACAAGGACCGCGAAGAGCGTGACAGGAATAATCCTGTTTGCCGGCGGCTGAACACCAGGGTCAGCCAACTTTCCGGCATCCGCCGTATCCTTCGCGTCATCCCTCGGCGCATACTCACCACCCGGTCTGCGCTGCCTTCCACCAGATGGGCGGTTCGGCCTCGAAGCAGGCGGCGGTGCAGTGCCACCGACCTTATCCGCCAGCACCAGCATCAGGACGATGCCGGCAATGATCATTCCTGCTGCCCAGAGAATGATATCCAGCATCGTAGTCCTCCTTTCTCGTGCTGTGTTGCAGACGTTTTACCTGATCCATCCAATTTTTGCAAGGACACGGACACGGGCATTGACAGTAATTCCTGCGATGGTATGTTATGAATGTATGCAATACAATAATCAAACTCTTAACCAGCTTGTTTTCCTTCTTACTGACACCCGATCAGCTGGTTTGTGTATTCTGTAGACAAAATACTCCACACACAAAAACATTCTTACCGGCTGATCAAAACGATCAGCCGGTTTTATTTTCAAGCAACTTATGAGCCGATATCCTCCACAATAAAAAGCACACAAAAATCACAACCGAAATCCTTGGCGGGAGAATCGATCAGTTTTTGTGTGCCTTTCTTTTTTATCATACCTTGCGATGCCGCGCAACGATTTTTTCCGATGAGTGCAAGATGCGACCCCGTGTATTTTTCGGAGGAACATTCTCCTCCCGTCACGGTATCGGCATGCGCCGAAGTGCCTGACGAGTGTTCTTTGAACGGAGGGTTTTAACTGTGGAGAAGAAAATACGCATCGGAATGCGTGGTCTAGGGTTGCTGGGTTTTCGCATCGCGCGCGCCGCACAACAATCGTCTGATATGGAAGTTGCTGTCGGAGTTGTGATCCCGGATAAGGCGCTTGATGAATTGCTCCTGCGCGCAGCGTTCCATCCGCAAACGCGGCAAGCGCTGCCTCGGAAAATGTATCTGGCAGTACCGCGACACATCGGCCGAGAGTCAAATCTCGTCAGGCAGTACAATGCGAGACAGCAGATCATCCGATTTGAAGGAGTGAGCCAACTGTGCTGGCGCAACGAGTGCGATTGCATCGTGGATACAGCATATCCTGCCGGAAAGCAAGACGCGGTCGTACAACAATACGCTACGTTTCCCGGAAGTATCATCGTGCAAGACGGCGCGTTTCCTGACGGTGTCTTGATCGCGCCGCCAGTAATCCCTGTAGGTGGATTGCAGCGCGGTTCCGGAAGATTGTACCGCATGGCTGACTGCATCCTTTCCGGTGTAGTACCGCTGATCCACGCCTTTCATGAAACTGCGTCAGAGATAAGCCTATCTCTCTTGACGCAGTACAACGGCCGTGAACCTGATTATTTGATCGCCGAACGTGCAGGGGCAGTATATGTCCGGCAAGATGTGCGCGAGCGGGTCAAGCAGGATATCTCGATTCTCTTTCCGGCAATCGAAGTTGACGTGCAATCCGTCGTGCAGATACCAAGCCTCTTGCACTACCAAGGCACACTAACCGCGCATCTTGCATCAGGCATGTCACGAGAAGATGTGCTCGAGGTGCTCGCTCGCACGCCGCGGGTTTGTCTGTTGCCGGCAGGAGTTTCGTCAACTTACCCGATCAATCTTGCCCGCAGCATGTGCGATTCGCTTCCTTCGATACTGGTGTTTTCTGATGCAGTGAGCACCAAGAAGGTAGTGGGGAAAAGCATTATTCGTATCATCTTTGCAATCTACTACCGTACGGCGGCAGTATACTCAAACCTCGATGCGATCCGGATGCTGTGCAGCACTGATCGGTGTTTGACACCGATCGACATCATGAGGCACACTGACGAGGAGGCAGGGTTCTAGTAATCTGTGCCCGTAGGCATCCTACGGGCTCTTTTTTCTCTGAATTACAGGACTTACGCACAAGCTGAAAACGTTCTAAAATAGGGGCATAGTTAAGTATTTGACGCTAAAACTATGCCCAAGACAATTGTATCGTATCTGAAAGGAATTTTCTACTGTCCTTCAAA
>Ga0172370_10010175_pt1 | contig 10838 bp, 9 predicted proteins | sample LakKiv5m_FD_114538 | JGI IMG/M metagenome (GOLD analysis project Ga0172370, IMG submission 114538) | Freshwater microbial communities from Kabuno Bay, South-Kivu, Congo - kab_022012_11.5m | ecosystem: Environmental > Aquatic > Freshwater > Lake | place: Democratic Republic of the Congo...
CGGAGATGGTGGAAGGTTACGCCCGCCCGCTGCGCCTGCCCCGAGCGAGTGCAGCTCTGTGGGAACTCACGCTCGCGGGCGCGATCCACGTGAGCGAGGCCGAACTGGCGCGGATAGCCGTTCCCACCCTGGTGCTGCGAGGGGAGACCGACCGTCTGGTCACCGCCGCGGCCGCGCAACGCGCGGCCGACCTCATCCCGGGAGCGACACTTCGCACGATTCCCGCGGCGGGCCACGTGCCGCAGGAGGAACGGCCGGCTCTGTTCATTCAGGCGGTCGAGGAGTTCCTGCGGGAAGCCTCTCCGTCGCGTGATGGATGAGATGGGTCTTGAGCCGCGCCAGCGCCGGCGACAGCCCCACGTGGTAGACCTCCGGGTTGCGCAGTCGACGGAGTTCCTCGGGGAGCGACCGCACCTCGGCGAGGCTTCGGGTGCGCACGTCGCTCAGAGGAGGCGACGCGCCGACCCGGCGTCCGCCGCGGACCACCTGCTGCAAAAGGTCCTCGCCTGAGGCCACACCCTCCAGCACCAACGGGAACCCGAGTTCGACGCGTCCCTCGTAGGTGACAACGGGTCCGGGTGGGGGTTCTTCATCGGCTTGGTACATGACGTCGCCCAGGGGGTGTCCTTCGGCGTCGCGGTAGCGGATCACCCGCTTGCGCCCGGGGTCGGTCATCTTGACCGGGTTCGACGAGGTCTTGATGCGCGGCTCCCAGACATCTGCGCTTTCAGCCGCCCCACCCGTGCTCTTCGCCGCCATGAGCTTGTAGACTCCGCCCAGCGCGGGGTAGTGCGACGAGGTGATGAGGTGGGTGCCTACGCCCCATGAGTTGATGCGGGCGCCTTGACGCTTGAGGTCGGCGATAAGGTCTTCGTCGAGCTCGTTCGAGGCCACGATCAGGGGGTCGGCGAAGCCGGCCTCGGTGAACATGCGATAGGCGACCTTACTAAGGCGCGCGAGGTCGCCTGAATCGAGGCGGATAGCTGCGCGCGGGTCGCGCCCGGCGGCGCGTAGCTCCTCGAACGCGGTGAGCGCGTTGGGCAACCCCGAAGTCAGGGTATCGTAGGTGTCAACCAGCAGCAGGCAGCTCTCGGGGTAGAGGGCGGCGTAAGCGCGGAACGCCGTCAACTCATCGTCGAAACTCATCACCCACGAGTGGGCATGGGTCCCACGCACCGGTATCCCGAAGAGCTTTCCGGCGAGGACGTTCGACGTCGCGTCGGCTCCGCCGATGTAGGCCGCACGGGCGCCGGAGACGCCCCCGTCGGGGCCCTGAGCCCGCCGCAAGCCGAACTCCATGACGGTGTCGCCGTTGGCGGCCAGACAGATACGGGCCGTCTTGGTGGCGATCAGCGTGGGGTAGTTGAGCGCGTTCAGAACGGCGGTCTCCAGGAGCTGAGCCTCGGCGAGGGGCCCCTCCACCCGCAGCACCGGCTCGTGAGGGAAAACGACCGTGCCCTCGGGCGCCGCCCAGATGTCGCAACTCAACCGGAAGCCGCGGAGATAGTCCAGGAAGGCAGCGGGAAAGACGGCGAGACTCGCCAGGTAGTGCAGGTCGCACTCGGTGAAGCGGAACTGCTCGACGAAGTCGAGGAGCTGTTCCAGCCCGGCGGCGATTGCGAACCCGTTGTCGGGGGGAAGGTCGCGGAAGAAGTACTCGAAACTGGCCGGTAGCTCGTGTCGCCCTGTGCGCCAGTAGCCGCTCATCATGGTGAGCTCGTAGAAGTCGGTCAGCAGGGCCAGGTCTTCCCGCCGGGCCCAGCGCATGCCCACGTCCGGTCGGCGGGGCGTGGCGCCCACGGTGGCGGCTCTCCCCGGCTCCAGCAGGGCGACCGACGTGGTACGCGCGACGCCGGCCTGGTCGAGGTCGCGAAGCGCGGCTGCCGTGCTCTCCGGGGCTACCCCCCGCGTCGCGTCTTCGACGAGGGTCACCTCGAATCCGGCCGCCCGGGCGTCCAGGGCGGTGGCGCGGACGCAATAGTCCGTGGCCAACCCGGTCACGAACACCCGCCGTACTCCCCGTACCCGCAGCCACTCGGCCAGGTTGACGCCGCCTGCCTGGAAACCGCTGTAGGCTTCGCGCTCCGGATCATCGCCCTTGCTGACCACCAGCGCGTCCGGCGGGACCACGAGGTCGGGGTGGAAGGCGGCTCCCGGTGTGTGTTGCACGCAATGGGGCGGCCAGGACTTGTCTCGGAACTCCGGCGTGTCGGCAAAGCTGACGTGGTCGGGCGGATGCCAATCCCGGGTGAACGCGCGGTGACGAAAGAACGGCAGCAATCGGTTCACCACCGGCACTACCAGGTCGCCCTCGGCGACGGCGAGGGCGCCGCCGGGGCAGAAGTCGTTCTGCACGTCGACGACGATGATGGCGTCGCGTTCGTGTAGTCTCGCTACGTGCGGTTCAGTCGGCGATCTCATCGGATCCGAGCGTCTCTCCATCATCGATACACGTACCCCTTCTCCTCAAGGAGCCGGGCCAGCTCCGGACTCGACACCAAGAACTGCCGGCCGTTCCACACGATCTCGAAACGGCCGTCTGGCCACTGGTTCGAGCGGAAGGTCTCCTCGCCGGGGAAGGAATAGCCGACCCCGATCTCCGAAGTGGGGCCGAAGTGCTGCGCGTTGCTCTCGGCGAAGGTGCCGGCAAACAGGCCGCGGGTGAACGCCTGCGCTTCGGGTCCGGCGATAGTGGCCCGCAGGCCCGCCGGACCGGTCAGTTCGACCGTGGTGACGGCGGCCGGGTCGAAGTGATGTCGCATGTCCTCCCAGGCCACGCGATCGAACTCCTCGGGTACCTGGAGTATGAAGCTCAGTATGAAGATCCCCGCGAGCAGGAGGAGGGCGATGATCACCGCCAGGGGCCAGAGTCTCTGCAGTGATATCCGCGCCGCCACGCCGTCACGATGATTCTTGCGCGCAGCAGAAGTTGCCGCCGCCATCCTGCTATCCCCCCAGCGTCGTCTTCTCGGCCGGCAGGAAGGGGCGCAGCACCGCCGGCACCCCGATGAGGCCGTCCGCCGTCTGGTAGTTCTCCATGATGGCGATGATCGTTCGCCCTACCGCCACCACGGTGCCGTTCAGAGTGTGGAGAAGATAGGGACCGCCCTCCTTGCCCTTCGCCCGGCAGCGCAGGCGGCGGGCCTGGTAGTCGGTGCAGTTGGAACAGGAAGTGACCTCTCGATAGCGTTCCTGGGTGGGGATCCAGGCCTCCAAGTCGTACTTCTTCGCGGCCGAGGCACCCAGGTCGCCGGCGGCGATATTGACCGCCCGGTAGGGCAGGCCGAGGTCCTGCAGCACCTCTTCCTCGACGCAGCGCATGACGTCGTGTTCCTCCCGGGAGCGGTCGGGATGGCAGAAGCTGAACATCTCCACCTTGTCGAACTGGTGCACGCGGAAGATGCCTCGGGTGTCCTTGCCCGCGGCCCCGGCTTCTCGGCGGAAACAGGTGGAATAGCCCACATACCGTACGGGCAGGTCGGCCTCTGCCAGGATCTCGTCCATGTGCAGAGCCGCCAGCGGGACTTCACTCGTTCCTACAAGATTCAGTGCATCTGATTCTAGACGGTACACTTGTTGCATATCGGTGGGGAAGAATCCGGTTCCGAACATGGCTTCGTCGCGGACCAGAACGGGAGGCACCACCGGACGAAAACCTCTAGACATGAGTTTCTGCAAGGCAAACTGCACTAAAGCGAACTGCAGCAGGACCAAGTCGCCTTTCAGATAGGAGAAGCGGGTGCCGGCCACCTTGCCGCCCCGTTCCATGTCGATCATGTCGTGGGCGGCGCCCAGGTCGAGGTGGTCGCGCGGGGTGAAGGTGAACCGCCGCGGCTCTCCCCAGTGATGCAGCACGACCGAGTCGTCTTCGCCGCCGTCCGGAGCCGACGCATCGGCCAGGTTCGGCACCTGCAGCAACTCCTGCTCGAGTTCGTCATCGACCGTCTTGAGTGCGATCTCGAAAGATTTGATCTCGTCGCCCAGCCGACGCATGGCGACGATCGTGTCCTGGGCGTCCGCCCCGGCCCGCTTGGCGGCGGCGATCTCCTCGCTGGTGGTGTTCCTGAGTTGGCGCTTTTCTTCAACCTGCACGACGAGCCCGCGTCGTCTGACGTCGAGTGCCAAGAGGCGGTCCAATGCAGCTTCGGCCTTCTCGCCTCGGCGGTGAAGCTGCGCCCGGACCTCCTCGGGATTGTTGCGGATCAGCTTGATATCGAGCATGCGATCCCTCTCTCTATGTGCTCCGGGAGCGGCGGGCCGTCTCGGTCCGGCGGGTCGCGCTCCATCTCTCGTGTTCGTTGCCCCAGAGTATCAGAGCCCGGGACCGAGACGGAAGTCGGCGCGTCCGCAGGGGTCCGCGGATCCGCGTCCGTGCGGTATGGTATGCCCTATGTCGACCTTCGTCGTAGCAGGCGTGTTCATCGTGGCCCTGGCCGGGCTGTTTGTCGTGCTGTTGCGGGGCATCGATCTCGCTGAGTTGAGATCTCATCCGCAAGGCGTCGTCTCGGTGGAGGGTCTCGCGGTCGTCGTGGGGCTCGGATTCCTGATCGGACTGGGGTACGGCCTGCTGTTGGGGAGCAGAGCCGGCGGATCGCCGTGGATATGGATCGGCCGCGGCCTCATCGATGGGCTGGTGATGGCATGCGCGGGCATGTTCTACGTGGGCGTCATCCATAGGAAGCAGCGGCGTCGGCGCGGCCGCGACGGCGCGCCGGATGATTGAGCGGGAACAAGGGTTCGTGGTCCAGGCCGGTGGCGTGCCGCATCACGGAGTCTCGGCGTTCCAGCGCATGCTGGACGGGGTGATCTCACGCATCTTCTTGTGGGCGGTGCCGTTCTGGGTGCGGCCCAACCACGTAACGGTTCTCCGTCTGGTCCTGGTGCCCATCGTGTTCGTGGTGCTGCAGGCCGGCTACACCGGGTGGGGGATGGCCTTGTTCGTCGTGGGGGCCTGCACCGATTTCATCGACGGAGCAATGGCCCGCACCAGGGACCAGATCACCGGACTCGGCATCAATCTCGACCCGGTGGCCGACAAACTCTTGGTGGGTGCGGTCCTGCTCGCGCTGGGCTCGGATCGGCTGGTGATACGGGTGCTCGTGGTGCTCATGTTGCTGGAGATCGTCTTCGTGACCGTGGGAACGGTGGTATGGATGCGGGGAGCGGAGGCCGTGCCCGCCAATGTGTTCGGGAAGATCAAGATGGTGCTGCTCAGTCTGGGATTGACGCTGTTTCTTGCGGGGCGTCTCGCCGGGGCCGAATCGGTGGTGGACATCGCCATCGTGATCCTATGGGCGGCCCTGGTGTTCGCCCTGCTCTCGCCGGTCAAGTTCGCGTTGAATACGAGGGCCGCCCGCGGGCGGTAGGGTGCGGCAGATCCCCTCTAGAACGCGTCGGCGCGGAGGGGCGGCCGACCGACCGGGTAGCTCCCCAGCACTTTCACTTCGAGGAGCTTGCAGGCCAGGCAACGGAGCGCATCCGAGACGTGTACGTCGTCGATGGAGCCTTCCATGTCGATGAAGAAGATGTAGTCGCCCAGCCCTCGCTTGGAAGGCCTCGACTCGATCTTGGTCAGGTTGATATAGCGGTGGGCGAATTCCTGCAGGATGAGCAGCAGCGCGCCGGGTTGGTCTTTGAGGATGCGGCAGACCACAGACGTCTTGTATGGCTCGGGCAGGTCTTGCCGCTCGCGGGTGGGCGAGAGGAAGATGAATCGAGTCTCGTTGTCCTCGTGGTCTTCGATGGTGTCTCGCAGAACCACGCAGCCGTATTCCTGCGCCGCCAGGCCCGTGCCGATGGCCGCCCAGGGGAGATCGATGCCGGCTATGCGCTCGACGGCGTTGGCGGTGGAGTTGGCGGCTTCCACATCGATGCCGGGAAGGTTCGTCCGCAGCCACTGCCTGCATTGCGCGTTGGCGTGCGGATGGGACACGACTTTCTCGACGTCTTCGAGCCGGACGCCGGGCCGGGCGATCAGGCGGTGCGTGATGGGCTGCCGGATCTCCCGCACTATCTGGATGTTGTCCACCTCGTGGGCCAGGACGTCCACGGTGACCGACACCGAACCCTCGATGGAGTTCTCTATCGGCACGAGCGCGCAGTCGACCTCGCCGCGGCTGACCGCCTGGATGGTGTCGCTATTGGAAGGGAACGGGAGCAGCTCCCTGACGCCACCACCGGTCGGGTCGCCGCCCGGGGATGTGGCGAGCGTGGCCCGCAGGGCCTCCTCGGTGAACGTGCCCCGAGGTCCCAGGAAACCGATCCTTCGAGCCGCCAGCACCAAAGGTTCGTCGAGGGTGGATGTGTCCCACGCGGGCAGAGGGCTGCCCTTGACGCCGCAATATGAATCGGTCACGTGGATGCCTCGGTGCGTTCGCGGAGCGGGGTATCGGGCGTTTCCGACACGGCGGGGAACTCGTCGGATTCGCCCGGCTCGGTCCCGGGCAGGGGCTCGAGCTTGGGCCAGCCCAGAGTGGAGGGCGCGGGGGGGAGTTCGTTGAGAGGGGGAAGGCCTTGGCGCCGGCGGCGGCGGTTCTCGCGTTCCAGCGCCCGCGCGGCGGCTTCGGAGTCTTCGAAGTCACTGTTCACATCGGACTCCGGTTCCGCCGCTTCGTCCTTCTTGCGGCCCGCGTCCGGGCGGGGGCGGATGGTGAACGGGGCGGTAGAGCGCGCCTGATCGACGGCTTCCGTCTCCTCCGGAGCGAGGGGGATGTCAGACTGCCCGTCCTTGATGGTCTTGACGTAGATGCGGGCGAAGTCGCGGCTGACCACGGTCGTGATGACTATGCCGTTGTCCGCGGCGTCCATGAAGGCCACCGAGGTGCTCTGCCGGCCGCCGAGGTCGTGGTAGGCGTCGAAGCGTACCGTGCCCACCCTGGATAGACATCCGTCGATGCGGACCTCGTGATCGCGCGCTTCCACGCTCAGGTCCTCTACGGCGAGCCGAATGTTGGACACCTTCTCTTCCAGGGCGGCTACGTAGGCGACCACATCCACGTCCCCGCGCGAGCCCAGCACAACCCGTTGGTCTCTCTGGAGGCGTCGCACGCGGCGGATGACACTGTAGAGAAGGCCGAGAGCCACCACCGCCAATGCGGCGGCGATGACGGCGATGACGGGAGTCAGTTGCGAGAGCGTCATTGAGATGTGGTCGCCATCTAGAGAACGAAGATGATGTGGGCCTCGAGCTTGTTGTTGGCCGTGTTCTTCTCCTCTTTGACCGGTCCCACGAGGACTTTGAGGAGGGCCTTCTCGCCGTATGCAGTGGGGTTGACCCCGGTGATCGTTACTTTCTTGACTTCCTTAGCCTTGATCTCGGGGATCTTCACGGCCACGATCTGCGGTTGTGCCGCATTGGGGGCGGTGAGGGAGACCTCCACCGGCACGTCCTTCTCCAGCACGTTTCCCTGGTTCTCGACGGTAATCACGAATTTGAGTTGGTCGGTGGACTGCAGGTTGTAGAGGCCGTCGCGCTCGATGACCGTATCGGAGGGCATGGCTCGGACCTCTTTGAGCGCCACCCCGTGGACGGTCTGCACGCTCTCGTTTCCGCGCAGCAGCGTGAGGATTTCCTTGATCTTCGCCTGGGACGAGAGGCTCGAGTCACTGACGAACTTGGTCGAGCCTACGTTGACCCCCGAGATCTGACGCTCCTTGAGCACCGATGTGGCGCGGGTCACGAAGAACTCGTCGTAGATGACATCCGACACCACGAGGAACAGCATGGCCCGCGCGATCGTCTCGGAGGATACTTCGGTGTCCTCCACCTCCAAAGCCTGCAGCAGAGCCGGCTTCAGATTCGTAAGCCCGCGCTCGCGGAGCTGCATCGTGAATACGAACGTCTGCTGAGCCTCTTTCAGATCATCCGGCACGGTGAGTGCTTTGGCCTCATCGGAGAGCTTGGTCGACGTGGCGATGTATTGATCGAGGCGCGTGGTGACGTCTTTGCGGGTCGCCTGCCCCGGGTCCATCAACAGGCGGCTCAGGTCGCGCCCCATGTCGTCCGAGCGCTTGAGGATGCTCGAGACCTGCTCGACGTACGTGCTGTAGGCCGAGACCTCGCGATTGTGCAGCCAGTTGCGGATGAAGAGACCGGCCAGGAGGACGATGAGGACCACGACGACCGCCGCGACGAGCACCCGCACGGCCGGCTGCGACGAGATGCGACGCTCCCGCCGCCTGCGCTCCTCGCCGGCCAACTCCGCGAACGTATCGTCATCATGATCTGGCGTCACTCTACCTCACCTTCAGGTGCCGCTTGGCGTGCGCCTTCTTCGATTCGACCGGAACGGGGGCCGGAAGGTGGAAGTCAGTGGGCGAGGGGGGACTTGAACCCCCATGAGCTTGCGCTCACTAGGTCCTGAACCTAGCGCGTCTGCCAATTCCGCCACTCGCCCTTGTCGGGGCAGGAGCCACACATACGCGTGCCACCCGCCGGGTCGGCGGAAGTATAACACACCACTTTTGGCCGCCTGGAGCGCCTTGTTCGCTGCCCTGATCCGCTTGGGCCGGGGCCTCGGGAGCCCCATAGTCGGGCGGTATACTGACGAGCTATGGCAGAGTCGCCCCTCCTGTTCGATCGGTATCTCATCGTCCGCAAGCTGGGGAGCGGTGCATTCGCCACCGTCTACCTGGCCGAGGACCAGCTGATGGGCCGCCAGGTGGCTATCAAGGTGGTCGAAGGAGTGTCCGATGTCGACAGCCGGGCCCTGCGTGAGGCCCAGGCGGCGGCCAAGCTCGACCATGCCAACATCGTCACGGTCTTCGAGGTGGTGCGGCAGAGCGACAGGACCCTCCTCTTCACGGAGTACGTGGAGGGCGACACTCTGCGGGAGTTGCTGGCGCGCCACCGTCTGACCGACGCTCAAGTGCTCGAGGCCGGTATCCAGATCTGCCGGGCGCTCGAGCATGCCCACCGCCGCGGCGTGGTCCACCGGGACATCAAGCCCGAGAACATCATGCTGGTCGCGGGTGACGACGTCGACGTGCGCATCATGGATTTCGGGGTGGCCCGCCTGGAGGATCTCAGTTCGATCACTCTCGACGGCGATCTCGTGGGCACCCTCGCCTACATGGCGCCCGAGCAATTGGAGGGCCGGCCGGTGGATCGCACGGCCGACGTCTACGCGCTGGCCCTTACGTTGTACGAAGGTTTCACGGGAGCCAATCCTCTGCGGGGGAAGGACCCGGCGACTGTGATCCGCGAGGCGGGGCGCGTGGTGTTCGCCCCGCTCAGCCGGGTGAGAGCCGACCTGCCGGCGACCCTCGCCGACGCTCTGCGGCAGGGGCTCGAGCAGGACCCCGCCCACCGGCCGAGCGCCGCGGAATTCCGGCGACTCCTAGAGAAGGCCGCCCGCGACATGCCCGATCCCGTGGAGCGGCCGAGCGTGACTCGGCGCGTCTCCGGGGCGACGCGGCGTCTGCGCGGCCCGCGCATGACGTATATCGGGCGTCACGTGGTGGCCGGCGCGCTTTCTCTGGCCGCGTTGGGTTACCTGCTGCCGCGGATGCCGTTCTACCCGCAGTCCGCCGTGGTTCCCCTGGTGGCGGGAGCGGCGTTCGTGACCCTTCTCTCGCCTGTGGTCGGGGGGATGCTGAGCCTGGTCCTGCCGGCTCTGCCCGCATTCGCGTTCGGGCTGGGCTGGGGAGTGATCTACCTGGTGACGGTGTCGCTGTGTTTCGGGGTACTGGCGTGGCGACGGCGGGAGTGGGCAGCCCTGCTCCCCGCCGCCGCCCCGTTCTTGGTGATCGCGGGTGTGGGCTTGGCGATCCCTTTCATCGCCGGGCTCCTCCTTCGCCGCTGGGGCCCACCGATGGCGTTCTTGGCCGGCCTGGTGATCGCCGCCGCGGCCGGGTTCCAGCGTTGGACGGTGCTGCCATACACGTTCACCGCCGGAGTGGGACCCGTACTCACCGATTCTCGGCACGTCTCGTCTCCCGGCGAGGCGATGCAGGCGTACGCGCGGTTGCTCGACCAACGTCCCGAGCTGCTTCTGCAGGCGGTGCTGTTCGGAGTGTTCGCCATACCTCTGGCGTGGTTCGTGCGCGGGGGGGACATCCGTCGTCGCCTGTGGATGGCCGGCGGATACCTGGCCGCACTCCTGATCGCCTTCGTGGCCATGCCGCCGCTGCTGGTTCAGGCGAACGTCGACCCGGCCGCCTTCGGCCTCGCCTTCGTGCCGTGCGTTATAATCGTGATCCTGTCGGCCCTTCTGGTCCCATCCGAGGGCCCCGTCAAGACTCCGGAGGAGTAGATGGGTCTCTTGCGGAGAGTCGAATCCCGCATGCAACACGGCATCGAAGGCGCGTTCGGCCGGAAGTCCGGCCGGGCTGTGCAACCGCCCGAGTTGGCGCGGATGCTGGTCAAAGAGATGGACGACCACCGCACCTACTCGTTGGCCTGCATCCACGCGCCCAACCACTTCACCGTCTACCTCGGCACAAGCGATCGCGGCGAGTTCCGTCCTCGGGAGGCCTCTCTAGCGGCTGAGTTCGCCGAACACCTGGAGCGGCACGCCCAGGAGAAAGGCTATAGCCTCGCGGGCCGACCGACGGTGGCGTTCACCTCCGACAAGGACCTGCGGTCGGGGCTATACGGTATCTTGGCGGAGATGATAGAGGAGCCTGTGGCGCGGGCCTCGCTCATGAGCGCTCCTGAAGCGCCGATTCCTTCCCCGGTGCCCGCCCGCTCCTCGCGCCGGCGTCGGACAGACGGTGAGCGGCCCGAGGTCGGTGTGACGGAGAACATCCCCCCGCGCGTGGCCGCCGAGTTCGGCTTGGCCCGGCAGACACTGCTGATGCGTCACGGAGCCCACGTGCAGCAGTTCCAGAAGAGCCGC
>Ga0172370_10010184_pt1 | contig 10829 bp, 9 predicted proteins | sample LakKiv5m_FD_114538 | JGI IMG/M metagenome (GOLD analysis project Ga0172370, IMG submission 114538) | Freshwater microbial communities from Kabuno Bay, South-Kivu, Congo - kab_022012_11.5m | ecosystem: Environmental > Aquatic > Freshwater > Lake | place: Democratic Republic of the Congo...
CATTAGAACTGACTTATTACTCATTCTGATAGCCATTATTTAATGTCCAATCTGATAAAACAAGGCATTTTTCAAGCCAAGAAATAAAAGCAATTTTGAACGGGGGGAATATGAGGTGATCCTTTTAGGAAGAGAGAAATACCGGCTAAATTGTTATATAATCCCCTGTCTGGGTAGAGGTCTTTTCCAGGGTTCCTGTGGGTAGCTCAATGCAAAATAACGCGTTTAAATAAATACCGCTTATTCTAAACGGCCGCATGCTGCGGATTGCTTTTGTAATCCGGTTATTGGCGTCAACAAAGGCCACATCTATGGGGAAGCGCATGAAAAAGGTATGGATCGAATTACAGGGCTTGATTATCAATGCCTCACCTGGCTCAAAAGCCTTGCGGCTTAACAGGCCGATCATCCTTTTTAAAGGCGTTTTGGCAATAACGGCATTTTCAGCTATGATTGTCTGGCGGGTTTTGTTAATTACCTTCATAAAGCGGGGTTAAAGATATCGTTGGAGATCTGAATGCCCTGGACCTTAAGCAACTCCATAAAAGAAGGGATATAACCGGTAGGCTTAAATTCACCGAGGACCTTGCCGTCTTTATCAATTCCACTCTGCTTGAAGATAAAAATATCCTTTAGCCCGATATGTACCTCATCAAGCATGCCGGTCATTTCAGAAACCTGGGTTACCTTTCTTGAGCCGTCGGATAACCTGGCGGTATGTATAATGATATTGATCGCCGAGGCGATCATCTCCCTGATCGCGCGCACAGGCAGCTCCGCCCCCGACATAAGGATCATCGAATCCATCCTGGAGATGACATCGCGGGTGGAATTTGCGTGTATCGTGGTCATTGAGCCGTCATGGCCGGTGTTCATTGCCTGGAGCATATCCAGGGTTTCAGCCGCGCGGCACTCTCCGATTATGATCCTGTCCGGACGCATCCTTAAGCTATTACGGAAGAGGTCCCTTGCGGTGATCGCGCCTTTCCCCTCAACGTTTGGAGGCCGTGACTCAAGCCGCACCCAATGCTCCTGCTTTAATTTTATTTCCGCGGCGTCTTCAATGGTGACGATGCGTTCGGAGGCCGGAATGAATATGGAGAGTACGTTCAATACGGTTGTTTTTCCCGAGCCGGTACCTCCGGAAACAATAATATTCTTCCTGGATAATATACAGGCCTGCATAAAATCGGCCATGGGCTTGGTTAAGGTGTTTAAACGCAGGAGGTCATCCATGACCAGCCGCTCGCGTCCGAATTTTCTTATGGTCAGCGTGGGCCCGGTCAAAGAAAGCGGCGGGATGATCGCGTTGACGCGGGAGCCGTCGGAAAGCCGGGCGTCTACCATTGGCGCGCTTTCATCAATACGCCTTCCCAGGGGAGCAATTATGCGCTCAATAACCTGGCGTACCTGGTCGTTAGAAAGGAACCTCTTGGGAGACAGCTCTATTTTGCCGTGGCGCTCAATATATATCTGATTTTTGTTATTGACCATGATATCGGAGATCTCCGGGTCATTGACTAAATCCTCCAGAGGACCCAGGCCCAATGCCTCATCGGTTATCTCTTTAACCAGTCTTTTTCTTACATCGGGAGAAGAAAGGAATACCCCGGTTTCCTCGGCCAAGGCATTGGTAATGACCTTTTCTGTCTTCTCCCTTATAGCCTGGGCCTTGGCCGGGTCATTCATATCTATCTCTAAATGTTTAAGGTCTAATTTCTCGATCAGCCTTTGATGTATGCGCTTTTTTAGCTCAATTATCTCATCCGGCTCCTTATCCTCCCCCTCCGGGGTAAAGGCATCGCGGCCTAATTTAAACTTCTTCCAGAAATCCCCTTCCTTCGCAAAAAAACCTTCCCCGGCAGCAGTAGACAAAGCAATTTCATGGTGCTTAAGAAAGATACTTTCATCTTCTGTGAGATCGACGGCGAGTTTCCTGATTGTTTGGCTGGCTTTACAATTAAGGTTGTCTATGACCAGCGGGACCCTTCTGTTCAGCGCTATTCCGGCGGCCTTGCCCTCAGAAGGTATGCGGCTCATTATATCGCAAGGGATGGCCGCGCGTACCTCCTGCCAGCTCACTCCCCCTAAGCTCTGGGCGCGGTTTAAGACTATCTTGATCATCCCTAAAGGAATATACAGGGACTGCAGGATATCCAGGGACCATTTTGTCTGGTAAACAGATAATATGTCCGGGGTTACCACAAGGAGTATCAGGTTGGCGTGGTTAAATACGGCAAAAAGGCTTTCAGTAAAGGCCCGCCCTGCGTCTATAATTATATAATCGTATTCCTTTTCCAGGGCATCCAGGACGAGCTTAATCTTCTCAGAGTCTACGCGGAATATCTGGTTGGGCTTTAGAACCGCCGGAAGGAAATCAATGCTGAATTTTTCTACATGCAGCAGCTCTCCCGCCACGGAAGACATAGCGGGATTTTTTTTCAGGGCATCCGCCAGTTCAAGCATGGATTTATCCGCCCTGATATCAAGCCAGCGGGGCATATCGCCGGCACCCTGCAGATCCAGGTCAATAAGCGCTACTTTCTTGCGCAGGTAATAGCCAAGGCTGACGGCTAAATTTGTCGCTATCAGGGTTTTGCCTACCCCGCCCTTTGTGCTGAATATGACTATTGTTTTTGACATGAGAAACGGTTAATTTCTTTTAAAGGATACCGGGACGTCAACCCAAAGCTCCTGGGAATCTATCTGGGGAGGAAAAGGAGGATAGGGCGCCTGTTTTTCGGCTATTGCGTAAGCCGCGTCATCAAGGACCTTATAGCCCGAAGATTGCACTAATTTTATGCCTTTTAAGCCTCCATTTGCGGTAATATTAAGGTTAAGCCTTACATTGCCTTCCCAACCGGCGTTCTTGGCTTGTTGGGGGTAATAAGCCGCCTTAAGTATCTTTGCCTGGACCACCTGGATATAGTTTTCCAGGCTATCCGGCAGCTCCGGCTTAATAAAAGATCCCTCTTTGCCTGCAGGAACTGCCGCATTAGAAACTTGTTTTAAATTGGGTGTTTCCCGGGACACTATGGTGGGGGTAAGGGTAATAAATAATTCCGTGTCATCCCTTGCTCCGGTGCCTTTACCTATCTTTGTGGTTTTTTGCCTGAAGAATAAACCTAAAACCGGCACATCCGCCAACCACGGGAATTTACGCAGATCCTCCTCGGTCTTTTGCTTGATCAGACCGCCTATTGCCATGATCTGGCCATTATTCAAATAAAGTTCGCTGGAAACAGAGCGCTTGCTTAAAGGATATGCCTTGGCTGTGGGAGCTGTCGCCGGGCCAAGAACATCGGCTTCACCGACGTCGCTTACCTCTACATACAAATTCAACTTTATGCGGTCATCTTCGGTAACAGTCGGTTTTATCTTTAATTTAATGCCGAATTCCTTATATTCCACATTTGTAGAGGATGCTCCTCCTGTTGATACGGATGTGGTAAATACGGGCTTTTCCCCTCCCACAAGCAACTCTGCCTCTTTATTGCTTTGACAGGAGAGCCGCGGCCGGGAGAGGACGCGAGCCTTGCCTTCCTGTATTAAAGCATCCAGCTTCAAAGTAAAGGCTGCGCGGGTTATATTAGCTACATTAAATAACTTCCCCCAGGTTGTCCCTACTGCCTGAATACCTTGAGAGCCAACTTCGGTCAAGGTCATTGAACCTGGCCAGGTAAAACCCAAGGTCTTTGTGCCATCTTTATTAAGCTCCAGTATCTGCACATCGATCTCTATTACCGTTTCATCTTCTCTGACCTCTACAAGATCAGATATCTTATCCCTAAAACCAGCTAAGGTCAGGGCAATTCTCTCCTTATCCCCGGCATTTTTCACCCTGCCTAAAAGAACGACTTTCCCTTCATCCTCGTCTGCCTTGGTATAAACCTCCCCGAACTCCAATGGGCCCAATAGGTTATCCACCCGCTGCTTAAGCAGGGTCGTGTCTTCCTTTATTATCTTTATATTTTCAGACTGCTCACCCAAATCATCCCAATATACCAGCGAGGTCCGGCCCGGGGATTTTGCGGAAATAGTGATCTCCGTTTCAGTGACATTGGCAATATCGGCTATCTGGGGATTACCGATAATTATCCGCGTCGGGTTTTGCACGGGGATTATCTTTGCCTCACCTGCGAGTAATTTTATTGTTTCCTGCCCCATATCCTGCGCTGGTGTGGAATCACCCGCAAAAGCAGCGATTAAAAACAAGCCTGTACCGATAAGAATCTTTATTTTCTTACGCATGATCATCCTTAATTTATTCAATAGTTTTTATTTCCTTACTTAAACCTCGATAAATCTCAACGGTTTTCTTGGGTTTAACCGGCGCTGCCGCCGGCTTTTCCTGCTGTTGGAAAGCCTGAGGCATCACAGTCCTGAACAATGTATCCCAGCTTGCCGGGGCTACCTGCTGCGTCTGGGTATCACCAGGGGAACGCAATACCAGCCGGATCTTGCCCTGCTCCTGCACAAAAACGATCAGGTTTGCCTCCTGGGGAGACAGTGCAAAAGTTATAAGCGGGGATGCTGATGCGGATTTTTCCTCTTTCTTTACGCTTGAAACGTTCATAAATTCCTGACCGACTGCCAGGACCAGGACATCCTGGAACAAAGGCATGGTAGCCAATTGGTTCGCCTGCTTACCCTCGGCATTCATTACCGGGATCGGCACCATTCCCACGACATCAACGTGATCTCCCGGCCTAAGCATCCCTCCTACCGAGGAAATGTTGTCCACGGAAACCGTCACAGCCCTTTTGCCGGCAGGCACCTTCATCGCTAAAGAGCTGGTCTCTTCGGAAACGGTAACCTTGTTTAAAAGCACCTGCTCTCCTTTGGCTATCGGGGCAATGGAAATTTTACCAACCACCCTATCTATGGATATCGCTGCGCGAGGCTGAAGCCTATTCTTATCAAGGGTTGCCTCTGCAAGCATAGATTCCCTTATGGCCGCGCCGGCGGGAATATCCTGCTTAGCCAGCACTACGGTGGTCAGATTTTTCTGGCTCTGCGCCACGATTCTTTTGGCTTCCTCAGTCTGTTGCTTGACATAACTGTTAATCAAGACAACCGCGATCAATCCGCAAATCCCGCCGATAACCAGCGGCAGGAATTTTTTGACGCCCTGTATTTGCATATTTTATTGCACCTTTTCTTCGTAAATCGCTATCTTTGTCTCCCCCGACAATTTATTGGCAAGCTCAACGACAGCCTTCTGCTGCTTTTCAAATAAGAGCCAGGATTTTATATTATCCCATATCTCGCTGAGGGATTTCGGCTCGGATTTCTTTATGCTGTCAACTTTTATGATGTAAAACCCTTCCGGCGTCTTAAATATGCTGCTTGTTCCGCCTGCCTCCAGCGAAGGGGAAAAAGCCACTTCGTAGAATTTTTCAGGCCTGGTCTGATTTGCGGGATTTACTTCATAAGCCATAAGCCCTACGTTCCCGCCGGCTGAGGCGGTCTTGGCCTTTGAATACTGCCTGGCTAAAGAGGCAAAATCCCCTCCCCTGAGCAGCTCTATATAAACCTGCTTGGCCTCATCCTCGGTAGAGGTCATAATTTCCGATATTTTCCTCTGCTCCGGCTCTTTAAGCTGTTCTTTATTCTGGCTGTAAAAATCCTCTATCTCTTTACTGCTTACGTCAATCTTTTCGATCTCCTTGCGTAATAATTCCGCGATCAACAGGTTCATCTTGACAGCTTCAAGCTCTTTTGCGATTTCAGGTTTCTTATCCAGGCCCCTATCCAGAGCCTCCTGATAGAGGATATATTTACGAACAAGCTCATCTCTCAGATACTTGACCCTTTTTTCTCTGGTATCAATCTTGTTCTTATCAAGCTTTTGCGCCGAGGCCAGGGAATTAAAATTATCTACCTCCTTGTTCAGGTCCGAAGCCGTGATATAAAAGTTCCCCACCATCGCAACAACCGTTTCCCCCGCGGGAGGCTTAAGCGCTACCTGCTTGGCAGGCCCTGCCTGGCCGCCTATAAAGGGCAATTTGTCGCAACCGAAAAGTAAAAATACGGCGAATAGAATTACCGGGAAATTTCTTAATTTATGCATTTATCCTCCCTTTCCATCAGTTACTTAGTTTTTAGTTCATGGATCTCGTTGATTATCCTGGTCAAGAGGTCGGCGATCTTGGCAATAAGATAGAGGAAGAAGAAGAGGAGCGCGTATATCGCCAACACTATCAATCCCATCCAGCGCGGGTTACCCGGCACCAGGCCCAGCAATAAAGAAGTCCCTCCGGTAATGCCTAAACATAAAAAAATCCAGGCAGCAACTTTCACCGCTGTGCTGGATGCCCGTAAAAAACCCAAATGTTCCCGCATCAAACCTCCTTACTTACTTGTTTTATTTTTATCATAAAGCAATTAAAAAAGCAAGAGAAATATTTTTTAATAGCCCCAACCTCGTCCCCTGCGGGTACCGGTTGAAGATCTTAATAGCCCCAACCGGATTTGAACCGGTGTTTAGAGCCTGAGAAGCTCGCGTCCTAGACCAGGCTAGACGATGGGGCCAAAAAATTACGCAGAGTTATTTTACTATACAAGCGCCTTTAGTCAACAATTTTATTGACCCTCCTATATTTACATTATATACTGTTTGGCATGAACGTCAGTTTTGGTTTTAGCCAGACCAAAGACCATATCCGCGCCGCTAATGAAGCGGTGGGAGAGGCGATAATCGGATTATCCGGTATACCTGTAGATCTGGCGATTATTTTCACTACCATAGAATTCACACACCCTCTTGTATTGAAAACCGCCAACAACCTGCTGGGTGAAATACCCATACTGGGCTGCAGCACCCTGGGGATTATGACGGCTGAAGGCATATTTAAACACGGGTTTGCCATATTGCTTATCAGTTTAAGCCGGCAGATGTTCTTTAATGTCGCCGCGGTTAAAGATGTAAATAAAAAGACCTCCCTCCTGGCGGGAAGGGAGTTGGGGGAAAAGCTGCTTTACGGATGCAAGAATGTGCGCAGGAACTTAAGCATAATCTTCTCGGACGGGCTGATAACCGACGCAACTAACCTGATCAACGGCCTGCAGGAAAATCTGGGCAGGAGCTTTCCCCTGGTCGGGGCATCCGCCTCGGATAACTTCATTTTCCAGAAAACTTTTCAGTATTTCAACAAAGAGCTGCTTACTGAATCCTGCTGCGGGGTTCTTTTCGGCGGAGGTATAAACTTCGGGCACGGCATCAAGCACGGATGGAAACCCCTGGGAAAAATACGCTGCGTCACTAACTCCCATGGGAACCTGATCAAGGAGATCGACGGACGAGCTGCTGTAAAGCTTTATGAAGATTACCTGGCCAAGGATGCCCTGGAGCTGTCCAGGGAGCTGCGGCGCATATCTATCTTTTACCCGATAGGGATTTATCTCCCGGGGGAGAGGGAATACCTCCTGCGCAATATTATTTCCATAAAAGATGACGGTTCTCTGATTACCCAAGGGGATATCCCGCAGAATAGCAAGATAAGGTTAATGATCGGGACCAAAGATTCTTGCCTTGAAGCCGCTGGTCGCGCCTGCGAAGACGCGAAAAAGAACCTTCTGGGCCAGAAGGCAAAATTCGTGATGATTTTTGATTCCGCCTCAAGATTTTCACTGTTAGGCAGGCAATACGTAAGAGAGCTTGAAATAATCAAGGAGGCCTTCGGAGAAGACATCCCTCTCATAGGCATCTATACTTACGGTGAACAGGCACCGCTTAAATCCCTAAATTATCTTGGGCGCAGCTACTGCCATAGCCAGAGTATAAATGTCCTGGCTGTAGGAGGCCAATAATATGTTAAACTTAATATTCTTCATTATTTGCTTGATTATCGCAGGTATGGGTATAGCCCTGTTGCTTAAGATGCAGCGGTTAAAAGATCTGGAGAAACGGACGGAGGGCCTAAACGCCTCCCTTGAGGAAATGGACGAACAGGCCAAGCTGATCATACGCACGGACATAGAATTGAATAAAACCCAGGAGGAGCTGGATAAAAAGATCACCGGGCTTTCAACCCTGCAGAAATTATCCCGGCAGATGAGTACAACCCTGGAAGAGAAACAAATCTTTAAGAAGATAGGTAATGAGTACCTGGAGGACCTTGGCTTTGAAAAATCGTCAGCTTTTCTGTGGGATGCCTTGGCCAGGGAATTCCACCAGTATTTAAGCATTGGTTACAGTGAAGAAGATGCATTGAAAATAAAAAATGCGGTTAATTCGGATAAGGACTATTACCTGGATTTAATGCACGGTAGCAAAACCGCCTCTTCTGTATTCGTCCCGCAGGGGTTCCTGCCGAAGGACAAGGTCTGCCGCCTGTTCCAGGTGAATGAATTCATTATCTGCCCGATTACACCCCAGGAGGGAAATCAGGGCTTTATATTCGTAGGCACCCAAAACATAGAGACCCGTATAACCGAAGGTGAACGAGAAATAATTACCATCCTGGCCAACCAGATCGGCCAGGCCCTGGACAATGCCAGGCTTTTTGAAAAAACCTGGAGGTCGCAGCAGGAGCTGGAGATGAAGGTAGAGGAAAGGACCCGCCAGCTTAGCGAAGCTTTAGAGAAGGTTAAGATAATAAGCAAGCGTAAAAGCGATTTTATTTCAAGTGTTTCCCATGAATTAAGGACCCCCCTTACATCCATCAAAGGGTATGCCGCAATATTGCTTGCCGGTAAATTAGGCGCGGTCCCCGATGAGATCAAGGAGCGCCTTGGCAAGATCAACCGCCACTCTGACGAACTGGTGCATATGGTAAATGACCTGCTGGATATCGCCCGTATTGAATCCGGAAAGGTCAACATGAATATAGAAAGCGCTGATCTTAGCGCCATAGTTGAAAAGGTGGCGGATTTGCTCTCCGAACAGCTCAAAACAAAGAATATCTCCTTTAATATGCGTATCCCGGAAGATTGCAGGAAGGTAATGGCAGACCGCAGCCAGATCGAAAGGGTGTTTATCAACCTTCTGGGCAATGCCCTGAAGTTCACGCCTGAAAAGGGGGCTATCAGCGTGAATGCGACCTGCCTGAATAAAATGGTCCAGGTTGATCTTACCGATACGGGATTCGGTATTCCTGAGGAAGCCCAGGAAAAGATATTTGACGAATTCTACCGCGTGGACAACACTATTAATCAGGAGGTTAAAGGCACAGGCCTGGGGCTTACGCTGGTCAAGCACATCATCGAGGCTCACCGGGGCAAAATCTGGGTGAAGAGCAAAATAGGGGAAGGCTCGACCTTCAGCTTTACGCTCAACTGCGCTTAAATAAAACCATGGGAATAAAAATACTTATCGCTGATGACGATCCTGACATAAGGGACATACTAAAACTTACCCTCTCCGAGGAGAATTACGAAACCATTGAAGCAAAAGACGGGGAGGAGGCGCTCAAAATCATCCGGGCCAAGCCGCTGGACCTGGCCCTCCTGGATTACAAGATGCCCAAGATGGACGGACGACAATTGTGCAACCTGATCAAAAAGGACCTGCTGCTACAGCATATGCCGGTAATCATGGTCACGGGCAAGGGTGAGGTCAATGACAAGATCGAGGGCATTAATTCCGGAGCGGATGATTATATCGTCAAGCCGTTCGAGCCGAAAGAGCTTTTGGCTAGGATACGCATGGTATTAAGGCGCACTAAAAGGGACCTGGAGGCAAACCCCCTGACCCGGCTTCCCGGAAATGTCGCCATCCTAAATGAGCTTTCCAGGCGCATAGAAGAAAAGGAAACTTACGCGGTCTGTTATGTGGACCTGGATAAGTTCAAGGCCTACAATGACAAGTACGGGTTTGAGCACGGGGATAATGTCATCAGGGAAACCGCGCGCATTTTGCTCGGAGCGGACAAAGAATATGGCACCGTGCAGGATTTTGTCGGGCATATCGGAGGGGATGATTTCGTGGTGGTGACCACACCGGAAGCTGCGGATAAGATCTGCGAGAAGGTGATCCGCGATTTTGACAAAATCTCTCCTTCCTTCTATAATGAAGATGACAGGCAAAGCGGTTTTATCGTTGGGAGCGACCGGCAGGGAACAGTCCAGAAGATCCCCCTGCTTTCGGTGTCTATCGGCGTGGTCTCCAATCAAACACGCGATATCACGCATGTGGCCCAGATCGGCGAGATCGGCGCGGAGATGAAGAAGGCTGCCAAGAGCCTTGAGAAAAGCAATTACGTCAAAGACAAGCGGCAAAGCAGGCCCTGACAATGTTCATTATACTGCAAGCTTTGGTTTTTATCCGGCCCTTTATTTCATCTTTGGCCTTTCCTTACCTGAATTCCCTCTATTCTGCCGTCCTTATATTATTTTTAATTATATGGGGAACCGGTTCAAATAAGCCATATAAAAATATTCAATATTTAGGCCTGTCTTTAACCGCATTCTGTTTAGCCCTGGCTATTTCAATAATCTTTTCCATAAACAAACTCAACAGCCTAATGGGTCTTTACAATTATGTTATTTATCTGCTCTCATTCATCGCTGCCGCCTCTTTGAGCCCAAAGGACAGGATCCGTCTTATTCAGACTATCTTTATAGCCGGTTTTATTATCAGTTTAGCGGCTCTTTATCAATATTTCTTCGGATTCGCCAATCTTGCGAATTATATGGCAAAAAACAAGGTAGCGGATCCTTTTGCCCTGGATTACATAAGCCGAAGGAGGATCTTCTCTCCTTTTGTCACCCCAAATGCGCTGGGAGGATACCTCGCCATGATCCTCCCGCTTGCGTTGATAAATAAAAACAGGCCTTGGCTCATCATGCCGATTTCTCTGGCTCTTATACTTACAGGATCTTTAGGC
>Ga0172370_10010186_pt1 | contig 10828 bp, 9 predicted proteins | sample LakKiv5m_FD_114538 | JGI IMG/M metagenome (GOLD analysis project Ga0172370, IMG submission 114538) | Freshwater microbial communities from Kabuno Bay, South-Kivu, Congo - kab_022012_11.5m | ecosystem: Environmental > Aquatic > Freshwater > Lake | place: Democratic Republic of the Congo...
ACCGGCCCCTTCTCGACGACCCGGCCCAGGTACATCACCACCACGTCGTCGCACATCTCGGCGACGACCCCCAGGTTATGGGTGATGAGCATGATCGCCATGCCGCGCTAGCGCTGCAAGCGTTCGAGCAACGCCAGGATTTGCGCCTGCGTCGTCACGTCGAGGGCGGTCGCCGGCTCATCCGCGATCAGGATGCTCGGATCGCACGAGAGGGCCATCGCGATCATCGCGCGCTGGCGCAGCCCGCCACTGAGTTGGAACGAATATTCGTCCACCCGGCGCTCCGGCTTGGGAATGCCGACCAGCCGCAGCATCTCGATGGCGTGCTCGCGCGCCTGCTGCTTGGGCAGCTTGAGATGCATCCGCACCGCCTCGATGATCTGGTTGCCGATGGTGTAGTGCGCGCTGAACGAGGTCATCGGCTCCTGGAAGATGAGGCCGATGTCTTTGCCGCGGATCGAGCGCATCAGCGTCCCGTCGGCGTCGAGCTGTGTCAGATCGAGCTCGTCGGTCTGGCCGCCGGACACGGCGCGGCGCAGCATGATCGCGCCCTCGGTGATCCGGCCGGGGCGCTCGACGATGCGCAGGACCGAGCGCGCGGTGACGCTCTTGCCGCAGCCGCTCTCGCCGACGATGCCGAGGGTTCGGCCCGCATGAAGCTCGAAGTTGGCGCCATCCACCGCGTGGACGGTGCCCTCGTCCTGATAGAAGTAGGTCTTCAGGTTGCGAACGGATAAGATGGGCGCTTGCCCATTGTCCATGTTAGGCTCCGAAGTCGTTTGGGGTGTGCCCCATCAGTTTCTCCACATCAACGGAGAGCTTGCCACCACCACGCTACTGCCATAGCCGATAAGTCTGTGTTAACCACGAGAAACCCGCCCCTACGGCTCATCCATACGGGTCCGCCGCGTCGCGTAGGCCGTCGCCCAGAAAATTGAGCGCCAGGATGACGATGATCACCGGAATGGTGGGGATGACCAACCAGGGCGAGATCGCCAACGCCTGCACGTTCTGCGCATCCTGCAGGAGCACGCCCCAACTCACCGCGGGCGGCCGCAGGCCCAGGCCCAGGAAGCTCAGCGCGGTCTCGCTGATGATCATGGCCGGGATCGCCAGCGTCGTGGCCGCGATGATGTGGCTGAGGAACGACGGGACCATGTGGCGGAAAATGATGCGCATCTGGCTGCAGCCGGCCAACTCCGCAGCCGTCACATAGTCCTCTTCGCGCAGGGAGAGGAAGCGGCCCCGCACGACGCGCGCCAACTCGGTCCAGCCGATGAGCGACAGGATCACCGTGATGGCAAAATAGACCTGGCCCACGCTCCAATCTTTGGGCAGCGCCGCGCCCAGGCCCATCCAAAGCGGGATGGTGGGAATCGAACGGATGATCTCGATGGTGCGTTGGATGAGGGTGTCTATCGAGCCGCCGTAGTAGCCGGAGAGACCGCCCAGCAGGATGCCGAGGAAGAGGCTGAGGGTGACGCCGACCAGACCGATGAACATCGAAGTACGCGTGCCATACATCAGGCGCGACCACAGATCGCGGCCGAGTTGATCGGTCCCCAGCAAGAAGAGCACCTCCTCGGCCGGAGCCCCCTCCACCGCAATCAGATGGCGATCCGTCTTCATGCCGAGGAACTTCCACTCGAAGCCTTTGCCGAAGAAGCGGACGGGGTACTTCTGGTTCGGGTCGGTGACGTAGACGCGCTTGAAAGTCTGCGGATCGCGCTTGCCCGTCAGGCCGTAGACAAATGGTGCGAAGCGGCCTTCATCCATCCACTGGACGCCGTGGGGCGAAAGGAGCGACCGCTGCGCCTCCACGAAGGAGGGATCGGAGTAGGCCAGGAAGTCGGCGAAGATCGCGACCAGGTAAAATATCAACACCACCACCGCCGCGATCTTGGCCAGCGAGTGCTTGCGGAAGCGCCACCACATGAGCTGCCATTGGGTGGCGACTGAGATGTGTTCTTCGGCATCCGGGAGCTTCGTCTGTGTCGCCATGGCCGCCTATCCTTCCATCCGGATGCGTGGGTCAATCCACATCAAAATCAGATCCGACACGAAAGTGCCGATGACCGTCATCACCCCGAGCATCAGGACGATTGTGCCGGCCAGGAACATATCTTGCGCGACCAGCGCCGTCAGCAGCAGCGGGCCGACCGTGGGCAGGCCGAGCACCAGCGAGACGATGATGCTGCCTGACACGACGTAGGGGAAATAGTAGCCAAGGGTGCTGGCGAACGGATTGAGCGCGGCGCGCACCGGGTATTTGAGGATGACCCGCGTCTCCGACAGCCCTTTAGCCCGCGCTGTGACGACGTAGGGCTTGCGCAATTCATCCAGCAGATTGGCGCGCATGATGCGAATAAGTTGCGCCGTGCCGGCCAGCCCCAGGATCAGCGCCGGCAAGATCAGGTGTTTGAGCAGGTCGAACACCTTGGCCAGGCTCCAGGCGGCGTTTTCATATTCCGCGGAGAAGAGGCCGCCGATGCTCATGCCGAAATACTTGAAACCCAGGTACATCAAGATGAGCGCCAGCATGAAGTTGGGCACGGCGATGCCGATGAACCCGATGAAAGTGAAGATATAGTCGCCCAGCGAATACTGGCGCACCGCCGAGTAGATGCCGATCGGCAGCGCGACGCTCCAGGTCAGCATAATGGCCGCGATGGACACCACCATCGTCAGGGTCAGGCGGTCGCCGATGATCTCCTTGACGGGTTTGTTCCAGGCGAGCGCCATGCCAAAGTCGCCCTGGAGCATCATACCCATCCACTTGAAGTATTGGACATACATCGGCTGATCCAGGCCGTATTGTGCGCGCATCGCTTCGGCCTGGCCGAACGACACCTGGCTGCCCGATGATTGCAGGGCATTGATATAGATCGTGACGAAGTCACCGGGCGGCAATTGGATGATAACAAACGAGAAGACCGTGATGGCCCACACGGTCACAAAAGCCAGTAATAAGCGACGGATGATGTAGGATAGCACGGGTCATCCCCTCTGGCGCGCAGGGCATGTCATTGCGAGGAGCATAGTTTGCGACGAAGCAATCTCCGCGCATGGCGGAGATTGCTTCGGGCCACAAACCGGCCCTCGCAATGACTGGCAGCGGTCAGCCGCTACGACTTGAAGAAGATGGTCGTCGGCCGCGAGCTGGTCGGCGTGCGCATGTGCTGCGCGTTGACGTGGCGCGCCGGGATGTTGCCCAGCTTGTTGCTGGTGACGCGCATGCCCAGGAAGGCGGGCGACAGGCCCACCGTGCCGATGGCCAGCACGGCGTCTACGTAGGTCTTCCAGATCTCCTGGGCGATCTTGTTGCGCTCGTCCAGCTTCTTCGTCTGTGCCTGATCATACAACTCGATGCACTTCTTGAGGTCTGGATCAGTGGGCGCCATGCCTTGGGCGCCAGCCGTCGAGTACCACTTGGCGATTTCCGGCCCCACCTGGCTGTTCACCTGCACGGGCAGCGCATGGATCGGGTAGAGGTAGAGCAACTCCGTGCCGCCGTTCGACCACATCATCAGGTGCTGCTTGTTGGCGTTGCGGTTGTTCTCCATCGCCGCGCGCTCGAGCGTTTTGATGTCCAACTGGATGCCGATCTTCTTCCATTGCGGCACAATCATCTCGGCGATCTTGGGGTAGGACACGAAAGAGCTTGTGCAGTCAATGTCGAGGCGCAGGCGCCCCTTGCCATCACTGCGCAGGCGATAGCCTTCGGCGTCCTTCTTGTCGAGGCCGATCTTGTCGAGCAGCGCGTTGGCCTGGGCCAGGTCCAGCGTGTGCCACTTGGTGCGCCACTCGTCGCCCGGATATTCCGGCATGACCGGCGCAGGGATCGGCGACCCGGAGGTACCCAAGCCCAGGAAGAACGCCTCGTTGATCTGCTCCCGGTCGGTCGCCATGGATAACGCCCGGCGAAAGTCCTTGTTGCGGATCCACTTGGCGATCTCGGCGTCATCGCTGAAGGAAAAGTTGAAGTAGAGGTTGGCGTCACCGCCGTTGGTCCCGGGGTCAATGTGGACGGTGTAGTTGCCCTTTTGCTGATTCTCGATGAAGACGGGCAGGTTCGCCACCTGGAGATGGCGCTCCTGCTGGTCGAACTCACCGGCGATGGCGCGCAGGTTGATCACCTCGACGTTTTCGCCCAACGTCCACTGGATCTTGTCAATGTAGGGCAACTGGTTGCCGGCGGTGTCCACTTCCCAGTAGTAAGGATTGCGCTCAACCACCCACACCGGCTTGGTAATGTCGGAGCCGGCCACGACCTTCCACGGCTGTACGCCCGGCAGATCGGGGTTGCGCTCCCAATCCTTGAGCACCTGGAAGCGCGCTTTCCAGTCAGTGTAGTTGGCGGCCTTGGCGGCGGCGTCCAACTCGGCCTGCGGCTTGTTCTTGGGCAGGAACTGGGACAGATAGTGCTTGGGAGCGTAACCGCCGTAGTAGTTGTTGGCGAACTGCCCGGTCGCCTGGCCGCGGCCCGGGAGCATGTCGCCGGCCAGCACCAGTTCAAAGAGCCAGTAGGGATTCTCGAACTGGAACTCGATGGTCAGGTCGTCCTTCTTGACCATTTTTCCCGGCTTGCCGCCCGGCGCCAGCGCGGTGTCTGGCGTGGGCACCAGATCCTTGTTCGAGTACAGGTCCTCGAACCAGAACATGCAGTCGTCGGCCGAGTAGGGCTTGCCATCCGACCACTTGACGCCCTTGCGCAGGTAAATCGTCGTGGTCTTGCCGTCATCCGAGACCTTCCAGGCCTTGGCCAGGCTGGGGATGACCTTGGTGCCGGTGTAGTCCCAGAAGATCCACTTGTCCACGGCGACCATGCGGTTGCCGTTTTCGCCGTCGGACGCGCCGGTGAAGCCGCGGCGCCAGGTGCCACCGTACTTGCCGATCTCGGTCAGCGGCTTGGTGACGCACGGCTCATCCGGCACGCGCTGCTCGACGGGCGGCAGCTTGCCCGCCTTGACCAGGTCGGCAAGCATGGGCGCTTCCGCCAGCTTGGCCGGCCGGGCCGCGTTGACCTGAATTTCATACCCTTCGAGCTTGCCGATGAACTTGGATCCCAGGGGTTCCGCGGCCTTGGGTGCCGCGGTCGGCGCGGGCGCTTTGGTGGCGGCCGGCGCGGCCGTGGGCGGAACCGCAGTCGGCGCAGGCGCCTTGGTCGGAGGAACCGCTGTGGCGGCAGGAGCCGCCGTCGGCGGGACCGCGGTCGGGGCGGCAGCAGGCGCCTTGGTAGGCGTGGGGGACGCGCCACAAGCAGCAAGGGCAGTTGTGCCTGCGGCGAGTGCGGCGACTTTGATGAACTCGCGTCGAGATTTGATCAGGTGCTGTGCCATGAACGTGCCTCCTCAACTGGATACTCTGAAAATGCGTCGGCGATACCCAACGTGAAGATCTGCTTCGTTGCTCTTCGTTATCCCACCTCCTTTCGACTGCGTCTGCATATGCACATCAACGGACTTGCCTTCTGGGCGCTATCCCAGCGGCTTGCAGTCCGACCAGAGGGCATGCATTCGTCCCAGTCTGCCGAGTACAAAGGGACAGCTTTCTGGAGTAACCGTCGTGATCGCGGCTAACTCCCTGAGAGGCAAGCATAGGCTAACACGTTTGTGTTATTTCGTCAAGGCTCCCGGTTGACAGCCTCTCGCCTGTCAGGCGTACCACGTCTGCCGCGCTTCATCGATGTAGGCCAGGATGTTCTCCCAGGGCACATCCGGCTGCACCTGGTGGGTAGGCTCCAGAAGCAGCCCGCCGTTCTCGCCCAGGGTGGCAACCAATCGCCTCACCTCGCGGCGCACATCGTCCGGCGTGCCGAAGGGCAGCACGGATTGCGTGCCCAGCCCGCCCCAGAAGGCCAGCCGGTCGCCGAACTGGCGTTTGACGGCGGCGCCATTCATGCACTCCGGCTGGATGGGGTTGAGGATATTGACGCCGATCTCGATCAGTTCCGGCACAAAAGCTGTGGCGTTGCCGTCCGAGTGATACCACACGAGCACGTCGGGCCGCGCGTCACGCGCGGCGGCCAGCACGCGTGCCCAGCGCGGCTTGAACCAGCGCCGCCAGGTTGCCGGGCTCATCATCGGCCCCGTCTGCATGGCGATATCGTCGTTGATGCCCAGCACGTCGATGCCTGCGGCGAGCTGCAGCCGGGCCGCGCGACACAGGATCTCGGTCTTTCTGTCCAACAGGCGCTCGGCCAGCTCGGGACGCTGCGCAAAGTCCAGGAAGAGCTGCTCGAAGCCGCGCACCTGCCACGCCCACTCGAAGAGCGAGCCAATGCGCCCGCGCACTGCATAGCCGGCGGCCTGCACGGCGGCGACGCGGCTGCCATAGGTCGCGAAGCGGTTCGGGTCGCCGATGTCAGGAATGGGGAAGGACTCGATATCGTCCACGCTCTTGGCCTGATCGAGCAGCGGGACATTGCGCGTGTAGTGCTCGAACGTGCCTTGGACCTGGCCGATCCCCTCTTCAGTCACCTGGGTGCCGGCCGGCTTCCCGACCAGGTAGGCGCCGTAGTGCACCTCGGCCACCGGTGGATCAATGACCGCGTCACGTACATCGGTGTCGAAGTAGACAGCCGGGTCCGTTTCCCCGGTTCGCCCCAGCAGTTGGGCCACCACGGGCGGCGTGCATCGGATGAAGTATGGCACGCGGTCCGGGACCTGGCGCCGCAACGCGGCTAGGACACGCTCTCGTGCGTTCATGGCGATCTCCTTGGACGCGTCGTGCGCTACCTCTCACCTGAGCCAGATAGCGGGACGATCAGTACCCGTAGTCGGCCTTGAGGGTGGATTCGTCACGCCAGCGCGGGCTGGTCTGCTCCGCCTGCTTGGTGCGCAAGGACAGACCCGAGCAGTGCTGTGCCAGCACCTCGAAGGTGCGGTTGGCGATGATGCGATGGCCCAGGTCGTTGGCGTGCATACCGTCGTAGTGCATCATCCAGTCCGTGTGGCCGTTGGCGGCCAGGACGTCCACGAACAGGCACCCTTCCGGCGTGCTCGCATCGGCGTCGCTCTCGATGAGCAAGTAACCGCTCTCCTTGTCGCGTCGCTGCCAGGCTCATGGAGCCACACTCACCGCCTGGATGATCGTGTCCAGGTGCATGGTGAATTCGGCTGCGCCCGCGATCCGGTCAGCAATGGAAAAGTTGTAGCCTGTCAGCGTGGACCACGACCAGTTGCCGTCTGGCAACTGCTGGTCCACATACCAGTCGCCGAGACGCCTCGTCCACTCGTAATAGACTGGATCGCCGGTGGCTTCGTAGAGCACGGCTGAGCCCCACCCCGACTTGCAGACGCGCCCCCAATCGAACTGGCGCTCGGTCGTGTTCATCGAGAAGGCCTGGTACTCCTGAGCCAGGCGCAGCCACGGCTCGGCGCCGGTGGCCAGGTAGAGCCGCCCGAGGAAAGCCGCCGCGATGCCCGGCATGTAGTACGCTTGCTCATGCCCCTGTTGCGACTCAACGATGTAGAAAAAGGCTCGCTCAGGTGGAAAAGCGGTGACGAGTCCGGCGGCGCTCGAGTAGCGAAGGTACAGGCGCTCGCGCGGTTGGGGTTGTGCTTTCCACACGCGCTCGAACCAACGCCCCGCTCGTTGCGCTGTCTCAAGGTCACCCATGAGCAAGCAGGTTAGACCTGCCTGAGCCGTGCTCATGATATCCTCTTCGGACGCCGGCGTGATCGGCTCAGCCGATGAGTAGACTCCCCCGGACTCGCTATTCTGCCGGGAGAGGAGGAATCGGTGGCTGCGGCTACTCATGTCGTAGCGTTGGCGCAGGTGTGCGCCGAGGGCCAGGATGGCAGCATTGTAGGTGTAAAAGTCCCGGGCGCGCGCCCCAATTGGCGTCACCCCCTCCATGCGTCCGTCGCTAGTGAATTGATTGCGCTTGATCCAGTCCAGGACGCGATTGGCGGCAGCAGTTTCGCCCGTCACCGCCAATGTCCAGGGCAGGCGGAAGTAGTACAGGTTCTCTTTGGCGAGCGGCGGTAGGGAGCCATCCTCGCCCAGGGTGCCCAGCAGGAACTCGACGCCCTTGCGCCGGGCTGCAACGTACTCGTCCAATGAGTGATGACTGTGATTAGGCACATTGACCTCCACGTATCATATGTTTTTACAGGACTCCCAGGGATAATGACCTTACGCTCAGGCGCGGTCACGGGGCGGTTCTTGACGCTCATCGCCAACTCCTCCAAACTCATACGCTGCATCCAGCATGGCGATGATGTTCTCCGCAGGAACGTTCGGCTGGATGTTGTGCACCTGGTTGAAGACGTAGCCGCCGCCGGGCTTGAGGATGGCAAGCCGCTCCCGGACGTGTGCGCGGACTTCCTCGGGTGTGGCGGTCGGTAGAACGCGCTGGGTGTCGCACCCGCCGCCCCAGAAGACGATCTTGCCGCCGAACTCTGCCTTCAGCCGCTCGGGCTGCATGTTGGCTGCGGAGGTCTGGATGGGATTCAGGATGTCGACCCCCGCCTCGATCATGTGCGGGATCAGATGATAAATGGAGCCGCAGCAATGCAGGAACGTCTTCCATTGTGTGTTGCGGTGAATCCAGGCGCACAGCCTGGCATAGTGCGGCTTGATCATCTCGGCCCACAGCTCCGGCCGGATGAATTCGCGCCGCTGCGTGCCGCTGTCGTCGGCTGCGATGCCCCAGGCGAATGGGCGGTCGCCGACCGCCTCGTGCAACTGCTTGAGACAACTGATCGAGGCCTCCACGGAGCGATCCATCATCTCGTGGGCGGTCTCCTTCTCGGTCATCAGCATGATCATCCACTCGGAGGGCAGCCCCATCGTGACGTTGCTCAGGCGGTCGGTGATCAGGCTCAGGCCCAGGAAGCAGACTCCGCCGCCCCAGCCAAGGATCGCATACTCGGTGTTTTCGTAAAGATACTTGCCCCTCGCCTCAACGGCCCGCAGCAGCTTGTCGGTGAAACCGGTGACCGGCCTGAACGCTCTCGGGGCGATCACCGACCCAGGCGCGTTGAAGGCTACGTCGTCGAAGTAGTAGCCGTCACGTGGCATGCGGAAGGAGGTCGGGTTACGGTGCTCATCCAGCAGTATCCAGCGCCCGTCTGCATCCATGCCGATCGCGGTGCCCGGCGGCAGCAGACCCTCGGCGCCTTCATAGAGGGTTTTCGGGAGCCATTCGCTGTCAGGCCGCACGTCGTGCAACGCAGATGAAACGTCGAGTGGCACTACATCGAGATGGAATCTCTGCATGACCGCTTCTTCCACGGACGCGATCATGAACTTGGGGTCCCAGATGCGGGACGGGGTCTGCAGGCCCAGCCGCGCTTTGACCTGGTTGTAGGCCTTGACGCTGATGCTGGATGCTTTCATGGCGCCCAGATCGATCGGCACACGATCGGCAGGCTGGAAGTTGACAGTCCGCAGGACTCGTTCTCTCGAAGTCATGTTGGTCACTTTGCGTTCCTGCCTTTACTTTCCGTCAAGTTGGACTTGAAATGAAGCGGAAGACATGCGTAATTGCGCCCAATCGCAGGCTACTTGCCAAGATCATCGGCGCCATGATTACAAGGGACTCTCGAGTCGTGCTGCCACCCACTTTACGCCGGTCTCGAGCTGTAGCTTGAGCAGCCGAGTAGCCAGGTCAACATCTCCCTGTGCAACCGCCTTTGCGAGATCCACATGCTGTTGAGCGATTTCTACACGCCGATCATCATCGAAGGAAAGCAATTCTCGGGAGAGATAGTTCAGGTGGAAAAAGAGGTCAAGCAGTATCGGGAGAACGGAGTTATCAAGCGGTGCAAAGAGCGTCTGATGAAATCTACGGTCCAGGTCAACGGTCGCCTGCCCGCTCTGCGCGAGCCGCATCATTTCAGACGCTATTTCAAGCAGCGCAGCCTTTTGTTCGACGGACATCAAACACATGGATTCACTCAGCAACCCACATTCCAGAGGGATCCGAAGCTGGATGACATCCGACGCTGCTTCATGGTTCCATGGCAAGGCGACAGTGAATGCACGTGCGGTGGCCTCGACAGTACTATTCGCAACAAACCAGCCCGATCCCATGCGTGATTCGACACGACCGATTGCTCGCAGAGCGCTCAGGGCTTCTCGCACCGTCTTGCGACCAACTCCGAGGCTGCTGGCCAAAGCCGCCTCAGACGGGAGCTTGTCTCCTGCCGCCAGGTGCTGATTCCAAATGAACCGAAGTATGCTGTCAGCGGATTCTTGCGTACGGCTGGCTGTGTTCAGTGGCTCGAGACCAACGGTGGATACTGACTGTGACATACCGCACCTCGACGTTAGCCGCGTGACGTGGCTTCCTGATGGTAGGTACTACAAATGATGTAGTGCACTGAGTACCTACGCACCTATGGGACAAGCACACGCCGATGCTACCATGAATCTGATCCGCTGTCAATTCCTCTGTTGCAGCATCGCGGGTGCGTTTCACGTTGGGGGCGCGTTTGTCACCCCTTCGCTATGATATTTCGCCGCGCTCCCCAAAACCGTATTGCACCCGCGACCCGCCGGGCTGCGGGCAGTTCTATGCGCCTGGCCGCGGGATGGCTTTCTCCACCTGCCGGTCGGTCAGCCCCAGGAAACGCCGCAGGTTACCGCCCTGCACCTTGTCCAGCACGTCCTGACCCAGGCCGAGGGACGTCAAGATCCCCTCATCCCGCTGCAGCCACTCCCGCGCCCACGGAACGTTGTAGCCGGGCGCATGGCAATCGCTGCCGAAGATCACGTTGTCGGCCACGTCGTAGCCGACGGTGAAAAGGTCGGTCAGGGCGCGCTGACGGTAGATCGGCGGTGTGCCGGGCGTGATATCCACGAACATCTCGACCGTGGA
>Ga0172370_10010190_pt1 | contig 10826 bp, 3 predicted proteins | sample LakKiv5m_FD_114538 | JGI IMG/M metagenome (GOLD analysis project Ga0172370, IMG submission 114538) | Freshwater microbial communities from Kabuno Bay, South-Kivu, Congo - kab_022012_11.5m | ecosystem: Environmental > Aquatic > Freshwater > Lake | place: Democratic Republic of the Congo...
ATGATCGCCATTATGTCCTACATGGGGAATATAATTGGACAACGTCGGCGTTGTTCGCGTATTCAGAGGTATCTTGCAAAAAACATTGGCGGAAAAATCGCTGAGCAGGCGGCGTCCGGGAGGCTCCGGCGGGTTTGGTATATAAGGTTGGCCGATATCGTTATTATTGTGCTCATCGTAATAAAGATCGGCTTCATCCAGCGGCACACCCTCCTTATAACAGTACCAGTTATTTCCCCCGTTGAAATAGACGGTAACCTCATACTTGATCTGCGCGGAATCGTAGTCATCCGAAAACTTGACTACCGCGCCATCGGCCATGACATTGCTAAGCGGCGGCAGAGAAACGATCATCGCCGTGGTGACATTGCCGCCGATCTTACTGCCGCTAGATACCGGCTCCAACGCCTCGGATCGGATGAGGCTGCTGGCATTAACCGATTGGGCATTCGCATTCATCGCGCCGCTTATCGACTCGGCGCCCATCTCGCCGCCAGCACCGCCGACGGTGCGGTTGGCGAACATCTTGAAGCGTGTCCCCGCCGTCACGCCTTCGAAGGGAACGGGAGGTTCTACGCACTTCACTTTCGCGCTGTCCTCGCTCAGCAGGGTTGTCCCCAGGCTGTATTGCAGCAACAGGCTCTGCGGGCCGGTCAGACTCACGCCTTCAAGGGCAACACCATTGGGCGGTTGCCCGGCATCCAGTGACCAGGAGGCGGGATTCAGCCTGCCACCCGTCTTATTGTCGTTCGCGCAGGCGGCGAAGTGATCGCCCGCCGGCAGCACCAGCGCTAATTCGCCCACCGGCACGCCGCTCGGTTCAATGCCGATGCCGACGGGAACCAGGTCGTCCTCGCCCGTCACGCCCAGGCCGAGAACGTCGTTAGATTCATACACGTCCTGTATGCCGCTCTGGTTATTGTCATCCGAGTTGACGCTCACCGACACCGCGTTGGCGTCCAGCTCTTCCTGCTCCTCGGTCAACCCGCCCACCCTGATGTTCACCTGCACCGCCCATACATCCAGCGAATCTGACGATGCTCCGATGCGCGCCTGTACCGGCAACCGGGCCGGGTAATCGCGCGGGAGGCCGTAGCGGTCGGGGGTGATTCCCACTGACCCGCGTGACCCACCCCAGACGATCAACTTATTATACACCGCGCTCACGTCCGGCGTCGAGGGAGAAACCAGCGCCTTCACGGTGACGGAGGCCGGATCGGAGGACACGCCGGTGACGGCATTGTCCGCATCCGCTTCGAGGAGATTGGCGTCGTCGGAAACGATGCGGTCGATGCCCACCACCACCACCTCGGCGTCGGCGCCGATGGATTCGTCATCCTCGTCGGTGACCAGCACCGCGACGGAGGATACGCCGGTGACGGTGCGATCCAGATAGGCATAGACGGAATAATCGGGATCGACGGTAGCGCCGGTCCAGGCGATGGTCATGTCATAGAGCGGGATGCTTTCCGGCAGCGTATCCACCATCAGCGTCACTACGGTGCCGTAATACTGATCGCCCACCGGCACGCCCCAGCGCGCGGTGCCGGGCACGCAATAGCCGGGACTGACATTTACGGTCAGCATATAGACGATGACGCTGACGGTGGCGGTGTCGCTGTTGCCGTGGCCGTCGTCCACCGTGTAGGTGAACTCGTCATAACCGAAGTATTCCGCCGCCGGGGTGTAGCGGACTTTCTCCGGGGAACCGGTCACCTTCACAATGGCGCCGTGCGCCGGGTAACCGCCCTGCCCCTGCCCGGGCAGCGTGATGGTCAGCGTGTCACCGTCGGGATCATCGTCGTTGGCCAGCACGTCGATGAGATGGCCGGCGCCGTTCATGGGCGCGTAGGCCCAGTCGTCATAGGCCACCACGCTGTCATCGATGTTGTCCACGGTGACGAAGACGGAGGCGGTATCCTGCAAGCCGTCCGGATCGCTGACGGTGTAGGTGAACTCGTCGGCGCCAAAGTAGCCGTCCGCCGGGATATAGGTCACCTGGCTGGCGGTGAAGGTCACCTCGCCGTAGAGCGGCTGGGTGACGGCGACGATGGTGAGGCTGTCGCTGTCCGGGTCGGTATCGTTGGCGAGCACCATTATCGCCTGCCCGGCGCTGTCCTCCGGTATCTCGTCGCGGTAATCGTCCACCGCGTTAGGCGCTCCGTTCAGGCCGAGCAGGGTGATCGACACGGTAGCGGTATCCAGCGCCGTCTCGCCCTCCTGCAGCGCATAAGTAAAAGTATCCGCGCCGAAGTAACCGACGGTGGGGGTATAGTAGACGACGTTGTCCGTGACGGTGGTCGAGCCGTGCGCCGGGCCGGAGGTGACCGCTACCGTCAGGGTAAGACTATCCGGGTTCAAGTCGTTGGTCATAACCGGGATGGGCTGGCCGGCGATACCCTCTACCAGATATACTTCATCATCGACGGCATCCACCGACTCGAGCACAGCGGAGACGGTGATGGTGACCGCCGTCTGCGAGATGCCGCCCTGCCCGTCGGTAATCAGGTAGGTGAAGCTGTCCACGCCGAAGTAATCAGCCGCCGGCGTATAGTAGGCATAATCCCCGTCGGTGCGCACGGTACCGTGCGCCGGTTTATCCGGGAAGAAGACGATAGTGAGCGGATCTTCGTCCTCGTCGGAATCGTTGGCGAGCAGGTCGAGCTGGGTCTCGCTATCGTCCTCATCCACGGCGAAGGCATCCGCCACCGCGAGCGGAGCGGTATTGTCGCTGTATTCCACGAAGGCCCACACGGTGGAGGTCGCGGAGCCGCCGTTGCCGTCTTCCACCGTGTAATTGAAGGAATCGGTGCCGATGTAATCGTTATCCGGGGTGTAGGAGGCGGCGCCGGCACTCAGCCGGCTGGCGGCGCCGTGCGGTGGATCGGTCACCCCATCCGGCTGGGCGGCGAGCGCCAGCGTCTCCCCGGTTTCCGGCGCGCTGCTCGCGTATTCCAGCATGTCGATGGGGGAGACGGCCTGGTTTTGATAGGTGTGAACGGCGAATTCCTCCGCGGAGGGCGGGTCGTTCACGCTCTCGACGGTAATGAAGACGGTGGCGGTATCCGTCTCGGCCAGGCGGTCCTGGATGGTGTAGGTGAAGCTGTCGCCGCCGAAGTAATCCGCCGCCGGGGTGTAGCGGATGGTAGCGGCCTGGCCGGGTTGATGCAGCACTTCGATGGCGCCGTGGGAGGGCGAGGTGGTAGCCACGATGGTCAGGTTGGCCAGCGGCTCCGGCCAGTCGTTGTCGAGCACGAGGAAGACGGAGGCGGCGTCCTCCGCGGTGGAGACGAGATCATCCACCGCGTTCACCGTCTCCATAACCCCCAATACCGTAACGGTGACCGCCGCGGTGTCGCTATACTGGCCGTCGCTGATGGTATAAGTAAAGGTATCCGTACCGAAGAAGTTGGCCGCCGGGGTGTAGCGGACGTAATCCACCCCTTCGATGGTGACCTTGACCGCCGTGCCGTGCGCGGGAGAGGTAACATCGGTGATGGTGAGGACATCGGTGCCGGGCTGCGCGTCGTTGTCCGGGTCGGTGTCGTTATAAAGCACGTCGAGATCGGTAGCGATGTCCTCGTAAACCTCGACCGAATCATCGACCGCCGTCGGGGCGTCGTTGACGTTGGTGATGCTTACCGACACCAGCGCCGTGGAGTAGCCCTCGTTGCCGTCGCTGATGGTGTAAGTGAACCAGTCGTCGCCGAAGTAATCGGCGGCGGGAGTGTAGTAAACGTTGCCGTTGATAAGTTCCACCGTGCCGTAGTAGGGCTGCGACACTTCGGTCACGGTGAGGGTCTCGCCGGTATCGGGGAGGCAGTCGTCGTTACCGAGCACCAGCACGCTGACGGAGGTAGTGTCCTCGGTGGCATTTGCATGATCGTCGTAGGCGCGCGGCGGGTCGTTGAGCGAGTTGATGGAGACGGTCACCGTCGCCACGCTGGAATTCAGCACGCCGTCATCCACGTAATAGGTGAAGCTGTCCAGCCCGAAGTAGTTCGACGACGGCGTGTAGGTAAGGCCGGGTCCGGCGCCGGAAAGGGCGCCATGCGAAGGTTGTGAGTCTACATGATAGGTCAGCTCATCGCCATCGGGGTCATCGGCAAGCAGGTAGATGCTGGTGGGGATGTCCTCGTAGCGGATCACCGTCATGTCGTAGGCGGTGGGGGCGTCGTTGGTGTTGAGAATAGTGATCCACACGGTGGCGCGGGCAGCCCCGCCATGGCCGTCGCTGACGAAGTAATTGAAGACATCCTGGCCGAAGAAGGTGGAGACGGGGGTGTAGGTGACGCGGTTATTGACTTCGTCCACCGCGGCATACCCGTGCAGGGGCAGGCTCACGCCGGTGATCGTCGGCTCGGTAACGTAGCTGTTTTCCGGCAGCACGTCGTCGTTAGCCACCACGTCAAGCGGGTATTCCTCGTCTTCTTCCTGGACTTCGCTGTAATCGTCCTCCGGGAAAACATCCAGCGGGATGACGCGCGCGGCGTCATGACAGAGGGCGGTGAAGGGGTCGCTGCCCAGCGGATCGACCTCCAGCACGATGCGCCGCTGCGCTTCGGAGGCGGGGATGGCCAGTCCTTCCACGTAAAGGGTAACCGTGCCGTCCGCTACGCCCAGTTGCGCGGCGGTCAACGTCGTGGCGGAGGGCACCCGGTCGCCGCCGCCGGTTACGCCGGCGGAGTTGCGCGCGGTCGCGCGGTCCTTTGTCCACAGCCGCATTACCGACTCGTCATAAGTAAGCTGAACGCGGTAAGTGCTCGGATTCAACGGCGCCGGGAAGGTGAGCACCAGCGGGGCGAACTGCTCGTCGTCGGTCTGCGTATCCGCCGAGTCGATGATATCGTCGTCATCATCGTCATCGTCGTTCAAGCTGAGCGGCTTGCCATAACCTGCCTCATCTTCATTCCAGTCTTCCTGCTGGCCTCCCTGTACCGGCGTAGCCCACCCGCTGTCATCAGCGGTATCGACATCGGCGTCGGCCGCGTATACGGTGGCTTTGGCCGCGTCGGAGGCGTAGCTCGATTGCCCGTCGGGGGTGAATTTGGCGGTGATGGTGATGTCGCGGACGCTGGCGCTGGCGGCGATGCCTTCCAGCCACAACTCCAGCACTTCGGTAGAACCCGTCAATTCCACCGGAGTGTCAGTGAACAGCGTGGTGGCGTCGCTCCACAGCTTCACTTTGCTGGAACCCGGATTAACGGTGATGGAAACCGTGCCGGACGCGCCCGCCATTCCCTTAACGGTCACCGTGACGGGGCAGAGGTCGTGATCTGCCGGCGAGAGTTCAATGCGGTCGCCCTGGTCGCCGACGCCGTTATCGGCCACCGGCAGGCCGCTCGCGGTATTCCCCTCGTCGTTGTCGTCGTTGACGCTGACGCTGACGCCGATAGCCTCCTCGTCCGCATCGGCCACCGTGCCTACCGAGAGATCGATGCCGACCACGTAAAGCGACACGCTGGCGGTGTCCGTGCCGCCGGTATGCCCGTCGCTGGCGGTGTAGACGAAGCTGTCGAACCCGAAGTAGTCGGTCGCCGGCGTGTAGCTGAAGGAGCCGTTGCTGTTCAGGTTGAAGCCGCTCACCGCGGCATGGGAGGGGCCGGTCAGCAGCGAGGCGGTGAGTGTATCCGATTCGATGTCGGTATCGTTATCCAGCACCCCTGGATCGCTCACCGTCAGCGTGGTATTCATGAAGGCATAATAGCCTTCCGGCACGGCAACCGGCGGGTCGTTGACGGAGACGATAGTAATATATATGGCAATGGAATCCGTGCCGTCCTCGTGCCCGTCGTAGACCTGGGCAACGAAACTGTCGGCGCCGAAGTAGTTGGCGGTGGGGGTATAGGTGACGGTGGGGCTGGTTCCCGTGCCGCTTACGGAAGCGCTGCCGTGGCTCGGTCCGCTGGTCTTCGTCCAGGTGAGCGTATCGTTATCTTCATCCGAAGCGGTGATCGTAGGCGGGGTGAAGGTGCCGTCCTCATCCATCGAGATGGAGACGGAGGCGCCCTGGGCAATGACCGGCGGGTGATTTTCGGCGGGGACGGTGACGTAGCTGCTGTCCGCAACGGCGCTCTGCCCCGGCGTGGGGTAGTTGTTATCGGTGCCGGTCACGCGCACGCGGACGTATTTGCCGGCATCGGAGCTGGTCAGCGTATAGGTCGAGCTGGTGGCGCCGGTGATGTCCGACCACGGCCCGCCGGTGGAGGTGGCGCGCCGCCATTGATAACCATAACTGATGGTGCCCGCGTTGGGGTTGTCCTTCGTATCGTTCCAGGTGCCGGAGGAGGCGGTGAGCTGTTGACCCACCTCGACCGTGCCGGAGATGCTGGGGGCGACGGTATTGACGGGGGGATCGTTCACCGCGGCGATGGTGAGGCTGGCGGTTGCCGAGTTGGAATACAGTTCGGTATCCGAGGCCCAGTAGGTGAAGCTGTCGGACCCATTATAGTCGGTGTCGGGACGATACTGAAAGGCGCCGCGTGGCCCAAAGTAGATGAAATCGCCATGCGAGGGACTCGCGTTGAGGATGGCGAACAATTCGCCGTCCGGCAGGCCGTCATCGTAATCGTTGGCCAGCACGCCATACGCCTGGGTGCGTTCGAAATCCGTATCTTCTACCAGGGTCGTATAGCTGTCGTTCACCGCGGTGGGAGCTTGATTGCTCTCCAGCATTTCCATTTCCATCAGCGACTCGGAGAGAAAACCTTCCGGCTCATCGACTTCTCCTTCCAGGTGGATACCGCTGATGATGACATCCGGGTGCAGGATGAGTGGCGGCGGAGTGACGGTCGGCAATCCCTGGGAATACATATACTCGATGTCGGCGGGGAGCAATTGCGTAGGGTTGTTCGGATCGAGGCGGGCGCCCGGACCCAGCAGCAGTATGGGGCGAGAGAGGGTCACAACTTCGCTGTAGCTTGCCACGGCCAGCCAAACAACACCATTATTATTAACATTATCTACACCATCCTGAATCGTGTTGAAAGCGTCAGTCTGCCAGGTGTGTCCGCCGGCGTTATTTGGTCCAAAATTAGGATCAATCCATATGACGCTGGGATTAGACCAGGCGACTAAGCCCAACATCAACCCGAAGAAGATAACGAGACCCCGAATGCTGCCGTGCATCATATGCCTCCCTTAGCCCCAGGGTATTATTAGCAGACAGAAGCATCGAACGAATAAGGAGGAGACGCCGCTCCTGCATGCGCTTCTATTGTACTACTGTTATGGCAAAATTGGTCAGCGTGGTCAAAATATGGAGATATAAAGAATGTATAAAGATTTTGGACTGACGAAATTTACCGGCAAGCGCTGTCTCCAGCTATCACCTCCTTTGCACTGAGAATCAATTTTGCTTTTTCGCCTGGTAGGCATCTTCTCATTTCTCGCCCCGGCAGTTTGATCCCAGGCATCATTCCTCCACCACCATACCGAAAGGGAGTCGAACTGATTCGGCTCTCTGGTCGTGCGTAGAGCGCCGTCGTTCGGCACGTTTCTACGCTCAAACCAGCCTGTTTGAACACCTTCTCATGCCTAAACCTGCGGACGACCCCAAACGGCGTTTGCCCAACCTCAAAGCCAATAATCAGTCACTTCGCTCTCTGATTCTCTGAAACCTCTGGACTACCCCTTGGCCCGTCCGGAGGTTCAGGAATCATTCGTTGACAACATTTACATCCGTAGATTCACCCATTATAATCGGTTTGTTGCTTGAAGGAGTTCGAGCGACAACAGGGGGGAGAGAACTAATCGTGAGTTCGTTGTGCTTTCATTTCCACTATACAGATGGCACAGTTCCATTTGATCCCGAGGCGGATGAGAGAGTATTTGTGTTTGTGAAGGACCTGTCAGAATTTGAGGCACCGGAGGTGTCGGTGGAAGGCTGGTGTGACCTTATTGATGTATCTCCGGAAGATTTTGATATGACACCGGAAGATTACGCAGAGGCTGGCCTACCGGAGAATGCTTTCTTTCCCTCGTTTCTTAAACCGACTAAGGACGCGATCGAGTCCGCCAAGGATGATTCGTTTATTCCACTCACACCTTCCGAACTACAGGACTGGGCAACGCTCTGGCGCAATACATTACTCGCAATCCCAGAAGACGAGGTTGAAGGCTTATTTCAGTATAATAGCTACGGCGATGCCCGCTACCGCGAAATGCTCATCGAAGAACTGGGAGAAACCATTGAGCAGGCGAGATGCGCTCAACAGCATAAGGTTGGGATGGTATTGCATATCACCTGGTAAGCCCTCTCCTATCCTTGTATCTGCGTAAGGACGTAACCTGATGTATCACACCACTGGCGTCACGACAAGTAGTATCGTTGTATTGACAGAACAATCGCCAATAATTAAGATAGTATTGGCGTATGGGAACGCCTCCTGACCTGCGGAAAGGATTGAATCCATCCCCTCACCAGGTTTCGCGTTGAAACCTTCTTTTCTACCTGTGCCTGCAGGTCCCGGGTATGATGAAAGGGAGGTAAGATGTCATCCACATTACCGCTCCAGCCCAACCTGGAGCACCTCAAACGGCAGGCGAAAGACCTGTTGAAAGCCCATCAGCGCGGTGATACCGCCGTCTGCGCGACCATGCGGCAACTCCGGCACCTGACCCATGCTGCTGACGCCGAGATTCTCGCCACCCCGCTTACCTTACGACAAGCACAGCATGCACTGGCGAAAGCATACGGCTTCGCTAATTGGGCGGACTTGAAAGCCGCCGTCGAGACGACCATCACGAACAACACGATCACTGGACGATGCCATTGCGGCGCCATTCGGTACGATGCGCAATACCCGGTCGTGAAAAGCAGCAATTGCACCTGCTGGGGATGCCAGAAGGCGACCGGCACATTCCAGGCTCCGTTCGTGACGGTCAAACGGACGGGATTCACGATCACCGCCGGCGAACCGTCCCGATTCCGGGCTAATTCAGGTGATCGATGTGATGCCCATGGTGAATGGTTCTTCTGTTCTCAATGCGGTAGCCAGGTGTTTTGGAAGGGTGACGGGGGGGATGATGTGGATATCTTCGCCGGAACGCTTGACGACACTGGCCTATTTCAACTGTAAGAAACTGTATGAAAAGTCCTCGTCGGCCAGCGATGGCGCCAAAATTTTTGCAGCAGGCTGATCAAACCGCAGCGCAGCGGAAAGTGACAGAATGGGTCACACACTAAAGATAAGCGGTTGAAGATTTCCCGTTTTGTTGTTGAAAGCACTTATCTATTCTGTTTCCAGTCATTTATCGTTAATTCATAATAACTATAATTGCCACTGATTTGTTCACAATCTGGAAATTGCCTGTATGCAGTTTTAACGTACCGCATACCGCTTTTTTGTTGCACCTTACCGCTCGCGGGGTTATCAACATGATGATGTGTATGCTCTCTTGCGACGCCCACCACCGAGAAAGCGAAATCCAAAACACACTTACAAGCCTCGGTCATTATACCTTGATTCCAATACTTTCTACTTAACAGGTAATGAACGGAAACGCTGTTATCTTCATTGTTGATGTCGTTGAGATAAATGCAGCCTATAGCCAGTGCAGCATTCTTGAGTATTATCACCCAATGATAGGTTTCCGGATTTGAGTATTCTTCAATCCAGCCCGATAAAAGAGACTGTGTTTCTTCGAAATTTTGATGTGGGTCCCATCCAAAAAATCGGCTAACCTCCGGGTCTGTTACCCAATTACGAAACATATCTTCTGCATCGTTCATGTTATATTTTCGTAAAATGACTCGATCTGCCTCGATTGTTTGCGTTCCTACATGATTCAACATGGTGGTAATCCCCCGTTTCCTGTTTGCTATTAAATAGATAAAAAACGGATGTCCTTGTCAACCATGCGTTGTATCGCCATAAAGCAATACCATTGGCAGGATCAGGCTCATGCGGCTCCCTGAGCACGGTGCCGGGAGATGGCTATGAATAACCTCGTTCACCGTCCGACGATCTTCACTTGCATCAGGCTGATACCTGACGCTCGATAGCTATCGATACGGTCACTCGAATTATATTCAGATATGAATGCAGCAACAAGATATGAACCGCTTGTTGCCGCATCCCTTTTACGGGTACGCGAGCGGTTGATTGAAATTCATTGGGACAGGTCAAAGATTATGTTATAATTCAGTATACACATTCTGGCGGTCTCTGGCGGAGGCATCATGCAATCATTCGTTCCGCCGAAGTTCCATCTGCTGGCGCTGCTGGTGGCGCGCCTGGTGCTCCCCTGGCGGCTGCGGCACGTCGATCACGTGACGCGCGTGGAGATCGATGACGCCAGCCTGGAGCGGCTGTATTCGCTGTCCGGGCAGCGCGTTGTCCTCTGCCCCAACCACTCTTACATCGCCGATTCCGTGGTTTTGTTTCACCTCTCCCGCCTGTTAAAAGAGAACTGGTGTTTCCTTTCCGCGCTGGAGAATTTCATCCCGCCGGTGCAGGGATTGCTGCTGCGCAACGTGGGCGTCTACTCGGTGATCCGCGGCATGCCGGATATGCGTTCTTACCGCAGCTCCCGGCAACTGCTGGCGGATGGCCGGTACCGGACGGTCATCTTCCCGGAAGGCGAGATCGTCGGGCAGAACGACGTGATCGGTGAATACCTTCCCGGCGCGGCGCAGTTCGGCTTCTGGGCGCTGAAGGACCTGCGGGCGGCGAATCCGGCAAGCGCGCTGCCGCCGGTCTACCTGGTGCCGATGGCGATCAAGTACCTGCTGCCGCGGGATGTGCGTCCGGAGATCAGGCGGCGCATGGCGCGGCTCGAGCGCAAGCTGACCCTGGCGGACTACCCGGACGACCTCTCCGACC